>Ga0099798_10476_pt1 | contig 13364 bp, 6 predicted proteins | sample Uncmet_Sort29A_1_FD_89870 | JGI IMG/M metagenome (GOLD analysis project Ga0099798, IMG submission 89870) | Marine eukaryotic communities from CALCOFI LINE 67, Pacific Ocean - CN13ID_Sort29A_1 | ecosystem: Environmental > Aquatic > Marine > Oceanic | place: Pacific Ocean: Monterey Bay | collected... | reverse complement strand
GAAAAAATCATAATATTTCTCATGCCCGATCTCCATCATCCTAGACCAGAACGAAACATTATTGCTCCGAAATAATTATGATTTTTTTGCCCGACGATGACTTGATTTGGACATCAACTCTGACCAGCCCAGTGGCGTCCGATGCGCTCCAGCGTACTCAACAGCATAGAACCATGCAATTTTTGGTCCATCACGGGCCGTCGCACCAAACAGGTCGGTAAACTTCGCACACCACTGATTTCACCCTCTCCTCACCAGTCTTCTTCTTGCCCAAACCAGAGATTTCTTCGAGAAAGCAATTATTCATTCACCTGATCAATTGCCCAGTTCTCTGGATGGTAGCTCGACGAAACAACGTGAAATCAGCACAGATCGGAGATTTCGTTACAAATATCTTTTCTGCCCGACATCGAAACTACGTCTGACACCAACAGTTTTTCAAAATACTCTCGGCACATTAGTACTACTAGAACATATTCCGAGTTCCGTGAACTGAGCCGCGGAGTATTTCTCATACCCGATCTCCATCATCCTAGGCCAGAACGAAACATTATTGCTCCGAAATAATTATGATTTTTTTGCCCGGAAAATGGGGATTCCTCTGCCCAATTGCAGGGTTGCGAGACAAACCTTGTTCTTCCCCCCCGCCTTCCGTCATCACCCCACCAATAATCCGCCCACATCATCAAACTAGTTCCAGTTGAAGTTTTGTTGAAAACACATTCATTCATAAACGGTTGGAATCAGTTATAATCGCGGAGCCGTCATAGATTCCGAACGGTCTAAAACTAAATGAATTTAAATTTCTTTGTTAGTAGACGTCCAGGTGCATCATTAACACACACCAAGAGACACTACATTCCCTGAATAAACATCGTTCTCTGAATAAACATCAAGATATCTACTTATTACGTGAATTGTGAGACCCTGTTAGCATCTTTCTGGGGATTATCCTAGCCTTTCGTCGCCTTGCATTGACTAGAATCAAAAAAAAAGAGAGATGAAACAACAAGCACATCGGGGTCACTGAACGTCGTCCAAGCAAAACCCCCTTTACTGCAGCGCTACGCCAAAACACTAGGAAACCTCTTTCGTAGCTTATACCATCCTGTGCACCCGAATTCGTAGCTTAGCGCTTCATCTATTAATGAAATCCATTCGAAATTCAAACAACCTTAAACGTTAAAACATGCCTGTCTATACTGCTGTAAGTCGCGCTCCCGTGGTTCCACCGGCGCGCACGCCAAAATGGTCCTCACGGGGCGGCGACCTGAAAGATTTGAAAATGACAGAACAAGGGCAGGAATAAGATAGAGACAAACAAAAGTCCGTCCAACCGGCTGCACTGTAATCAATGTGTTCGATGATAATGCGTCTTCGCTTTCTTCACGAGTTCTTGCCGGGCTCGTTGCCGTTCTTACCACGGTTTGCGATTCTCTGACCCGCGAATCCAGCAAATCAAATGCATTTTGAAATATGTAGTAAACGAAAATAAACGAGATTTTTTTTCATGGAAATCAGCTTCTCCCACACTACTCTGGGTGCCCGTGAGAACACTACCTCCGCAAATACATCTCTGCGTGGTCGCAATTATATAAGATTTCCTGAATTAGGATTTACCCATCTCCACTTCATTATACGATGGGGCTCCTGCCGTGATTTGAGACTTCGAATTATGTTCTACTTGACTCGTAGATAGCGATGCACACTACACTACGCCCGGCCAGTTCCGCTAGTCCTGAACACAAAACGAGATCATCAAAAATTGCGAAGGAGGAGAACGTTACCGCATTTCTCGACATCCGACAAACGTTCGGGGTCATGACCCCGCTCAATACAGAGATCCCCTACGCCGCAACGCTACCGCTTCTGGACAGATGTACCACCGGACAACGCTTCTTAAACTTCTTCTTGGTCGACCGGAACTTCAGCCCTATGACTCCAGTGAAAATAGGGCTTACACAACTAATGTTCGCGTAGCCCTCATCCCCCCATTCTGCACCGTACGAGTTCTTGATCTTGTAGTATTTTTTCCCTTCTCGAGTCTCAACAATTCTTTCCAGGGCGACAACGTGTGACCCGATAAAACTCTGATTCTCCAAGTCACCACGTGAGTCAAAGGATAAGTTGCCGACGCCGGTAAGAAAAGAGAAAACCCCCGGCCCATAATTAGACATTTTCGAGTGCTCGTCATTCAAAAACTCAAGGCCCAGCTGCACAGCATATCCGTCTTTAAGAAGCTGTTCCGCATGTTCCGCCGGGTCCTGCGGCCGCGTGTACTCCTTAAAGTCGGCCTCAAGTCCATAGTCTTGTGAGTTCAAGATTGTCCAATTCTCCAACTCCTTGTTTTGGAGTTGTGGATAAGATGCGATCATCTCATCGTTAAATTCCTCCACCAAACTTCCTAGTTTCGAGTGGGCCACAACAGTTGTCATTTTTTTCAAATTAAAAAAAAAATTATAATAAAAAGAAAATAAATTAATAAAAAAAAAAATTATTAAAAAAAATATTTTTGAATCTCCATTATCCTAGACCAGAACGAAACATTATTGCTCCGTAAGAATTATGATTTTTTTGCCCGAAAATAACCACTGTTTTGGCCCACACCTAGTTTCGTACCCCAAAGCCAGCTGTCAATTGATGGCGTATTTAACGGTTCGTCTTTCGTTGCAAGATGTTCCTGCAAGACGTCCAATTTCTCCTCTATGCTCGCGAGCGCGGCTTCACTTCCTTCAGCAAACATGTCCTTAATTCGACAAAATGCTTTCAAGATAGCATCGACGACCTGTACTTCGGTTTTAGCAACGCTATCACGCAATAGAGCGACATACGGAAGGATTGTATCTTGATGACTCGGCATTTCTCCGCGTTCAAGACTCTCTCTGGCACTGCGACCAAACTCTACGTTCTTCTCAGCTAGAATTCCCGTCACATGGTTATGAAGACTTTTCCAAGCGACGTGCAGCCTCGCTACAGGATCTATACGTAGGGCTCTTCGGGATATTTATGGTACATTTAATATTAAAAATCATGAACCATAGCGATGTTCGTCAATCACTCATGTATGTACAACAAGAAAAACTCGATCATGTTCGAAAATATTCCGAAGAGTCCTGCCTATACAGGATCTCGCATCTGGATTAATTCATGCCGCAACGTTTCGTGCTGTGGCAGCACATTCTCCAAATTATTCTTCCCTCCATTGTTCTTGCTCAGCCACTTTCGGTAGGCAGCTCGGATCACCGTGGCGCCGGCGTGCGCAAAACAAGTTGACTCTGTTCCTTGGTCATAAACCTCTGTGCTCATACCTCGCCGTAGCTTTTTTTTTTGTGGCTCCTCCTCCTCGTATTGCGATTTGCAGCAATTCCCCCGCAATTTCAAAGCCCCGACGCTCTCCAACAGACTTGCGACCCCGCCATTCGAAACAAGTTCAAAGGAGGCTCCTCCAATGCAGCAAAGTGCGAGCTGATGCGTTTTCATCTTGGTTTTTCTTTTCTGTTTGGTACGAAAATAATTGTATAGGTTTTGTTTTCTGTGTACGTCAGTGCGTGTAGTTTGTTTTTCCTGATGTGTTGTATATCAAGTATCCCAACCTGCGTTTTGATTATTATTTCGTGATCTGTTTTTTTCTGTTTTTGTGAGGGATAGAGGTCATTTTTTGCGACTCGTTGACAGTCGTACTTTTCTGAAACGAGGAGATGGAATAGAAAATATTCATGTGATCGACATTCGTTGTTTAGTTATTATTATCGGTATGAGATTGGAGATCGATTTGGTATCAAATACTAGTGTCAGACATCAAGAGGGACGTCCTTTTTGATTTGTAGATTGAATCTGAAATTGAAACATCAGAGAAGGCCATGACCCTCAAACCATTTATTTGAGTCCCGACACACACAAATGCGAGTTGGCATTGAACAGGACGAGAATAAAACGAATGGAGGGATAGATGTCAAGGCCCAGTCTGAAGACTGAGGGCCGACAAGCACCTCCTTCATCGAACACTGACAGACCAACGAAAAAAAAAAATGCCGGTCCAAAAAAAATTCCAGTCCACCACCACTCACATATCGATCGACACAGAGGAACATGGAATCACGTGATCCAAAGAAAACACCGCCGAGGGAGACTAATACGAATACATGTGGTATTCAAATTGACCAATGACGTTTTCTTTTTTTCCCCCGCCCAATTTCCTTCTTCCCACATCCATCCGCTTCTTCCCCATGCCCATTCCCACCTCTTTGCAAACGACATTCTCTTCCCAACGATTTTTTTGTTTAAACTACAAAACGAATTCAATTCACTGCAGCAATTCATTCCTCTCCCACCACAATCAATGCGACTGGCATTGACACAAGCCAACAGTATCGGCGAGAGGAAAAATAACAAAATTTAAGTCGACATTTGCTGCTCCTACTAAGATCAAGAGATAATGATATATTATAAACATCCCAGATATCTACTGTACGGGACTTGTTTCAAACCGTAGATATCTTTGTTGGGTAATCCTAGCCTTTCGTCGCCTTGCATTGACCAGAATCAAAAAAGAGAGATGAAAAAAACAAACACATCGCGCTAACTGAACATCGTCCAAACAAAACATCGTCCCACTGTCCCATGATAAAACATGACACATTCTTCAGCTGCGCAGAATTGCTCCCAGAATAGTTGAGGAACAACATTCTAAACAAACAAAGAAACAAACGAACTCACATCCTGATCTTGATTAAAACTTAAACCATTCCCGCAAAAGTGCAATGCTAGTCCTCGCGGGAGGCGTGTGTGTGTGTCTGGGGGGTTAAGACTCACACCTTTCTGCAACCGAGACTTCGCTCAGTCTATGGATTTAGTTTTTTTTTTTTCTTTACTACTGAATTATTCTTTATTAACTCGATTACTTTATTATTTCAAAATATTTTCTACTTTTACTGCTGAATTATTTGCACTACTGAATTATTTTTTATTATTTCTTTTCTACTTTTTACCAAAACTGAACTATTCTTTATTACTCCGATTTTTTCTTTATTTTTTTTCCTGGCGTGTGATTCTTCATGAGTGATTCAAGTTGAAAAACACACCCGAGTTCTACGTGGCTCGCAGGTGTTGACCGGGGATGCCGGGGGGAATGGAGTCTGGAAACACGTTATTAATGACGACCGGTATTAGTATGTTTCAAGAAGAAATTTCTCCTACATCTATCGTCAATGCAATTTAGTGTTTTCGTATTATTGATCAGGGGGGGCACCTGCCGAACTATATTTTAGAGAGATGAACCATCACGATCGATCTTCATCGCAGAACAAGAACACGACCGATCTTCATCGCGACCGAGTTGATTGCTTCACTGCTGCTCTAGGCTGTGGGAAGGGTTTCGTCGTACGTGTACTTTTTCTCCGGGCCGAACCAAAGATACCGCCATCCACTGTTTCGACCAGGATAGTAGTTTCGACGAGCTTTTTCAATATCTTGAAGTTTTTGGTAAATTGTGTTATTCATCAATATCTTGAATTTTTTATCAAGTCCCGCCCACGGATCCTTCTTAACTTCTCTTCGCTGCCCCGGATCCTTCTTAACAAAATATTTAAGCTTGACAATGTCAAATGCTTTGCTATGGGATGTGTTATAGCCCTGGGTCACTGCCAGTCGACAGAGTTCGATATACTTCTCCCCTCGTACATGGCTCAGGTCGTCCTTAAAATGCTCCAGGTGCTCATTCACAGACTTAAGGACGTCGCGGACTTGCTTGCCGGTTTCGTTCTGCATAGCGGCTTTCGCGATATTAAAGTAGCGGTCTGCTTGTTGTTCTGAGGGGTCTTGGTCTACGCGGAGGCGGTCTCCTTGTTCTGAGGGGTCCACATGGTCCTGGAGCCACTGCGGCGCCACGAGTTTAATAGCAGAATGACCCACCTTCTCCAACGCCAATTCACAGAGCTCCGCATACTTCTCCCCTTTAAGATGCTGTGATATCAAAGCGCCGTTTTTTTTCCTGCGAGCCCAAGTCTTTGTGCACAATTTCGAAGACCTGAGGGATTCCATCTTTCGAGGTCTGCTGTATAAACCACTTCACGAGATCGAAGTATTTTTCTGGACTGAGGCTAGAACGCTTAATACTTTCGTCGAAGATAGAGGTCCTACTCCTGCTCGAGCGACGAATACCGTTTCCAGAGGTTGATATAACGCGTTTACAGAGCTTGATATAAAACTCTTCGGACACCTCACCATCACGGCCAGCGTACGTTGGTGGTTTTTTTTTGGGTTGTAGATGGCTCAGCCGCTCTTCTGGCGTGAGGTCCTTCGATCGATCGCCGAATAAATACGTCTCTCTTTCACTATGTATGGGTGTATATAAACCAAAGATTGATTCCTCGCACAGTATTTCGTATTTTTCTCTTCGGAGAAACTCGACGTCTTTTACATCCGGTATTTTCCCCCGGATCTCCCAATACCAGTTGTCAGGGAGTTTTATCTTAATTCTTGATGTGGAGTTTGTTCCCGAGGTCATTTCTTCCATCGTTGTCTCGATCCCCAGATAAGCGTCCACAATTGCCTCGTATTTTTCTTTTGGTAGAAACCCGCCTAGTATGCGTTCCATCTGTATTCCATCGCGATCCCATCCGGTTAGTATTTTTTTAGGACGGGTAATCTCCCACGCTTTGTCCTTGCCATTGACCGGTTTAATCCCCAGAATCTGATCCACAATTGCCTCGTATCTTTCTTTGTCAAGCCAATTCGGGTGCTCTACGTTCTGCATATTATTCGGGTGCTCTACGTTCGTCCACACTTTCTTATTGTCGTTGCCATTGACAAACGTGATCATCAGAGCATGATCCACAAGTTCTTTGTAAATTTTCCTGATTCGCGCCAAATGCGCCTTCTCTTCGCTGCCCTGGGGAGAGATGGGAAGACGAATTTCCGAATCCTTAACAAAATATTGAGGCTTGACAAATCTTATATTCATACCTAATTTGCTATTCCATTCGCCATCAGGGCTCACTGCCAGTCGACAGAGTTCGATATACTTCTCCCCTCGTACATGGCTCAGGTCGTCCTTAAAATGCTCCAGGTGCTCATTCACAGACCGAAGGACGTCGGCGACGACTCGCACGTAGCGACGACCATTCTGCATCATAGCGGCTTTCGCGATATTAAAGTACCGGTCTGCTGCTTGTTGTTCTGAGGGGTCTTCTTCTTCTGTGGGGTCTTGTTCTACGCGGGGACGGTCTCCTTGTTCTGACTCGGGGTCCACATGGTCCTGGAGCCACTGCGGCTCCACGGCTTTAATAATAATAGCAGAATGACCCACCTTCTCCAACGCCAATTCACAGAGCTCTGCATACTTCTCCCCTTTAAGATGCTGCGATATCAAATCGCCCAGGTCTCCATTATTCAGGTGCTCATTCACAGACTGGAGGACGCTGGCTGCTGTACTTCCGCAGACCGCGGTGTTCATAGCGAGCTTTGCGATCAAGAGGTAGCGATGTGCTTTAAGTTTTGGGCCTTCTTCTTTAAGTTCACTATCGGTATTTTCTTCAAGGAGCCACAGCGGCTTCACGGCTTTGAGAGCTAACGAATCGCCCTGTACTGCAAATTTACAGAGCTCTGCATACTTCTCCCCTTTAAGGTGCTTATACATACCCCCTCTCTCCTCCAGGTGCTTATGCACAGCCTGAAGGATGTCGCCGACGTCCTTGAGAGGACTCTGCGACAAAGCGCGTTTCGCGATAGTAAAGTAGCGGTCTGCCTTTGAGATCTCACTATTATTATTATCTTCAAGGAGCCACTCCAGCTTCACCTCCTCGAGAGCTAGTCGACCCGCGCGCCCTACTGCCACTTCAAAAAGCTCCGCATACTTCTCACCTTTCAGATGCTGCTTCAAAGCGCCGTTTTTTTCCTGCTCCGAGTCTTCGTACACAATTTTGAAGATCTGAGGGATTTCATAATACGAGGCCTCCAGGAGCCACTTCACGAGATCGAAGTATTTTTCTGGACTGAGGCTAGAACGCTTAATACTTTCGTCGAAGATAGAGGTCGCTACTCCTCCTCGGTTGATACGGCGACGAATAACGTGTTTACAGAGCTTGATATAAAACTCTTCGGACACCTCACCATCACGGCCAGCGTACGTTGGTGGATTTTTTTTGGGTTGTAGATGGCTCAGCCGCTCTTCTGGCGTGAGGACCTTCGATCGATCGCTGAATAAATACGTCTCATTTTTTTCAAAGATTGATTTGTCGCACAGTATTTCGTATTTTTCTCTTCGGAGAAACTCGACGTCTTTTACATCCCGTATGCGTTCAGGACGGGTAATCGTCCACGCTTTGTCCTTGCCATTGACCGGTTTAACCCCCAGAAAACCGTCCACAATTGCCTCGTATCTTTCTTTGCCAAGCAAATTCGGGTGCTCTACGTTCTCCAGATTTTCAGGATGGGCGATCGTCCACACTTTCTTATTGTCGTTGCCATTGACAAACGTGATCCCCAGAAAATGATCCACAACTTTGTTATACTGCGCTGCAGACGCCTCGCTTGCCGCGCAATACCTGAACAAAGAGGGTTCTCTTTTCAGAGCTTCCTGCACACTGTCCCAGCACACTTCGTCAAGCTTGCTCTCGTCGGCAGTGATGTACGCCCACATGGATGTCCAGAAGATAGAGTCGCGCTTCCGCTTGTAGGATCCTGGCGTGTATCTTCCTGTGACGTACGTGATAAACCGGTCGTAGACATCTTCGGTAGAACGTCGTCTATTATTATCTGATGTCCTTGAGCGCCGTGGCCCAAAAAACGCGGGAAACGCCACCGCTTGCATTAACTTGGTGGATTTCGCCACCACTTTGCTGTTCGGCCCCAACGGCACCACCTTTCGATCTCTGGCAAGTTCGAGCTCTGGAAGAATACTCAAATCCAACCTTTCCATCTCCAGCCGGTCTTCTGTAGGACTATGTCGGTGCATATCCACGTCCGAGTGACCCGAGTATGTAAAAAGTTCAGTCTCGCCGAGACTCTCCTCAAAAACGACGCGCTCAGCATTTAACTCCTCAAAAACGTACGTAACTTTATCATGGAAAAACTCAACTCCAGGGGAAACATTGCGATTGACATCAAATGCCTCGTTCACTTCTTTTATGAACATCTGGTAGAATTTCTCGATTTCTCCGGCCTCCAGGAGATCCATTTTATTAGTATCTTCGCAGTTATCCACGATTTTATTTTCAATTTCTTCAAAATCGCCCTTGTTATTCGATTGCTTCAAACGCTCCTCGCTCACGATGAGAAACAGCATGACCATGTGGGCAGGGGAACTGTCCAGATCTAGCTTTTCGCCTCCGTGGTAGAGGAATTTCTTCAGCCTCTGGCCACGTTCATCTCCCTCTGCCTCTTCGTCAAGGGACTTCACCTTTTTGTTGATAACCTTCTTCAACTCCGTGTTCCATTGCTCATGATTTTCTTTCGCTGATTGACCATCGCGTCTCAAAAGCTTACGCAAGTCTTCTGGGATAAACTCTTTAAGAAAGTCCTCACTCTGGGTCGCGAGAAACTGCTGCAGCATGTTTTTTAGCGCTGCTTCCACGCAGTTGATAAATTTGTTGTTTTTGCCGGTTCCGTAGCGCGTGTATCTCTGTTTCTTGGGCCCGTACGTTTTCCTCGACAAACGGATCCATTTCTCGACGTCGCTTTCTTCCCTCTCAAGTTCCGCCCCTGAATCCTGTGGTGGCTCGAATTCTTCTACTTCCTGCTGCTGCTGCTGCTGCAGCAGCAGGGTTTTTTCTACGAGACATTTGTTTGTGGTTTTTTCTACGAGATAGTCTACGCAGCCCTTGTCGTCAAGCCTCAGCGCTTGACCGAGCCCCACGATGTATTGCTTTCGATACGCCTTTGCATTTCCCTCCTTCGCAGCTTTGTTCATTCCATACCTCGCCAGATGGAGGAGCGTGAATCTGACACCTTTTGGATTCTCCAGATGGGCGTTCAGGATGGAGTATTCTGGCTTTGCCAATTTCGCCTTTTGGATTTTCGCCTGTTGTTGTTCCAGTTTCTGGATCGCGTCCTTTTCCTTTTCCATTTTTTGTCTAAGTTGTTCACGACGACGCTGCACTGCTTGCTGCTGTTCGTAATAAAAAAAAAATCTTCCGACATGCTGTTCGGACTCGCTCTCGGGTGATTCTTGCCCCTTCAAAACTAGCAACTGCGCAGCCAGGCCCTCCAACTTCGTTCTTTCTTTTTCGACGGCGTCTTCTCGCTTCTCCCTCCCATCTTCGCTCAAGTCTTTCAGTTGCGTTTTGAGTTTGCTTGTTTGGTTGTGGACCTGTTTTTTCTTCTGCTTCAGCTCTTTTTCCTCCTGCTTCAGCTGCTGCTTCTTCTTTCTGTCCTCGTTCAGCTCCTTTAGGAGGTCTTTTATTTCAGCTTTCTTTTTTGGGTCGTCTTTTATCTTCTTTTTTTTGCGGAGCTCTTTCTGTGTTTTGGTGAGCTCTTCCTGTGTTTTGGTGAGCTCTTTCTTTTTGTCGCCGAGCTCTTTCTCTTTTTCGGCGAGCTCTTTCTCTTTTTCGGCGAGCTCTTTCTTTTTTTTTTTAATATAATCCTTTTTTTTTTCGTCTGTCATACTCATAAAGTTCCTTGGGGGTAACCTTGCCTCTTTTTTTTCAATTTGCGCCTGTTGCTTCTTCATTTCTCTCTCGACGTCCCTGATCATTCGATCGTTAACCGGGACCGCATTTTGCTTTTTCAGGAGAGACAAGCGGTTCTGGAACTCGGGGGAAAACGCCTCGATCTTAGCAAGGTGCTGGTCCAACGACGTTTTCAACTTAACTGCACTCCTTCCTGATTCGCGCAGTGAAAGCAATCCGAGAATGGTCCCAAGCTCTTCCGGAAATTGCGCCAACGCTTTCCCTCGATTAGTAAGTTCATTTGGCAAGACTCCCCTCCTCCACAAACAAATGTTTTTGTTTTGCTCCTCCTGCTCGCAGCTGATCAGCCTCAAAAAAGCGTTCTTTTCTGAAAACTCCACTTCGTCCTCCTGCAAGACTATGCCCTTGATCGTCAACATAATTTCAGTGCCCACGCCGTAGGCGAGGCTGGGGTCAGCCTTGGTGCGGAGGTTTTCCACCAATTTTTTTCCGTATTTTGCCTTCCACTGCGCCGTGCGCGGTTTTTCTCGGGGTAAATAATTCATAATTCTGATCACGAGGTCGCACGAATGTTCGTTCTAGTTCCAAGTATAATGGAGATGGAAAATAAATACTCCGAGAACAACCAGTTTACTCACTGCGCCCATCGATCCAAAACTTTTCCCTCACCTTCTTTCGACTGAATCGAAGACTTTTCCAACTCCGGGTCTTGCTTCTTGTTCAACGGCCTCATCTTCAACGCCCGGACAAACTTCAAACCGGTGCTGCAGAAAACACCCACAATGGCTGCACATCTCTTTGGCGACAACATGTTTGTTTGAAACTGTGGTCTTTGTTATTCTTCGGATTTTTCTAGTATTCTAGTTGTTGATTCTTCCCTGTGTTTTTTTTTTCTTGAGATTTTTTTCCTTAGTATAGTATTTTTAGATTGAGCCAAAATTTAATGGCTTGCTTTTTTTTTTTGCTATTGAAATCTGATTCTTCCTTTTCTCAAGTCTAAGTTTATTGAATAGCTTGAGCTAAAAGTTTTTTTTTTCTTATATCAAACTGTTGCATTCGTGGTTTGGTTAATTGGTTGGTTCGGTGAAACGTTCCACGACAGAGAAATTCGCAGGCCTCGATTCCCAGCGCGAACGGGGTTTGCGAGGACAGAAGTTTTTCTAAGGGTGAAAAAAATGGCGAGTGCAGTGTGTGAAACGGTCAGTGGCAGTGGCATGCATTTCATTGACATTACTCGTTAGTAGTGGCACTTTGGAGGTGCGCGCGACTTCCCGGTAATCATATTCCTTAGTTCCTTAATGCTCGTGCAAATTCTGCGTGACTATCGTGGTGAAGATCGAAATATCGGTACCCAAGAAGAAATTATCCGGGAAGTCGCGCTCCTTACTTTGGAGACCACCAACCATATTACCGAATGCCGGAATTGAATGGGCATTTTGATGTTGGGGAACACGATACGGCAGTGTGAGACCATCATGTGCCGAGATCTCTCGTCATCGTGTAGCATTAAGAAAACTGTTTTTTTGTGTAAATGTCCATTTCAGAACAAAACGGGGCCCGGAAACAAATACATGATTCTACATTGCTAAAAAAAGAAGAGACCATCAATCAAGATTCCATGGCAATGCGCTGTTGTTGATATTAAGCATTGGTGTGGTATGGACTACTGCTATTAAATAATCCTCAGAGCGAACAAACAAACATCAGAATGCAGTTTCCCCCACCGGGGACTCGAAGAATTGATTAATTGCCGGGGTAATTTGATTTCGATCTCCATTAGTATCGAGCAGGCAAGAATTATGGATTTATGATCAAATTAGGTACCTCGGTAATTAGCGCAACCCCGGTAATCAGCTGCCGATTCGGGGGAACAATACTTCGAAGAAAAGAAATTAGCGCAACCCCGGTGATCAGCAGTGCTTCGAAGAAAAGAAGATTTTTTTTTTATATTTTCCGATTTTTTATACATACATAATTTTAAAACTTATAATTGAATTTATTCAAAGTTATAAAAATGTCGATGCGTAATAATTCGCAGATTTAAGAAAAAAATTGAGTATAAAAATCGCCTTGCCAGGTCAGTCTGCTTGTGCTCGACTTAACTGCTTCCAACCGGGGCGACACCACGGCGACAACCTCCCTCCGGCGTGTTTTTACATCTGAATGCAACACCACCACCGTTCCCTAAGTCCGTTCTTCGATGGTTCGGGAGAACGAGCAGTGCTTCGAAGAAAAAAAGATTTTTTTTTTATATTTTCCGATTTTTTATTTATACATAATTTTAAAACTTATAATTAAATTTATTTAAAGTTATAAAAATGTCGATGCGTAATAATTTGCAGATTTAGGAAAAAAATGTCTATAAAAATCGCCTTGTCAGATCAGTCTGCTTGCTCGACTTAACTGCTTCCAACCGGGGCGCCACCACGGCGACAACCTCCCTCCTGCGTGTTTTTACATCTGAATGCAACACCACCACCGTTCCCTAAGTCCGTTCTTCGATGATTCGGGAGAACGAGCAGTGCTTCGAAGAAAAGAAGATTTTTTTTTATAATTTACGTTTTTTTATGTATACATAATTTTAAAACTTATAATTAAATTTATTAAAAGTTATAAAAATGTCGATGCGTAATAATTCGAAGATTTAAGAAAAAAATTATCTATAGAAATCGCCTCGAACATTAACGGTCGTCCTGCTTGATTATAACGGCGATGAGTTGTATTAGCCAGCCCCACGGG
>Ga0099798_10475_pt1 | contig 13369 bp, 12 predicted proteins | sample Uncmet_Sort29A_1_FD_89870 | JGI IMG/M metagenome (GOLD analysis project Ga0099798, IMG submission 89870) | Marine eukaryotic communities from CALCOFI LINE 67, Pacific Ocean - CN13ID_Sort29A_1 | ecosystem: Environmental > Aquatic > Marine > Oceanic | place: Pacific Ocean: Monterey Bay | collected... | reverse complement strand
GGGGCGGGAGGGGGGTTGCTCGACTTCTGGGTCGAATCTCGCCGGAGTTCGCGCGAACAGGGGGGGGGAGGAGAGAGGGTTGCTCGACTTTTGTGCCTGATTTTTCCAGAGCTCGCCCGCGAGACGGGGGGGGAGGCGGGAAGGTTGCTCACCTTTTAGCCACGATTTCGCCAGGTTCCGCCAGCGAGAAGGGGGGGAGAGGAGAAGGTTGCTCGACTTTTGGGCACGATTGTGCCAGAGTCCAGTCGAGAAATGCGACATTCGTATTACACCGAAAATCGCCCAACCTCCAGATACCCGCGCAAATGGAAAAAAGTTTTGGCGTTTTTTTTGACAAAAAAAAACATTTCTGCAACTCCTGCTATCATTTTTACTCAAAAAATCCGCAAAATTAATTCAAAAAAAAAAGTTCATTTCCACTTGAAAAAAAACCTACTTTTTTTCAATTTCGAAACACCTTAAAAACTATAACATAATGCTGATTTGCTCTTCGGAAGGGGGGGGGCACACAGACGGCCACTCTCTATTATTATTATCGGAACCGTTACATTGATTTGAAAGAAGCCGTTACCTTGCCCTAAAACCTGAACCCACAAACTGCAACAGGTCTACTCCCTCTTCGTGGACGTGAAGCGCAGCACCCAGTTCCTGTTGGAGTACAACAAGGAGTACATGTTCAACGAAGTCGGAGAGGTGGGGGCCGACGTGGAGGAGTCGACGGACAGCTCCAGTGACGATGACATGGACGAGGACGACGCGTGATCGATTTATAATAGTATGTTCCTGTACTCGTCCATCAGGTTACCGTTGGGAATAACCCTAAGCGATGCTAATAGTAATATTATACCGAGGGGAGTGCTGCTTGATGTTGCACCGTTAACAGATGGTACCCTGTGGTCCTGGTAGGAACAGCGATGGCAAAGAACGATACGTATGAAGTACAGGATGGCAGCCGCTCGTAGGAAGGTCGGGACGAATGATGGGATAGAGGCGGCGGTGGAGAGAACCCTGAGCATCAAGCGCAGAGGAGGCACAACGAGAAAAGCTGCGTGCAGGAGCAAGTGGCCGAGAGAGCATGGGGGATGGTCTAGGCGCCGAAAACAGAAACATACAGAAACACCGTACAAACTTGAAATTGGTTGAACTTCACTTTATTGAGTTTGGGTTTATAGCGCTCGCACTTGCTTTAAAAGTTTGTCAAGACGGCTAGTTGCATCTGTACTTACAGGCCAATATGGAATTTTAAGACTTATTGGCATTGAATCACTCGTCAATATTTTGCAAACCCGGGCATGTCAGGATCGTATCATTAGTCCTTCGTAGAATCACTCCGGCGAAACCCCTGAATTCAGCGATTACTTCCAAATGTTTGAAGTGTAAACCCTCCGTGAAGTTCTTCTCCAAGATTGTAATTATCGCAAATGCCTTGTTCTTCTCCAATATTGTAACAGTAACTGTAATAATTTATCCAACATTGTATTTTCCTTGTATTTGATTTATTTGGTCAAAGTTATCTGCAACAGGCATTAGGAGCCAACAACTGAGCTCTTTCGACGAACAGGTCTGAAGAAAATCATAATGTCATAGCATCGTCGTGAAATAAATGGGGAGCTCTGCAAAATAAATGGGGAGCTCCGCAGCGCGTCCGTCAGGTCAATATTAGACTTTATTAGAATTTCGTAATGTAACTTCAGGGTGGTTCGTTATTGCGGATCTGTCGGGTTCTTCGTGGGTATTAGATGGGGAGTCTGCTTGGAGGTGGCTGAAGTCGGGGGGGGGGGTGACGATCGATGTTACTAGATAGCTAAGGGTCTCGTTGTCATGAATATCATTCTGGTGAGGCAAAATTACTTGCGGGAAAGATTTCGGACATGGTTACTTGACACGTATATGCATTACTAACGGACAGGTCCACTTAAGGAAATCATGGTGGTATCCTCATGTGAGCGCAACAGCTGGGTTTCTCAAGATAATCCAGCCGTAACGCTCTCCGGGGTCGGATTGCACTCCGAATCTTTATCGAAGGAAGTACCGACTAGGAAGCTCAACTGACTCCGACTTCTCCGACATATTACTGGTGATTGAAGTTTTCAGTTGCTAGATTATTGTTGCATCAGTGGTGTTATTTTCCTTTTGTGTAAGAACTTGTTCTATTATTGTTCAGGAACCCATTTCTTTGAAGACACGCAAGTTATTCCTTCGGGAGTATTCTAATTTATTAGGATACAAATCTGGATTTTAATTCGCCTTCGTCATGAGGGGCCGAGAAACTCTATATTGTTCTTCAAGATAGAAACGATGACTTTGTGGAGTTTCGGAATCTCGGCTGAGACTGATGCGTTCGTGAAGCATTCCAGGGTTGGTGTTGGGCTCGGGGTGCCCATCTCAACCCTACCCGTAGGGTGCAGGAACCTTCTGGGTCGCTGAATTGGGGGTCACGCGTCGAGTCCCTGAATTGGCGGTCCCTTCTGGGTCGCGTCTTTTTTTCTGAAATCTGGGGGAGACATTCAAAATTGTTTTCTGAATCCTTTCAGATTTCAGATTCTTTGAATTTCTTAAAACGCTCAGGAAAGATGTGATTTGGGAAGCCATATCCCTCAGGCCTGGCCCAAAAATCAAATTGTATGCGCGGCCCTTCATTGGTTACGGCTTTTATCAACAGAGTGCTCCAGACGGCGCCAGATGGTTTCAACTGCCTTCCAATGGCCCCAACGAGCCCCAAATGGCTTCAAACAGCTCCAAATGGCCTTGACCAGCCTCAAATCGCTTCAAAATGCCCCCAAATGGCATCAAATGGCCTCAAATGGCCGCCGCTGGCTTCAAGGGGGGGCAACCAGCGTCGGGTTCCATTGGGCAGCTTCAACTGGCATCAGAGGGGTGCGACTCCCCCCAGATTGCACCCGATGACCTCTGATGGCTGCAATTGGTTGCGAGTGGCTGCAAGTGGCTGCACCTGGCTCCCAGCAGCGCCACCTGGCCCCAATTTAAATTAGCAGAAAATAAAATGTGGCCGCACTTCGCATCAACTGGCGGAAAAGGACCGAAACAAGCCCCAGCTGGCGCCACATGGTTTCCATTGGCTTGACAGGGCCCTGAAAACCGTCAACCATGATCCATCCTGATGCACCTTGGTTTCCAACTCTCTCCCTCCTTTTCATCCTCGCCTCCAACGCAGCCCTGAAAAGCAAGTGCTTGGGGGACTCCACAAAGAAGGGAGCAGTATTAATAGTCCCGGTGTCCCTGGTCATTGAAGCCCAAGGTGTTGTTCGCCTGAGGGAAATGAAAACCGAAGCCAAAACCGAAGCCCGTTCCCCCAGGGGAAAAACCCTCCAAATTGCTCCCGTAGGGGAGCAACACCTCCCTTAGGGGTGTTCGAGCTCCCCCAAGGGAAGGGTTAGGGGAGCAACCAAATTGTGTTTGCAAAAACTCGGGAAAAGTCGGAAAAAACGCATTTTGCTGCCCTAGGGGAGCAACCTCCCTATGGGAGCACCGAACCGAAATCCGTTTCCCTTACCGGAGCTCATTCTCTTAAGAAAACAAAAAATCCGTATAACGAAAAGTCGGTGGAAACATCCAAAAAGACGTGGAAACTCTTCGCGTTTTTCCTAGGGGAGCAACCTCCCCTAAGGGAAGCGGCTTTCGGTTCGCCCGCCCTCACACCCCGAGGCGAGCTCCCTTAGGGGAGCAACCAAATGTTGTTTGCAAAAAGTCGGAAAACACGCGTCTTGTTCCCCTGGGAGAGCACACCTCTCCTAGGAGAGCATTGAACCGAAAATTGGTTCCCTGAGGGGAGCTCGACCATCTCTCCTAGGGGAGCAGTGCACTTCCAACGGTTTCAAGTGGCTTAAAATCATGGTTTTCAATATCTTTGAGTGGGAAAAACTAGCTCGGGCGCGCTGGGAAGAGCCTCGGATGGCTTCAAATGGCTTCAAATGGCTTGGCATGACTTCAAACTGCATGGCTGCAGCGGGCAAGAGATGGCCCCAGGCAGCTTCAAATTCCATCCACTGGTTTCAAATGGCCCCAGATGGCTGCAGGTGGCCCCAAATGGCTTGAAATGGCTTGAACTGTCTTCAAGTGGCTTCAAAAAGCCCCAAATCGCATCACCAGGCTAAGCTTCAAATGGCTTCAGATGGCCGCAAATGGCTTCCAGCAGCCCAATCTGGCTTCAAATAGCTTCGGATGGCAACAAATTGCCTAGAAGTGCATCCACTGGCATGCGCTGGCCTCAAATGGTTCCCAGTGGCGGCAGACGCCTTCAAACAGCTTCAAACGCGTCAAAATCGCGTCGGGCGGGTTCAAATACCCTCGAATGCGTTCCCCACGCTCGAGTCCTCCCCTCCCTCGAAGCGCGTTCAGACTCAGGCAGTCCCGACCTCTCCACCTCTTTTCTTCTTCTCTTGTCAATGTTCCTACAGCAACCACCTCTTGGTTTTCCTCTCCTATCAACTAAATTCTCGTTCTTACTTCCACTCACAGTCAGTCCTGCGCCCGAAACAAAAATGCCCGGGGGACTCCCCATTAATCGGAGTGAGTAACTGTATATGAAGTTGAAATTCGAACAAGGTGCAACCGAAATCATAATGATTCTAAAAATTGCCTTCAGCGCGGGTGGGTGTGTTGGTGAATTCCATAGAACAAGGCGGATCAGGATTTAGTGACAGTTGGTCAGGATATACAGTCACAATTTATTATTTTGGTCTCTGATTTCGGTTCAGCTTTAAAGGAGTCTGATCAGGCTGACATCCGACTGAAAGCGTCCAGGACTAATTTGAACGCATCGTCATTTCCATTGCTGTTCCAGAAACTGTAGCTGACCGTCTTCAATTGATCGTTATCTGAATCAAGATGTATCGGCACTAAGTGGTTGCATTGCAGTTGTTCGTATCGACGCAGTACTAAGCAGTAGTCTCCGAGTGTCAAACAACGGGTAATTAAACCAGTCCTTCTCCAAAATGTCCTCTCATCAAGAGGTACCCCAGGGAGTCACCGATGCGTACTGGAAGATGATGCGCGGGGATGGGCCTACCAAGAAGGGGGATCTTAAAGGTGATTACCGCGAGTGCGAACAGCATCACGACCGTGAGGATCAGCATCTTAAGCGACTTGATGAAGAGCGGGACAGGAAAATGAGAGAGCAACAACGGGAAGCGTTAGATCAGGCAAAAAAAATGGGGAAGAAGGAGAAAAAAGAGAAGAAAGAGAACAAAGGAAGACGCTCCGATAACAATAAAAAGAAGAAGAGGAAGCGGAGTTCCAGCAGCATCAGCAGCGGGGGCAGCGATACTGATCGCAGGGAAAGTAGCAGTCACAGCGGTAGTGGGAGTAGAGGTGGAACTAGTAGGGATTATAGCAAGAGAAATCGCGGCTCTGGCCGCAGCGATTCGCGTGCGCGTCCGTCGCAGCGGAAGGACTCACGCTGGCGCGCCAGCAATGTTGTTGTGAGCGCGGCGCGAAGCTCGAGAAACGGATCGCGCCGGCGTGGCGACTCCAGGGATGGTGAGAGAAGCCAGCGACGAAGCAGGGAGCGCAGAAGAAGCGAGAGCAGGGACAGGCGGAAGGCAGAGAGGAGGAGGGAAAAGAAAACGAAGAAAAGCAAGAAAAATTCGAAGATGGAGAAAAAGGAGAAGAGGGAGAAAAAATGGGAGAAGAGGTCAGGAGAAACCAGTAGTTCGGACGACGACATGGATTTTTATATGATGGACTCGTCGATTCGGGCAGCCCAGCTAGCGAAGTTGCAGGACGAGAAGTGAGGCTCGTGATGGTGTGGGTATCATCGCCGTGTTGATGGAAATACTATTTAATGTAGAAAAATCCAGAGATCATCTGGAATGAACTAGAATTCAAATAAAGCAGATTCAGATTGTGCCAGTGCTAGTAGGTTACGTAGCATTAAGTAATTTTCTGATAAATCGCGGTACAAAAAATGATATTGCGCCGAGAACAAATCAAACTCCATGCATTGCTCAGGGGAACCAACGAACAGTATATACTTACTATTATTACCTAATTTCAGGCGGAAGAAGAAAGAGGAGAAAAAAACAAAGAAGGGCGACAAAAAGAAGAAGAGGAAGAAGGGAAAGAAGGTAATACTAATAGCAGAGAAAATTAGATGGTATTGTGAGGGCTCCCATTGGGAACTTCTCGATATAGTATTTACTTAGTTTCATATTTGCATATTCGGTCCATTAAAAATCATTCGCATGACATGTCATGATCAGTGAACCTAGGGTATGATACTGCTAGTCAAGTCGACTTAAAACTTCAAAGCCTTATGAATATGACTGTATGATGTGTTCCTTCCTATGATGCCTGACAGCAGTCCTTGGTTACTCCGATTACTGTATCTTACCCTAATGTAACCCTCAAAAACCTCCCTGGCCTTCTCTTCTTCCTCCGACGACGATTGATGTTCTTATTCCATTTATAACGATCCGTGCGACGGTTTCTTCTCTTTCGAAATGGAATTGCCACGCCGATTCACGACTATGACGGTTCGCCTACGCATGCGTGGTAATCATATGGTCCCTACTGTTGTACTGCGATCGGATTGAACCGTATTGCTGACGACACGAATCATATGATCATTTGGATGTGATTCTTCGTGCTATGAATGATATCGTTTCTGTGCACTATCATATGTTTATGACGTGTTTTACCGTAATTTACGATAATTGATCGACGTTTTGTACTGCGTACATTTTGGTTGTTGACATATCCTCTCGTGAATCTTGTATAACAAACCTTGTGTTTCTAATTGCATGACAAATCTCGTTTCCCCCATATCCTATTTGGTATGTGCACATTATCATTATGATCACATATAACAACTATTGTCTTCACATTATGACGATTGTGATTTCCGCGCAACAAAAGAATCAGTTTTCTAGTTCTTCGTCTGATTAGTGTGTTGGTCGGGTCCACTGGTGCGTTTCTCCACGCGTTTCGACAACCTCTTGTATGCGCGACTTAGTCGAAGAAGGGCAGTCTGTGTTGGTTCAGCACTCGTAGAGTTGTGGTTGGTTCAAGAGCGTCTTTGGTTGCACGTTAGGGTGGGTAGTGAACTTGAGAGATAATAATGCAGTTTGAGAGTAAACATCTGAACTAAAACTAGATCGGTTGCAGGTATAAATGATTTACGTATCGCGTTTGAACTCCATCATCAGGCTTAAATATTATTATTTGAGCAAGTCGGCACAAATAGTAACTGAAGAGTTGGCAATCAGTGTATTACTTATGCGAGCGCGCGGGCGATGCGAGCGAAAATCGAGAGGGACGGACAGATACGAGGAAGTTCCGTAGCAGCAAGAATGGGAGAGGTACGGCCTACCGGGACTGGCGACGAAGTCACGACGAAGTCAGTAGCTGGTCAATAGCTGGTCTAAATACCGAATCGCAAGAAGAAACACGGCAGAAACCAGCTTAATACCGAGAGATCTCCTTGCATGTGAAGGATTTACGAATGAAGTTCAGCGCGTTGCCGATCCTGATAATCATAGAGTCAAACAATTATACTGGGGGAATTGTTCATGCAGAAACTTGATAAAAAGAATATTTAGCATTTGAAATCACTGTTCACCGCACTCTGTATAAATGTGATTCGACTCTAGTTCCGTCCTCTTGTAGATATGATAATACTAGAGTATGTCCCATTGTGTGCCTCCCCCCTGAGATTGGCTAGGCTTTATAGGAAAACGGAACTTTTTTTTTTTGGAAACTGGCCTGCTGCGGGATCTCGAAGTTGGAAAACCACACTATCTTCCAGTGTCGAAAAATTCAAAAAAACGCTGAAATAGTTGGTGTTTTATTCAAGTGGACCAAATGAATATTTTTTGTTCACGTTGGAGAAATAAAACACCAGATTGTCATCGGGAAATCACTCTTTTTGTGGAAAAACGAGAAAACAATCGCCACGAAAATGGAGAAATTTTCGAAAGGCCAGATCGCGTATTAGTATCGTAGTCCAACTCGGTCCAAAAGGTGGGCCACCTTTCCTCTCTCTCCTCCCTTGCAGGAGTGGGATCTGGCGGTTGGGAGTGGAAAAGTTGAGTCATCTTTCCTCTGTTCCTCTCCCTTTTTGAGGGGAAATCCAAAGGCCTGGGGTCCAAAAGGTGAGCCTCCTTCTCTCTCCTCCTCCGCCGTTTCGAGCAAAATCCGGATCTGCCGCCTATCTAGGATAGATACAAAAGGTGAGCCGCCTTTCCTCCCTCCTCCTCCCCGTTTTGGGGGGCTTCTGAGGGTCTGGGCTCCAAAAGGTGGGTCGCATTCTCTCCCCCACTCCCGCCTTTCGAGCGGCATCTTCCGGTCTGGGGTCCAAAAGGTGGGTCACCTGTCTTCTCTTCTAAGTTTGTCTTTTCGGATTTCAAAAGGTGAGCAACCTCCCCTCCCCCCCCACCTCTCGAGCGGCATCCGGCAATTTGGGCTTTAAAAGGTAAGCCACCTTTCCCCACCCTTCTTGGGAGCGGCATCTCCCGGTTCTAGGCGCATACAGTCGGTTTAAGGGCGCTCACAGTGTCCCCAACGGGCAGATGGACGCGCGGAGCGCGTTCTTGCGGTCACCCCCCCCAAATCCGGTGGATCCGGTGAAACGAAAGTTCTCGGGTGTCATGGCTGTGCAGTAATACGAGTAATAGTAATACTTGCTAATGTTCCAGTCAATGTTATGAACGGTAACCATGTGCAGTCGCCGGTTTTGCGCGATACGCAGTGACATCATGATTCATTTAAATTAAACTTCAAAATTATCGTATCTTTTTTTTTACTCAGACACAAAACAAAGAAAACGGATCAATGGTTGGAAGGAGCGTAGCGTCTGGTTCTGAATCTTCGTGAGTCTGTCTTGTTTGTAGTAGAATTAAAACCCAGGACATTGTTTAGATTGCCATTACATTGATTACGATTATCATTCAATGACAACCGTATCCCAAAATGATCCTACAATTTCTCATCCTAATATCTCCATCAATCCAATCCCTGATCAGACTCGTGACCAATCTTATCATCCAAAACACATTCCCAGGCTATTCAAATCCTAGGATAGATAATTGAATTTATTTCTAGTTAGAAATCCATTCATTTCGTATATATCGTACTAACGCTTCCCAACTGGGTGAGGATGAGGGTGCGGATGGGCTTCGTCCACCCGGTGTGCGCATGCGGCTGCGAAACGTGGACATTGAGGGGCGCAAAACATCGCACGCTGCGGGTGTGGTGGATGAGGGTGTTGAGGAGGATCTATGGGACGTGGCTGGCACAGCGGGTGAGAAGCGCTCAAGTACGCGAGGTTTGGGGTTGCGGGGGCCTTTCAGGCATGGTGGACCTCAGGGGGAGGAGGTGCTGAGGTCACATTTTCCGATGCCCAGGAGACAGATGAGTGGAGCAACCCTTGGTCGCGCAATGGTCAGCGCAAGGCGGGAAGACGCGTAGAGGAAAAAAGCGCACAACCTGGATGGTGGTGGTCAAACAGGATCTCAAGGACCACGACCTTGACCTGACAGAATGGTTATTAGATTCTCCCCATGTCGGAGTGGATCCAAGGGACGCTCCCCGACATCACAACAACTCTCTGGGCCGCAGACGTAGACAACAGGCGGAACGAAGAAGACAGAATATACAAACGAAGGCATGCAAACTAGGGAGTTGCGTGGAAGTAAAGAGGAAGAGATTATGGGTAGCTGCAACTTTGCCGAGTCGGAAAAACTTATTGTGAGCAGTATACACGATTTCTCTCGGTTGTTCCGTCAATATTTGCTTCCAGTCCGAAAACCCACAAAACCGCAGATATCATAATGATTAGGAAATGGTGATGTAATAGTAGATATAACGGTATATGTATTATGATTTCAATTTCAATATTTTCCAAAAAACAAGCAGGAGGAGCAGGTGATGACAACAAGCTGGGCTCACACTTTCTCAGAGCAAAAATCTCTAAAATAATGATTAGGAACACCGTACACGATTCGTTTCGTACGTTTTATTGATTGACCTCCACTTCGATTGGTCTTCAGTTTAACGCACGCTATTATAGCGTAGAATTACTGGTGGCGGTCTTGGACGACCGGAGGTTCATTCATGGTTGTTATACGTATGATTGATTGGTTGGGTGGTCCTGGAGCTTCCTTCGGGGGGTGGGTCGTTCGGAACTTTCGCACGATGTAGCGCAGAGTCACGGGTGGCGAGATTGGGCGATCGGCGGTTAATAAAGGATTGCTCTACGTATGATCGATTGATTGGGGGTGGGTCGTTCGGTACCTTCGCACGATTTAGCGTAGAGTCACTGGCGGCGGGCTTGGGCGATCGGAGGTTAATAAAGGATTGCTCTAAGTATGATTGATTGTTGTGAGCTGGTCGGGGGTCGGTAAATATTGTGCGATTAGTATATTGATTGATTGGGGTACGGAACCTTATATTGAAATGACGGCGGCGGCGACGGTTTGGGTTTTTTTTCGGCAGCCGACCGTCACCGCCGCCGTCATTTCACTATAACTTATAAGGTTCCGTATTGATTGATTGACTGATTGATTAAACTGGGGAAGCAAATCGCTGCAAGCTGTTCGATTGGGGTTCGAGTTCACTTACGTTGCGACTTTCCTCCAGCAGTAGCGCCTTTTAATACAGACGGGATGCTACTTTCCGTGTCCGTTCCGGAAGATTTTCAGGGAGGCTTTACGGCGCCATTTTCTCTAGATGAGTATAGTAACCGATTTGGAGAGCGATTACATTATCCGGGTCCCATTGTTCATCCCGGTGTACGACTGCTTGGGGAGGCGCAAATCGTCAAGGATATAACAATGCGGGTCAGTGTGCCAGGAGATAGGAATTTCTTTTGAGGAAATTGAGTTTCTTTTAAGGAAATGCCGATCCGTATACCGGGATAGGTGAATTTCTTTTGAGGAAGTTGCGTAGACGCCATTTAGAGACGACTTAATTGCATTTTGTGACTATTGGGGGTTTACCAGTTGAATTGGAGTTTAGGAGTTAAAGCTGAGATTTACTATGGATCGTCTCCCTTCTAGATAGGAATCGATTGGTTGCCTTTTAAAGCGGACCATAGTAATGTTAAGGAGATTTAATGACGAGAGACGCTAGAGACTTGATGCGACTGCGATTCGGATGCTTCTTTAGATGACTTCCAATTTTACTTAATTTTCCATACTAGCACAGGTCGACCCCATTTTATGTGGAGAACCTGCCCTAAAGGCTAGCGTTTAGCAGCTAGGCTTCCCAATTAATAATTATTAATCATTATCCGTTAAGTAGCTACACGCCCACCGTCCGAGACAGTCTCCCATTCACCCCCAGTGGCTCACGAAAAACGACTAACCCTCCCCAGACAAATTTTCAGAGACTCAGCAGACCGAACCTGCCGCTGGCTACTACTCGTATTTGGCAATCCCCCAAAAAAAAACTCTAGCCGCCTCCGCGAACCACATTCCCATTACTCAGATTTAACCTCTACCCGCCCCGCCGGTCGCCACCCGATATCGACACCCATTCTTCCCGCCAGCTGCTCAAAGAAGTGAACGTGATCTGATACCCGCGTCGATAAGGACCCGATTTCGAGATGACCCCTGAGTTCCGATAGACGATCGCAACCATAGTAGTGCACAAGGTTCGGCGTAGCTACGCCACAACCTGTGCAGATCTCGCCGTCCTCTCCGCAAGGATGGAAGATTCGGTTCATGCGGACCTTGTTATAGATGATTTCGCGAAACCGCCCGAGCGCGCCGCGAGCGCGCGTCACAGGATTCACAACAAAACCCGTGAGATGCTTCAGGATGCAAAGCGTGTCCGGCCCGCTCCCTGCCCTGCGTTCCAGCTCCGCTGTTTTCTCAGCCTCTATTCTGCGCGAAGCAATGGCGCAGGCTTCCTTGACTGCGAGAAAGGAAACCATTGTGGGAGGCGCGTTTTTCCAGTCTCTGAGGGAAGCAGCGAGCTCCAGCCTCTTCCTGGCGTCCTTGACGAACTCATCCGTTTCTTCATTTTTCTCCCTTGGAATCCAGAGAATGTGCACCGACCATCCCAGAGACGCCAGCTCACGAATGATCAGCCGAATCGGCCCAATGCGCGCCGGCACCTTGAAGCTTTCCCTGGCGATTTCTGCCACGAGCCCTGCTGGTCGGTGTGAAAGATCACACGTTTCCCATTCCCAGGCCCCGCATTCGCCACCCGTCTCAGAGCACCCAGGGCCACGAGGGCAGCCTGCTCGCAGGCATAAGGCGTCCTCAGCAACCCCATCCCCCACGAGAACCTCTCGTTCAGCCCGTTGCCCCGCACCATGTATCCACTCACCCCAACCCCGTCCTTGCAGGCCCCGTCTAACCAAACGCCGCAGTCATCCGGTCCAACGACATATTCCGCCTCGCCCTTGACGTCAAGCGGGACCGCACCGGATTCGATCACATCCGAGAGAGACACTGCAGCGGGATTCAGCACGAAATCGTCCGCCGCCAGGAGAGGTGAGCCCCCACTCAAGTACCTGACTGCAGTCTTTACGAACGGCTAAGTTTCACCGTCGAGGAATATTGCTTCCTGAAGCAGATTCTCGCTGTCCAGGGTGAGAACTTGTGTGTAGGCTGATTCATATGGTACTAACGGAAAATATTGAATGAATGGATTTTTTTTCTTCCAAACGCCCCCCCCCCCGCGCCCCCCCAAGTACAATTTTCCATTCAAAGAACAGCCTTTTGCAAACCGAACTCCCAACCGACATTTGGAAACTTGTTGACAAAAGGAACGAAGCTGCGCCATTCCCTTCCAAGGAACATTTTACTTGGGTGGCGCGGGGGGTTCGCTTGTGCCCCAAACATAAATTTCTACATTATCATTCGTAACGGTACGGTCTTTCCATATCTAGACGTCAATTGAATTGCGGATCTAAAAGCGATACGAAAGTCAAGCAATATGCGATTGAAATCTAAGTCAAGCAATATAAGTAATTATTCAATTAAAATTGTCACATTCTTGTTGTGATTATCATGAAGATCTTGAAGTTTAGTACTGATCAGGACAGAAACAAAACATGCTGCGCAAACAGGTCCCATAGAAGAAAAAGAAAAACATAATCATAAAACCCAAGAATCCGACCGGTATTTCTCGGTAATCTGAATCAACCAATCAATATAAAGTCCTAGAATCGATTAAGTACTTAGTTCCATCTCTAACTATTGAATTTCGTTAAAAGAATTCGAGCATTGGCACCGCAAACCCAAGTATTAGCTCGTATGTTTGAGCTACTCTTAGATTTCCTCAAAAGAAGTTTCGACCAGCGTTACAGTAAACCCGAGTGTCAGTTTGTAAAATTCATCTACTCCAGTCTCCAGCAAACGTATTATCCCGTATAACTAGCGCACTAATCCATAAGTCAATT
>Ga0099798_10466_pt1 | contig 13371 bp, 7 predicted proteins | sample Uncmet_Sort29A_1_FD_89870 | JGI IMG/M metagenome (GOLD analysis project Ga0099798, IMG submission 89870) | Marine eukaryotic communities from CALCOFI LINE 67, Pacific Ocean - CN13ID_Sort29A_1 | ecosystem: Environmental > Aquatic > Marine > Oceanic | place: Pacific Ocean: Monterey Bay | collected... | reverse complement strand
ATCCTGCAGGTCAAGATTGTTTTACTAATAATAATAATGTAACTAAATCTAATATTATAAATGGTACTGATTTTAAGGCTAAACCCTTAGTTCGAACCATGTATAGATATCAATATCAAACAAATGAAATAGATGCAAATGGAAATGAAACAAATTATTTTACTAATTCTAATAAAAATTTCAATATTAGTTATAAAACACCTGGAGATTTAGTATATACCTCTACTACTGATCATACCACTGCCCAACCCTTATGTCTTTATCCTGATTATAAAGTAAATCTTAATACTAATAAAAAAAACAGATATACTACAACTAATGCTAAACGACGAGTAAGGAATTCTAATAAACCTTCCTCTAATATATGTACCACGACTGCAGAACAAATCTTACAGAATACACATAATACTACCTATAATTCCAAACTCTATACAACCAATCAAAATTATTATAATAAACGATATAGTCATTCTGCTGGCCAATATTTACAACAACGATGTAAATCATTTAAACATAATCAAAATACACATTTCAATAAAGATACAAATAAATATACAAGTAATTGTACACATAATAGTCTTCCTAATATTTATTATAGTGATGATGTTAATGATGCTAAACAATGCTGCAATACGATAGTTTATAAACCAAATAATAAATCATTTAGCCAACAAGGAGCGGTTAGTTCCAGTGCTCGGCTTTTGAAACTAAAAAAAAATGCTATTGAAACATGTGCGCGGCAAACAAATAAAAAAAATAATATAAATATCAGAGTATCAAGTGCTGGATATAATAATCAAAGTAATCAAATTACCAGTAAATCTATCTTTAATGCTTCTGGATATTCTAATTGTAATAATACACATCCGTGTGATATGAGTGTGTATCGCCGTCCGACCACCTGTTAGAACATGTATAATATACAAATATTCCAATATAAATACAACTAACCATCAATATCATCTCTTTATTTGAACGCGATAAAGCATTACCAATATCATTCAATTCTGTAATAGTAAAATAACAACTCATACTATCTACTATTATGAGTTGTTAATATATATTTAACTTCATTTTTATAAACGTTTACAAAGTTTTATTATACTCTATATTATGTTTTTTACACCATGCAATACATTTTTGTACATGTTTTTGAACCATCTCATCAACCTTAAATGCTTCTGGACTTTTAATTAAATGAATTGTGTTTAATATAGTACTAATTTGCTGCTCTCCTAATAAAATATTTATTTCTTCTAATTTAACTATAAAATTATAAGGTAGCTTAAATGACAAAATACTGTATATATATGATTTCTCATTGATTTGTCTTAAAAGATTATAAAATGTTTCAAAATATATACTACTATCCTTTAATTTGAATTGTTTACACACTATATATTTTTCAGAATTAGCATATCTACTGGTATTAGGTTTAGATATATACACTTTTGTATAAAAACAAGATAATATATAGATTATTTCAGAGACTAATAAAGTAAAACTATCAAATATTTTTAATATGAAATTACCATGTTCTTTTTGTAACAACAATGCATATAACACTTCCGCTAATATTAGTTTGCTTGACATTATTTCTTGATTATTAAAATTAATAGAAAAATCAAATCCCCCATCAGCAGTAATTAATTCAAAATGATTTTTATATCGCCTATAACAATACTCTAAATTTTTTGGTTGTAAAATATTACCATCTTTCGTTTCTCCTTTTACTAAAATAAACTGCTTGTTATTAATTATATTATTCGATTTCCTCCATCCAGGAATATTTTTATCATTTGATAAAAGAGTAATACCATAATAGTTATCTTCTTTATTATTACGTAACCACATTAATGCTTCTATAAAACCACCTGGTCCTTCCGCTAAACTAAATGTATTGATATTTGTTTTAGTATAATCAGATAATAAATAATGTGTATTAGATAATTCTATCAATTTAAAAAATGATCGAGATAGAGGCTTATATAATGACACTGATATACGTTTATGTACAATTAATGTATGTATATATTCATATGGGTTTGTTATTTTTTTTTTGTTATCCCATTCTTCATGACACTCTTCTATCAATTTTTTTACGTTTGATAAATACTTATGTAAGGTTTTAGATAAATAAGGAGTTATATGTTTTTTGTTATGGTTTTTAATATAAAAGTGACTCTTGTCTAATATATTATTGTGTATCAATAAATTAGAATAAACCATTGATATGTTTACCAATAATATATCTATATTATTTTTACTTTATAATTTAACTTTTGGTTTACTTTATATTCTAAACTATCTTTCTCAGGCGTTTTTAATTTCAATTCAATATCTTCTTTGAAAATAGATGCTCTACACATATCTACATCCACTAATTTTATCTTTTTAAATATAAAATAATTATTTAAGAATGATATTTTCTTTTCTTCTTTACTTAATTCTTTTTGTTCATCATATAAATCTTTGAAAGAACCATATTTTTTTAACTTGTTATTATCAAATTCTGTCTTTTCAATACCTATAAATCCATATAAATTCATGAGTCTCTCTAATAACTCAAAATGAACAAGATATTCTTTAAAATACTTATTGATTGTCTCTTGATATACCTCTATTTCATAACCAATACTACTAATATCATTTTCAAAGCTTGATTCTTCATATTTCTTTACTATTTCAAATATCATTTTTTTATGTTTAAATAATCGAATAGACTTATCTTTCTCAGTTTTTTTCAACATATCAAATATTTTTTTTCCATCAAAACATGTTCCTATAAAATATCCTCCTAATTTTGTACATTCTGTTACATTTCGTAAAAACCCTTCTAATGTTTTTTTTTCTTTGAAAAAGTAGTGTAAGGCAAATTGACAAGAACTTATATGAAATCCATTTGATACTTTATTACTTAATGATAAAACTGGTTTTGGTAATAATCGTGTTTTACTCAATTTACCAAATAAAATCTTTATGATTTCTTTGTTTTTATCTTTCAATATACCTTCGGTTGTTTTAATATTCAATTCTGCATTTCCTACTACAAATATACACCTTGGAGTCTGTTTTTTATCTTTCAATAGCTGTAAATATCTCGCACATGCTCCATCAAATTTATTTTCTATATTATCTACGGATAAATCGATTCCTAATACAAAAGATAATTTATTCATCGCCCATTTATGTAAATCACCCCCTTTTCCTACCGTATAATCTATTAACATATCTTCCTTTTTACTAACCAAACTAATTAGTTCTTTCTTTATCATATTATGAAACTTTCTTAACTTTACAGTTTCTGATTCATTATTTTTTTTATTATAATATACCTCTTCTATATCTATTAACTCTTTTTTCTCATTACTACATAACATCTCTTCCGTAATTGGATGATGGATCGTTTTCCAATTTGTATTTGCTACATGATATGCATTACCAAAATTATTTTTCTTTTTTCTATATTCAAGTGTTTTATCAAATCGTACTCGTATTGGTTTCCATCTCTGATATTCTGGTGCATTTATATCATATGAAAATTCTACTATCATATCATCCATAAATACTTCTCCATCTGTTGTCATCATCTGATTTTCTCCAAATTTATCTTTTTGTAATACTAAATGACATATATGTGCTTTTTCATCATATGGAGTAGATGGATAAAATTTTGCAGCTCTGTATCGATGACTATTATCGACCCTTGGATTGTTTTCAAACATCATTCCTACTGGATCAATAAATCCATGTTGGGATTCATTAAATCCTACATATAAATTTAGTTTTTTATATTGATAAATAGCATTAGTTCTTACTGTTTTATTTTTTACATTTAATTTATTACCAATAAAATCAATATTATTTTCTGTTTTAACTGTTTTTACTAAGAAATCAATTGTATTATGACTCGATGGCTTCCATTTAAATGAATGCTCCCAGGTTACCTTTCTTTGTGGTGCCTTACTGTGTTTATCATTACAACCTACACCTAATAATGTTGGAGTAAAAATCAAACCATCTGTATTATATGTAAATGTTTGTTTGTTTAATTTTTCAAATAAGATTGAACATGCATCAAATATACTATTTGAATCATCCTGTACATAAAATTTTTTACACTCTATCTTAAATAAGACTGGTTTGTTTGTAATCCCTTCAAAGGATATGTTCATTATTATTTTTTTCAATAAAGATAATCTACATTTATCTGTTTTATCGATGAATGGGTGATCCATCACACTTTTACCATTGATATAATAAATATCAAATGCAGCATATAAATTTATAAAGGTTTTATGTTTATTATGTATGATATGTTCCCCATCTATAATAGTATGTTTGAAATGTTCTTTATCAGGATTATTTAATCTACATCCTGTAAATTCTACATTCATATTTGTATCAATCAAGTAAATATTGTATTCTTCATTTATAAATAGTAACTTTCTATCACCATCCGCTTTATCTGTTATACTATAATCATTCAATATATTTACTTTTGTTTTTTCAACCAAATTTTCCATTTGTAAAGTGAGTGAAGAAGGGCCTAAAAAATCTCGATTTGAAATAGACTGATGGGTAGGTTTTTTATGAAACACTGATTTATATTCTCTTATTACATTATCTATTTTACCATATGAAATAGGATAATTTGTGTTTTGTAACCCTCCTAAAATAAATAATATAGCTTTATTGATATATTTACTTAACTCTACTACACCTAATTTTTGTTTTTTTATTAATGCATTTTCAGCTTCTATCTCTATCTCATATCTTTCTATATTATTAAATACTTCTGCATCTTTAAAATTAGTAGTTAGTATTGGAATATTTTTTGATGTACTTTTGTTTGTTTTAACTATACTCATATCTATTTTGAAAGGAAAATTTGGTTTTCTATATGTGGTTCGGTGAATATATCTAAATATTTTTTTTGAGGACTCCTCCGTCTTTTCTAATTCTATACTATCTATGTTCTCTTTTTCTAATACTTTCTCTGCATTCAAACTAATTCTTAAATTATACTCATCTTTATTGATTGGATAAATTTTTTCTCCTTCATTGGTTTCACACATGGTTTTTTTTTCATAGGTAATAAACGCATCATCTATCTGTTTGGTATTATTTTCTTTACAATAAATCTTAATATTATCTATCCCTTTTATTTCTTTTCTTAGCTTTTGTATCTGTCTATTTGTATTTTCTTGCTGAATTCTTAAAAGATATTCTCCTTCTTCATTTTCACTTGTAAATCCTAATGACTTAATTTTTTTTAACACATTAATAAAATCTATGTTACTAATTTTTTTTATATTTCTTGTACCAAATTTTACTTCTAACTCATAGTTTTGATTAGGTGTCTTATTTTTTTCTGCATATATTTGTAATAACCTATTCAACGTCATTTTGTCACTCTTTGACATTTTGTTAATATATATATATCTTTTTATAATTTATTCAATTTAAATTTTATTTCATTATATAATTCTATCTTCTTTTTCTTCTTTTTATCATTTTCATTAAATAAACTTATAGATAATTTATTTGCCATATTTTTAAGATCATCTACTTTATAATAGCTTACACTATTCAGTTTCTTTTCTACATCTTTTATAGATATTTTATGTTTTCTTATCTCATTTATCAAAATAGTAGAATATGGTTTCAAACATACCAGACCATCTATGTTTTTATATATGTATGGAGGTGTGGAATTAAATAATAGTTCTATGTAACAATATTTATATTCAACAATTACAGATATATTATTATAAACACATAATGCTTTCAAGGTAGCCATATTTGTTTCTTCATACAACAAATTATTGATTATATTTATTTTTTTTAACTTATGTGTTTTAAAATGACTGGACTGTTGGTTGAATAAATCTACATTTTTATACTTTTCTTTTTCTTGTTCTATAAATTTCTTTCTTTCTAAACCTATAAAATGATCATATCCATATTTAGTAATATAAAATAACCAGAATAGACTATTTTTATTATCGATTAAAATTAAATCATCTTCTGGTTTTAATTTTAATCTAACTTTATTCTCTTTTTCACTAAACAACTCATCTGATGTCACCATATATTTTTGCAATTTATATAATTTCTCTTCTATCATGTACTATTTAATTCATTTATCTCTTTATGTTATTTTTATTTCTCATTCAATCTGCTTCTTTTTGAGTATATCAAAATAAGTATGTATAACATCTATTTCTATTTGTTCTTCCTTTTTTTTGTCTGAAAATTGTTCCATAAAAGTATTTGCATGCTTAATTATATCTATACATTTATCTTGATTCGATTCACACCATTCATATTTTTCCAGTAGATCACTAAAATCATCTTTTAATAAGATATAATGATAACCTGGTATTAAAGTGGTTTCCATTAGCCAACTTATAGAACGTGGTTTTGGCATTAGTACTACACTATTACTATTTAATTTCCAGTTTATACCACTATCTTTATCATTTCCTTCCACTGAAATTATGTATTTATAGTTTAACATATCTGTTATCGACATTTTACCTTTTACATATTGTTTAAAATCATGCTTACCTTGACAAATAGATGAAAATCCTACATCAATATCATTATTCTTATCATACCAAGTTGATACTAAATCAAATCGGTTACCTTTATTGTTTAATTTCCCTGTAGTAGTACCTCTCCAAATGATTTTGTTTTTTTTATCATTGAATAGTATATCTTGTGGTTTATTATAATAATTACCCCAATGTCGTTTAAATGACAAACATCTTATTATGATACCATTATTAGAATCTCTTGTTCTATTTTTAACTATATTAGATGGATCGACATCTTCAAAAATATCACCTAATGTATAATTTAATGGTTTTCCATAATGGTTTGTTTTTTTCAACAACTCTTTTAATACATTATTATATATTCCGCAATGTGGATGTAAGGGAATAATATCTGGATCTCCTTTAATATCTATAGTTTCTATATTTTCATTAAGAAGATTTCCAATATAAAAGTGTATTCGTTCATTTGTAGATAATTGATTCATATATATATTTATATCTATTAAATTTATATACTAATTATGGTAGATAAATTAGACATATAATGCTTATAATTAAACTTTTCTATTAGTTTGTTATTTATACTAATTGCTAATTGATTATTCATCGTTGTTTTTTTTTTTACTATATTCATTATTATATTATATAATTCGATTTCATTATCAAATAAATATCCATTTATTTTATTTTCTATATAATATCGTGGAAATCCACCATTGCTTGATATAGGAATACACTGATTAGACATTGCTTCTATTAAAGCTATTCCAAAATGCTCATATGCATATGCATATCGTTTTTCATCTAACCCCATACCCATAGCATTAATTATATAGTTACTTTTTTCTAAAAGTTTATTTTTTTCGATAGTACTAATATTTGGTTTTATATAAATATTATCTGTTTTTATTAATGAATGTAAATAATTAAAATAATCTATATCTTGAACCGTACCAATTATATATAATTCTACATTTCTACTATTTAATTTATTAAATACATTAATTATTTTATCTATATTTTTACTATACTCATTTATTGGTTTAAATATTCGTCCTATTATAGTAAATATAATCTTATCTGTTTTTTTTGAACAATTCAATGTATCAAAACAATTTGGATATAATATGTATAATTGATTCTTGTAATATGTATCAATTGTATGTTTGTAATATTTATAGACTTGATCATATGTATAATCTGAATTTACAATCATTTTATCAAATACCTTAATTTCTATATCAAAGGGATGTAATACATCATATTTATAATTAAATGGAAACTGACAATGAAATATTTGCATTTTACCCATTCGTGTCTTTAATGTTGGAACCATTGTATTGCCCATTTCCAAAAATATATCAAAATAATTTGTATAATCTTTCAGGTTATCTATCGTTTTATTCTTAATATGACATAATTCTTCTTTATTGAAATAGATATTATTTGTTTCATTTAATTTATATTTTTCAGTATTATTAAAGAAATATATAGTGCTTCCTATATGTATAAAAATTTTAATTATGTCAGAAATATATTTTTCTCCACCTCCTACTATCCAAGGATAATGACTCAAAATACCTACCTTTTTATAATGATTAAAATAGTTATTTAAATTCTTCCCTGCTAACCAAAATTGATGTCCACCCAATGGATTATCACTTACCTGTGTTTCTTGTGAAAAACTACGTGCAATCTCCCAATCCGCTACATTTCCTATATGAAAATCTATCATACACTTACTAAAAAAAACATCTTCGGGTATATATGTAAGTTTTGCATTTTTCATATAATTTAACGTGGATTTACCCAAAGTTAATGTATGAGGATTTATATTTTTTATACAGTCTATCATTTTATATCTGGTTCTTAAACTAAATCCTCCATTTCCAACCCGTTTAGCATTATCATCTTGTCGCTTAGGCCAAGGAGCACCTATATAATCATACTTCAAGAATGGGTCAATTCCACCATTAAATATGATAGAATCTTCTTGATAAATCAATACTTTTTCACTATTAAAATGATTCCAAAATTCAAGAGATAATAATAATTTACTATAAGAACTGGGATTTAAGTTTTCAATAGGTAGTTTTATAATCCTAATACCTGAACTAATTTTATTACAGATATTATTCATATATTCATAATTCAACAGTCCACAAACTATTGTATGAGACCATTCTGGTAGCTTTATAATCATATTTCTAATCAAATATTCAAGATGTGGTAAAATTCTACATTCTATCAAAATAGTTTCATATTTGTAATGAATCGGTATTTTTTCTATAATTATATTTCTTATAATAGGAAGTTGTTTAACACATTCTTGCCTAAAATCTTCTTTATTTTTTATTATTATATCAGATAACTTATTTTTATTTTTATTTTTATTTTTATTTAGATTCTTAAAATCTTCTGCATAGTTTTGTAAATATTTATCCATAAGTGATTGTTGTTTAATTTCACATGATAATAATGTATTGGTTGAAGTTCTACATTGTACTTTTTTATTAGATACTTCTATACTACTATATTGCATATGTATATAATGTATCGTTTGATTTAAATATATATCGTTTGATTTAAATATGTATAGTATTAATTAAATAATGGATATAATTTTACAACAAATTAAATTACTACCAAATAAAGTTATTTGGAACTATTATCCAGAAAAACTAACCTGTGTAATCGTTGAACCAAGAAAGCATCTAAACTTGCGAGGATGTTTATATAACATGGCTAATATATATGCAAATACAGATGTTGGATTAACGATTTTTTATTCATCTACCAATATTGAATATATCAAAGAAATCATACAACATTGGAAAGGTGTTCGATTGATTAAATTACTTAAACCAACCCTTACCAGAAAAGAATATAGTTATCTTCTGACCCGGCCAATTTTTTATGAAACGATAAAATCAAGCCATCTTTTAATATTTCAAACGGATAGTATTATATTTAAACCTATACCTGATATTTATTTTGAGTATGACTATGTTGGGGCTCCCTGGTCTACTAATTATATATGGGGGAATGGGTGTGGAAATGGTGGATTTTCTCTTAGAAAAAAAAGCAGCATGATACAGGCATGCCATAATATACATCTTAATCAATATTCTGGTTATCATCCAGAAGATATTTATTTTTCATATAAAGAACTACATATTCCTCCTATGAAATTAAGACAACAATTTTCAGTAGAATATGTATATTATCCGAATCCTATCGGCTGTCATAAAGTATTTTATTCTGAATTTTTTATTCATATTTTACCACAAATATCTTGATAATATATTATATAAATTTATATATAAATTTATATATATATATAAAAATATGAGTAAAGGAAAAACTATAGTAATCAATTTAGATGAGCCACAAAATATAAATTTAGCTATCAATAGTGCAGATATAAATACTATAGAATTTGTATCAACTGAAGAAGACACTATTGATTCATTTACTTATTTTTGTATTCAGTTAAAAAAGAAACTTACTCAAACAATTATAAAATCATATAAAGATAAAAACGATTTGCTTGATAAAATCAAGAAAGCTGAAAAAGATATTAAAGAAATCGATTCAAACCAGTGCTGCTATACTTGTGGTATGACTTTACAGTCACCAAGTGATGATGTCAACAACCTAAAAATTTATAAAGACCGACAGTCTAAAAAAGACCAAAATTCTGAGATTTATTACTGTTCGAAATGTTACGAATATTTTGATTTACAGTTATCTTTAGTGAAACCTAACCCCCAAATCAAAGAATTACATGATAAAATAGAAGAACTAAACATATTAAGAGGTCGTTACAAAAAGTTACAACAACCTAAATTAAAAACATTATTATCTAATATCAAATACATTGTTTTTCATAATAATACTCAACTTGATCAGAGTGATCAGTTTGATCAGATTGGATTAGTAAATTTATTTAATAATATTCTTTATATTAAAGACAATGATACTATTATATGGAAGAGTATTAATTATGACTTGTTTTCAATTGGCGTTAGCATAAATTACAACGAATTCTCTGAGAATAATGAAGAAGTATATATTGGAAAAAACTATGATGTCAATCACGATATTCGTAAGAAGCTGAAACAAACATCTATAGAAATATTTTCATCCAATGAAGATAAATATCAATCTAAAATTGATAAATTTATAGAAAAAAGTGAAACCTATACATATACATGTATGTTAAATCAGCCCTTATCCTCGAGTAATTGGGTCAAATATAAAATGAATATTAAGAATTCAAGTATACATTTTACTCAAGATTCAAAATCCAGCACCCCGATAATTATTAAATACTGCACGATAGAAAAGGCACCACGATTCACAGCTCGTAAAGATAAAGACACCACGGAGTTTGTTATCTTCAATGACCAAGATACAATACAGGTATACTTCACATCAGTTAACACGAATAATAAAATAATACTTATTGTTAAAGATGACATACCAATACCCTATGTAAAACCAGGTAAGCCGCTGTACGCCGTCAGTGATAGGGTGATGGTTGACGCCGAAGGCAATGGCGGTTGGTACAAAGCGGGGATCAATAGAGTGATACCGAAAGAGGATGGCACATACAAATATAATTGCATTCGGACGGACGGAATCACTGTCTATGGAGTCGAGGAAGAGAATATCCAAAAAGAAGGATCAGCATCTGCAGTCGTATCAAAAGAGGCAGACCAGGAAAAAACAGAGGCAGACCAGGAAAAAACATTGAACACTACAATAGATATGATTATGAAACATATTAAAAATTTTACTAAAAATAAAAGGGAAAACGATGAGAAGGATGAAAAAGAAAGTGAGATGGCTGAAATTCTCACTACTGCTATAGAAAGTAACGACATTGATAAAATCAATGCTGCTCTAACCAAGGCAAGAGAACAGGGTGTCCACAATATAAGAGAGATTAAGTCGGCGGAAGAAAAAAAGACAGAGCTGGAAGATTACTTCAAATTCATGAATAAAAGTATTGAAAAAATCGACGAAGACATACATAGTATCAAATTTATAAAAGATATGAGCAAATCTCTTCCTATAAACTATTCATTTACCAATAAACATAGTAATATAATTAGAATCAAAATAATTTCCTTGCAGCAGAACCCAGCTTCCGAACGTAGGGTTGGTGTTGGTATTTTTGATAAAGGATCATCAAAATTCAAAAAATTATTAGTATTAAATTGTGATTCGTCTGCAGCTTATGAGATTGGTGATAACAATGAAAAAACGAAAGAGAATAATCCTTCTTCTCTCTCTAAACGTATTGAAAACGGTGATATTCTGGATATAGTAATCAAATATGACAACTCAAATAATCAGTTATTGATACAATTTTACAAAAACAAACAAAATATACATACAAATGAGAGTGTTTTAGACGACGTCACCGATGGAGATATCCAAAATTTAAAACCAGTAATAAAGATGATGAAAAACGACAAAGTTAGGTTTATTCCTCTTTCAAATAAATATTGTAGTTTTTCATCACAAAATCTGATAACAGGAGATGAACTAAATAACGTATGGCTTCCTTTTGAAGAAAATAAATATAAGGACCTTGAAAATAAGAATTATATTGAAGATCCAGTGGGTAGTGAGCTACTTGAAACCCAACAGGTGGCTGGATATCAATCGGGTGGAGAAATAAAAAATTGGGCAAATAGCCAAAAAGAAAATGGCAAAATAAAATTAACATGGACAGTCAAAGACTCATGTACTTTCTACTTAGGATTAAGTAATAATAGAGTACAAATAAAAGAAAGCAATAATGATAAAAAATACCATTTCACAATAGGGGACCAGGTAAGATCTAATTCCAAACTGATAGTGAATCAGATTGGAATTCTTTCTAATGTATACTCAAACACAAACGCTCGAGGCGTATATAACATTAGAAATGTTAAAGATGATACCACAGTTGCAGACGTAAGTGAAAATAATATGTACCCAATCAAAAAGTACTTTACTCACGGTATACAATTAGAAGGTAACGACTATTATATCTATGAAAATGGTAGTCAGACAGAAAAAACGGGTGCCAAGGGGACCATTAGGAATTGGCCCGCTAAATTTGAAATAACACTTTGTAAACATCCCGCCTGGGATTATGACAGTCAAACATGGGGTGAGGGATATAAGGTTAACTATAATTTTCCTACGCATATGAGTAACTATGAATATACATATGGGGTAATCGCAAAGCGCCCAAAATTGTATAAAACTAAAGACAATTTATATAAAAAAGATAAAAAAGATGAAGAAGGTGTAATGCCTATTAGACCAAGCCTAAACTGGAAGGAATTATGTATTATAGGCAAAAGTGAATCGATAATTAATTCACCTATAGAAATCGATTGTAATACCGAAGTCAGCAAAGGGGGGGGATTTGAGGCGATGCGTATACCATTAAGTTGGACCTCTTATCCATCTAATGAATTAGATTTGAAAGATGCTGGTGACGCGGATGAGGAGCAACAGGGAGGAGCACAGCGGGGAGGAGACAGTAAAACATTAAAAGAATATAAGGGAGAAACAATGTTTGTAGATATTGAACAATCTATAAAAGATAAACAATCAAAACAAAAAGAAAATTCCCATGATACAATGATAGATGATTTACTAACTGAGATTGATTGGATAGATATAAGTGATGATGAAAAAACCTCAATAACAACAAAGATAACTAATATACAAAAAAAAGAAAAAGAACAATTAAAAGAATTAGAAACAGCAATGAAGTCTAAAAATATCTCTGGTATTAATA
>Ga0099798_10474_pt1 | contig 13379 bp, 10 predicted proteins | sample Uncmet_Sort29A_1_FD_89870 | JGI IMG/M metagenome (GOLD analysis project Ga0099798, IMG submission 89870) | Marine eukaryotic communities from CALCOFI LINE 67, Pacific Ocean - CN13ID_Sort29A_1 | ecosystem: Environmental > Aquatic > Marine > Oceanic | place: Pacific Ocean: Monterey Bay | collected... | reverse complement strand
TTTTTGAACCAAAAACGCATTTTTTGGACCAACAATCTAGATTTTACGTACGCATCAAAAAGATTTAACTAATGGATTATTCCTATCACCACCAGATGGTCCGATGTATTTAACAAGCCGCCGAGTAAATCAGTGCTGGGCATTAATTTGATTTTTTGGCAAAAAATGTTAAAAAAAGGGTGATTTTTGATATTTTTTGGTCCATTTTTGAAATTTTTGAGCACTGACTTACTCGGCGGCTTGTTATTTTTTCTTCTCTTCAATACTATTTTTATAAGCTTGTAAATTATCTTCGTAGTGTTTTAAATTCAACTGAAGCGTTTTCGCAAACAATAACCGCTCCTCTTCAGTCGCAAAAACTGTCTCCGTCGTTGATTCGGGTATATGTCCTAATGGCCTTTTGCAGGTTTTGCAAAGCTCGTTGTGGTCAATTTGGTTGCGTTTTTGTCCGCAAACGTTACATGTCCAGTGACCGGTGGAGGTAACACTCATCGCATCTTTTTTACGGGTTTCTTTGGGTTACTTATTAATTGTTTGATGGGGTTTTAGAAAAATATTCAACAAAACTATTATATTTAAAAATGGATTCGACATCAATAATTCAATTTATTATTAGAACAAATTTTCGAGCGCATGAAAAAAAATACAATTTGCAAAAATGATGAACGATTCGATTGTGATAGTTTCCCGTGATTTTGGTCCCGCCCAAAAGATTCCGAACCAAAAAACGTTGTTTGACAAAATTGAAAATTGCTGGTGTGCGTGTAAGTTTTGGCAAAATTAGTTTCACTACATTAGTGCCACTGCAAAGCAAAAACATATCCCAGTTATCTGCCAATTGACAGTAAAAAACTGGGAGTTTTGTTCGTCCAAATTCAATTTTTTGTTCGTATTTTTTGCTCGGTATTAGTGTCAAATAGCTAAACTAAAAGCCACATTGTGGAATAGATCAAGAAAAGAACTTGTATTATAAAATCCATTTTCATAAAATTTCTGTTTTTTTCCTTTTTTTTCACAATTCGCCTATCAATCGCTGTATTTGAACCGTCAACTACATAATTACGCAGCATGGTCTTTTCCCTTCACCGTCAAAGCCAGCATCGGAGCTCAAACCCGTTCGACTGGATTTAACAAGATTTTTTTATAATCGGACTGGTCTTTTGTACTATTTTTTGGCTCATTTTAAGGTTTTTTTTTTTATTTTCATTTCCGATTATAAAAACACCGTGTTACTTCATAGAACCCGCTCTGCCTTGTCGCGTTAAATATGTTGGCTCACCAGAAACTGCTGTCCAAAAATCAACTGAATTTATTTTTCCACTGAAATTCTTCTCAGCAAGTAATAAGCACCGATCCTCATCTAAGTTCGTTAAATCTTCACACGCTATTCTGAGACAGTTGCAGAGCTCCTCAGTCATAAACAACAAGCCGCCGAGTAAATCAGTGGTGCTGGGCAAATTTGGAATTTTTGGCCAAAAATCTTCAAAAAAAGGTTGATTTTTGCTGTTTTTTGACCCATTTTTGAACATTTTCAGCACTGATTCATTCGGCAGCTTGTTAAACCATTCGTCGTTTATGTAGAAATATTGATCTAACAAGCCGCCGAGTAAATCAGTGTTGGAATAAATAATTTGGATTTTTTGATCAAAAAAGTCAAAAAAACCTTGTTTTTTGATGTTTTTTGGTCCATTTTTGAAAATTTTCAGCACTGATTTACTCGGGGGCTTGTTATCTGTTAGTGCTTTTTTCAGTACATTCATTCTTGGACCAAGTTTAGACTGTGCCCACTGTTGCATTTGGGCTTTTTCAGCGTTGTTTGAACCGCGCAAAAACATACCGATTCCTTGGGGCGAAACTTGGTTTACTAGGAAAACAGCTTCATCTTTGGACAAACCGAATGGTAGGAATGATAATATGAACATTAATTTCTGAGCGTGCACTGGACTTATTAAAAACTCGTGGCCGTCGGGGAATATACTCATCACAGCCTGTAGATCTTGCACGTTTTTTCGGTCCAGCATGTCTTTCAACCGCGCTAATAAACATTTCTCCACGTAATCAACCGGCAATGAGGGCGCAACAGGCCCTTGGATTGAGCACTGGTGAATAATCGATTGTGGCGGAGACCAGCGGGGGATGTACTTGTGTTCGGGTGCCTTTCGCCAGAAAAAAGTGCCGTATTCGACATTTCCATCGCCATCTTTATCGGTTACTGATAAGATCCAGTCTAGTTCAGATCCTGTTAAATACGGTTCACATTGCATTAGAATCATTCTGAATTGCTGGGAAGTTACAAATCCGTCGCCTTTTGCGTCTTGAGCTAATAATTCCGGCTCGATTCTTACGAAATTTATTCGGTCGAAATCATCCGGACAATTCGGAGGTGACTGCCCGTGTTTGTCCATCTGCTGCTGAACTGCGCGGTTAAGTTTTTCTATTAATAACGATTCTCCCATTTTGCCACCGGGGCAGAGCGACATGAAAACCCGTTGAATTTCAACACGAGATATTCCGATCGGTAAAACCGATATGGCTTCTAATAATTCGTCCAACGTTATGCGATTCGGAGTTGCGCAGAACAGATTCAATATTGTTGTCAAATTGGATCCAGTGTTCGTTAGTCTTTGCGCTAGCCTCCATAAAGCCATGGCCGACATCTCCGACCCCGGCCCAGTGGGCAGCGTTTCTTTTCCAAAACCATAGGAAGTGGAATTCCTCCCCATGGTCGCGCTCGTCTGGTTCATTGGCGTTTGCGGAATCGCTGCTGCGCCAGGTGGCGGTGGCGCTTGGCCCGTGTTTATGTTCATTGGCCGTCGGCTTGGCGAGCTCTGCGCGCTGCCAGCGTAGGAACTTGCGTAAGACCCTGGGCCGGACCCGACCCCGCCGCGCGACTGAATGCCTGGCGCTTGGTTTAAAGTCGGTTTAAACCCGGGTGCTCCGCCAGCTCCTTGGTTCGGCCTGAATGTCGGGCCCTGCTGCGAAGACGCTGAGCTCGGCGCGCCGTACCCCGGTGTTGCGCCACCGGTGGCAGTTGAACCAGTCTGATCTCCGCCCGTGAATTTCTCATTTGCGAGCAACGCACGAACGTCTATGTAGCCTTCAACGTTTTTAGGCGCTAACGCTACCATGCGCTTTTTCTCTTTCTCGTTCATGCTCGTGTTATCGCTCAAAGTCGATAAAAAAGCTGCCTCAGCGACCACACCCGAAGGATCGTGCCCGCATATTTTCTGATACAAAGCGGCCGAGCTGTTTTGCCCGCCTTTTGCGTTGCTAGATGCGGCAGATGTGACGACTTCCAAATTCGCGTCTTTGATCGCTTTTAAATCCCCCGATTCCAATTGAATAATCCACCTACAAGCTGTTGGGTCCCAATTCGTTGCGATGCCCATTAACCCGTTCAACTGTGGTGAATTCCTCAGCCCAGTTATTTTCACTTTCGCGTTTTTGCTGACCATATTCGACTGATCCGCTGACCCGGCTTTATTACCCATTTCCAACAACTTCGTTATTCCCCACTCCTCAACGTCGTGAATTTGGTGGGGGATTGTGTTCATCGCTTTGGCGAATGCGTTTACTTGCACCATTTGAGTGGCTTGGTTTTGGAGTCTGACGAACAGGTTTTTGATTTCCTGGTGCGACAAACCTAAATGCATGGCCGTCATCGCGCGCGAGAAATCTGCCTCGTTCAACACTCCTTCGGATCTTCTATCGAACATCGCAAACACATGCATCCAATTCAGTTTCTGCGCCACAACCGCGTGCCTCACGCGCGACATTAGTAGGTTCGAAATTAACTCTTCTTCCGGCAACTCAGCTTCTTTACTATTACCCCCGCCGCTGCTCCATTTTCGTCGAGCTGCGTCTTGCTGAGCTTGTTGGGCTTGATTTGGATTAAAACCTTTGTTGAAATCTCGGTTGTCCATATTTGATGGGGTTTTACCGGGACTTGGCCCAGGATATGCGTAATTCGCGCCAACATCTATTTTCTGAGCCTTTTTGTTTTTCGCACTTGGGCCAAGTGTCGGTGCGACTCGTTTATTATACGCCTTGTGTTTTTTCTTGCCGCCGACATCATCAGACGATGCTCCTGGTGCGTCGGAGAATAAGTTCGATTTCCCCTGGTTTGAACGATAGCCTTGACCACCGCGATTTAACACGATATTTCTATAATCTGCATCGTTTTTTTTTCATTTGTTGACCCATTTTAAGGGTTTTTAAACTTTTGTTTTTTTTTTAAAAATTTTTGAGTCGGATTATAAAAAAACCGTGTTATTTCCTGAAAACCCGCTACCGTCTGAATCTAACAACTGCATGTGCTTTTTAACATAAGAAATCGTCATTATTTCGTCGCCTTTCGGGCGGGTGTGGGCTGATTTATCCAAAGTTCGTGCAATCAACGATTCGAGATCTTGCGTGTATTGGCTTGGAATCGGGTCATAACGGTCGGAAACGATTTTATAAACTAAACCGAGGAGATTTTCTGACTCAAAAGCGTGTTTCAGCATACAACACTCGTACAAAACACACCCTAACGACCAGATATCCGATTTGTATGAGTACGGTTCGGATCTACAGACTTCTGGACTCATGTAATATGGCGTTCCGACTACCGTTGCTGCTGCGTCGACTGTTCCTTCGAGGACTCGAGAAATACCGAAATCACCGATGCACACGTCTTTATCGCCGTTCTTCAAGAAAATATTTGAGGACTTTAAATCTCGGTGGAGAATGTGCATTTTGTGAACATAAGTAAGGGCTGATAAAGTTTGGCAGAAGTAGCGCATGATTTGGGTTTCCGGCAGCCAGCTTGGCGGATTTGTCTTCGCGGCGTCTTTGATTTTACCTCTTAACTCGCCGCCTTCGCAGTATTCCATCAAAATAACTAACTCGCGAATCGGATCTTCGGCCAAGTAATGGTCGTAATACGCGACGATGTTTGGATGGGCTAGCTGTTTGAGTAGCGTTACTTCCTGACCTGCTTGCTGGTTATCTTTTTCCGATAAGAAATCTAATGATACCATTTTCGCAACTGCGCATAACTGGCCAGTGTTTGCGTCCTTTCGTATTTTAATGTGGGATTTTGATGCGCCGGCTGTGACGAGGTACGCGACACCGAACTGACCTTTACCGAGTACCTGATGAATATTTTTGATCGATGCATTATTATTTTTTTTTCACATTTTCGACGAGGCAACTGGGGAAGACTTCACCGTCGGGCCACAGGACAGGGTAGAAGTCCTCCAGATGGTTTGGCTCGCTCGGCACGAGTCTGGAAAACAAGGTTCGTCAGGCCCAGCGGGCCGGTGACTACGCACAACCAACTGGTTTCGCGGCGCAGATTCAGAATCGCTTGCAGCCATCATTGAGGTGGCGACAGAGCGGTGGATCGAAAACCAAGGCAAATTCCCGACAAAACTGCTCGAACTGATCCACGAATCGCAAAATTTTAAACATTAGAAAATAAGAAAAAAAAACACAATACAAATTTACCTTGTTCGCAGTCCATCCGTTCTGATACAAACGCGCTTTGCGCGGATCTTTGTCGTCGTCTTTAGAGGGCATCTTTTATTACACGTGTGGGTTTCCTAAAATACTTAAAATTTTTAAAAAATGAAAAAATTCAACAAATTATTATTGACAAAAAAAGAAAGAAGTCTAACAAATTTCTAATTTACAATTATTGGGGCTCGAACGGCCAAGGTTTTATTGGCTCATCACACATACTGTACGTGTTTTAACTAATTATTACGCAATATGGAAAAGAAATTAGGGATCTAAATAAATTTGCGCAGCACAAAATTAGTTCTTTAGTTTTACTATCTGGGGTAAACCTATTCAAAAAAATTATCAACAAAGACCAAAGAAAAGACTTCTATCTATTATACGTTTTCTAATAGTAATGGGGGACTACATAGCTCGAATATTCAAAATGTCAAATATAAAAACAACCTCCCAATGCCCTTTTATACAAAAATCAATTCCCTATAAGATATTGAGAAGGATATGAATTTGGATTTTATAGATTTAGCATGCTGGTATCATTTTTCGACAAATTTTCATGATTATTAGCGTCTTAAAATACTATTTTACATTTACGTGTTTATGGGAAAATGGGGAGAACAAATATGGATGCTGTAATAATAATGTTCGGAAATCGAAAATTCGCACTTGGAACACTTGAAAAAATGGAATGATGAAAAAAAATTATGAACGCCCCTGTTTTAACTAATAAAAAGTTCGCACCTATACTTACATCTCTGATATGCAATAACACTCGCACATCGGTTTTCCCTCAATACTTACTAACTGGACTAAAAGACACTCATGTTTTTTTTCAAATATAAATCTCAAAACATAAACGCGGCGCTTATTCCGCCATAGCAAAAATCAGCAGCCATTCACAAAAATTAAGTTCTCACATCTGAGATTGTTGTTTTTAAAATTTCAAATTGTGCTCACAAAAATTGCTTTTCTAGTGGCGCTTACAACATCAGTTGCAGTTATGCAGTTATTCAAATCGCAATACAAACAGCCACCTATTACTTTTCATTAACCGGTTTCGCTCTTGGTTTTGGACCCCAGAATTTCTCAGGATTGGGCAAAAATCTAGGGATTTTCCTCGGTTTCTGTCCGTTTTCTAATTTTTCCTCGAACTCTCCCGCTACTTCAAACGATAAATCCATCAAACCTTCTGTTGAAATCGATCTTTCCAAAACATGACTCAAAGTTGGGCCAGCGTTTTTTCGTTTTTTGCTCGCGTTTTTCGATTTCGGATCATCATCTTTAATTCCCTTCTCTTTCTTTCTCTGTGCACTCCATTTCCTCAAAATATCGTAAACAACTGAATTCGGCGCATCAGTCTTTACTGCTGTCGGTTCGCGGTGGAAATGGGACGCTTTGTACCCGAGTTCTTTTAAAATCCCTTTAAATTGTTTGATCGGAACGCATTCTAGTTTCAAACCTGAACACAAACTTGGTAACGAATAGTGGAGCGGAACTGTTTCTTCTTCCTCAGACATTGCGGTTAACATGCCAGTGATTTTCGGCCAAGAAGTAACAAACGGTAGCGATTTCTTCTCACAAACAGCTAAGCAAGCTGCGATGAATTCTTTATTGTAAAGTGAGCCTAAATAACAAGGCCCACCGATCCAGTATTTCCCGCCGCACTCACTGCAGTTTGATCCGATTTCTTCTTTATGGCGCGGGACGCGGAATTTGAAGTTCTGGGGGTTCAGTTTGTGCTGTTTTTCTGGATTTGTTGTTCCGTTTGCGGTTGTTGGTCCGTTTTTTGGACAATTTTTGGGTGAGTTGCCTTTCGGCGATGAATTTGGGCTTTCTTTCGATTTCTTTTTCTTAGACTCAACCGGCTCAATTCAAACTTTCTGGTCGCCAGGTCTGAAATGTCATTTTTTGTCGTTTTTTGGCCCAAAATCGCTGTTTTTTGACATTTTTTCAATTTTTTGACCAAAAAAATTGATTTTTTTCCCGTTTCAACCTGGCGACCAGAAAGTTTGAACTCAACGTCGCCCATAGGCTGGATGTGAAAACACTCGCACTGCATACATTGAAATACCAACCCAGTTCTCGATCCCAACATCTTAGCCTGCGTCGCTCCTTCATGAACCCGGAAGAAAATCCTAACGTAGAAATCAACACTACAGCTGATCAACGGCTCAACGTACCTCTGATGCCGAGCTGCGCACGAAGCCACTGCGTTATATAAGAGTCGCAAACTCATTTCATGCAAGTACCGAGCTTTAAGAGCGGTTCCACCGTATCTGTAAAAACAAGTTTCAGGCGTATTGCCACCTAGAATTTGCATATCGGTTGAAGTAACGCACAATAAACCACCATTGATTACGTTTTTAATGGCGGAATCTAAAAACGGCGAAACCGTTCCATACGGATCCAAATCAACAACATCGAAAACATTGTTCGAATTGTACAAAACCAAGTTCGCATCTCCATGGTTCGGTGTCACTTTATTAGTGTCGACTTTATTGTGCTGTAAATTTTTCTTCATATGCTCAACCGCTGTTTCGTCAATATCGTTAACAGTGATTTTATTAACACCCGGGATTTCCTTCGAATACCTGACAGATCTCAATCCAGACGCCGCTAAAGCTTCTAAAATCGTCAGCCCTGGGTATTCAGGTATTTCAAAAGGAGTCGCGTCCGGGTCTTTTTCCTTGATTGCTTTTATTTTAGCATCGCGGTTGGCTTTTCTCTCATCTTCTTCGTGCTTTTTGAGTTCCGAAAATACGTTCAAAACTAAAATCGAAAAATCGCGGTTAAAAACCTGTGCTGGGTTATAAAAAGCATCCTGCTTTCCAGTTTCATTAATCAAGGGGAGGATCTTGGCGGACCCTTCTTCAATTGATCCGTCTTCGTTAACAGGCATTTTGTTTGGATTTGTGCTTTTTTGTTACAATTTTATTTAGTCACAAAACAAACCTAAATTAGTGGCAATTCATATGTATTTTTTTTATAGTTATTTTTCGCTTAAAAACATATGAGGTAGGGGGCTGGAGTTCATTAAAATTGGAAAATCAACAAAGGTGCCTGAGACAGCGAATTGAAAAAGGAAACATTGCGAATGCACCGATTTTTTCCCAAAAGATGATTGTCCCAAAAAACGAACCAAATTATCCCAAAACCATTGAAAGAGAAGAAGGACGAAACCCGATTTCAAAAAAGTATCATGAAAATCCCTAAAATTGAAAATGCAGACGACAATACACCATTGAATGAACAACACTTTTATAACAAAAACATTCTTCCCGCGACGTGCTATTGTTTCACAATTTTGTGCAAAATTCAAAACAACAAAATGGTTGTCGGAAGTTTCTGGAAAATATTAAAATCGTTCCGTATAACCCTACTAAAAACAATGCACCCTGGTCGCGGCAAAACGCGAAATATTAAATCCCCGCATGCAAATTTACAAAACCCGAAGATTAACAAATCCTATCAGTTTTTTTTCATCCCCCAAACTTTGCCATATTTAACTCAAATCGAAATCGTCAGCAGCGGCCGCAGCTGGCTTTCCACCCGGCGCAACCCCCGCAGCTTTCGCTAATGGCTCTTTCACAATCATCAAATAATTCACGTACCACGGTTCCAAAGGCGAAATGTCATTATAATCACCCAAAGCGTTCACAAAAGCGTCGTGGTCTTCAGCATCGACTGTTTCGTATAAAGTTTTATAAAGTGCACCTTCTCTGCTCGATTCGTATTTCGGATCCTCTGCACAGTAACTTTCATGCGCTAATTTACACGTAACAATGTCCCCAACAACTAAATGAAGAATTCCTGCTTTGAAAAAGTGGTCTTTGGCAAGATATTTTTTCAAATTGTTCTGAAGCGCTGTTCGTCCCTCTGCTTCGAAAATATCGATTGCTTTCCTGTAATTTCCAGCCTTTGCCGCGAACTCAGCTAGTTTCAACCTACATGTCGATAACCCGGATTTCCCATACTCATCCATCTCGTACATATCACAAGCCCGTTCGTAGTATCTTTCAACAGTTGCCGCGTCGTTTTCTGCGATTTGGGAGTTTTCTAAATTTTCAGCGATTTCCTTCAACAGTTTCGCGGATTGCGAAATCTTACCATCATTGGCCCACAAATCAATGCACTTCTCATACGTTGTCAATGCTTGTTTGATGTCGATTTTTTTCAAACAGTGTCCGGCTTCCAAGTGAAAATTAGCCATCTGAAACCGAGCGCCCCCTGATTTCTCAATGCACATCGCACATCTTTCAAAAGCTTCAGCCGCGTTTGTGAAATCTTTTTCCAATTTCAACCGGTTCCCCGCCTGTTCGAATAACTCACACGCTTCGTCGTAAGGTACGCCTGTAAACATGGTCATGAAACCACCTTTCAGCTTTCCTTCGGCTTTATTGAAAAGATCCATTTTGGAAATTGATTAAATGTGTGGGGTTTTTTGGATGGGTTGTCACTACACAAAATTATATATATAAATTACACAAGCTGCTATTATTATTGCTGTTCTAGCTGCTAAACTATCTTCAAGTAAGAAGCCCTGGAAATTGGAGATGTTATTAGTTTTCTAAAATGAAAAATCGTCAGAAAAGATCCAGAAATTGATACTCAAAAAGCTGCACCCTAGGATTTACTAAAAACGCCCACAAATTCAAAAAATTGAAAAAAAGAGACCCACATACGACCCAAACAATTCAAAAGTGACGACTGCTTAACAATACGAAATATTCGTCCCATAGGTTAGTTTTCAAAATACTATTATTATTCAGAATTACATTCAGAATCGCAATGAATTTCTATATCAACATAATAATTTTTAGTAGTCACAGAATCTGTTTTTCCCGAGAATCACCACTTATTTATCCCCAAGTGCATGGTGAATTGCATTTGTCAGCCTCTTGTCTAATTTGCCATACACTTTGTTATACCCATCCCATACTGTCGGATATTCTGGCACTTTCGACTCCGCCAAACCGCGGGCAAAACTTGTTTTCGCTCCAGCCATGGCTTCGCGCAACTGACCGGTGGCGCGTGTTGGCGATGCGAGGTTTGACGCTATGTGATCGTAGTCGACTTTGGGTGTTGCCGGTTTTTTAGCTTCGAGTTTTTCCTGTTCAGTGAGTTTCGCTCCACTTGGGCCCGCGTTAACTTAACAAGATTTTTTTATAATTTGGACTCGTTTTTGATAAAACAATGTCAAAAAACCCTTAAAATGGGCCAACAAATAAAAAAAATGAGTCAAAAAATCAAAAAAATGAGTCCAATTATAAAAAAATCGGGCTACTTCTTCCCAAGACGGAACGGGTGGAAGACTTGCGACTGTTGGCGCAATTTCAATCTTTTCGATCGAATTTGATTTTTTGGTCAAAAAAATGCGTTTTTGGTCCGAAAAACGTGTTTTTTTGACATTTTTTGTCCAAATATGTACGCATCGAAAAGATTGAAGCAATTGGGGTTATTGCGGTTCCAGTCGGGGCGATGGGTGCGACCGGTACTACTGCGCCGGGGGCGACGGGCGCGGCTGGCACCTGTCGGGAAATGGATAGCGCGGATGCGCTGGAGAGAAGGCAGCAGAAAACTGCTAACACGGGCTTGGAAAGAACAGCCATCTTTTTTGAGGGGTTAAATGGGGTGTTTTTTTCCTGTTAATTAAATTAGGGACCACCTCTCTCCCTTGCTTCTCTGTTGCTTTCTTCTGGACATGATGTTCAAAACAAAATTAATTGATAAATCGAAAACACCGATAATAGCCCGAATGATCAAAACAAAAAATTTGAAGCTCTTCCCTAAACCCTTCAACAAAAAGAATCAACAATTACCCCCGAAAAAACAAATCCCAAGAATTAACCCCCCGAAAAAACATTTGATACTAGGAAATTTCAAGAAGTTGTTATTGTTTTCTTTTTTTGTTCATTGATATTATAACCTGTCGTTGTCGATACACCACAAATAGAGACTTGTGATGAAGAATCCAAGTGTTGCATTCGCAAAAGTCCTTTTTGTTTATTCTGTTGTCTGTTTGGCTTAGAGCAGCAACGCTGCAGAAATCCGAACCGGGTCGGTTCGTTCATATAAGATGACTTTTTTTCAACATTGGTAGAATTCCTACCCCCTAAACTCACACTTCTGAAAGTTTTTCGTACCATTCCGATGTGTTTTTTTTTATCCGATGTGTTCATCACGTGTCTCCGATGTGTCCACTCTGTCCCATCCGAAGCTTTTTCGTAAATCGTTCACAGTAACGTCTCTAGTGCTCGTTATATCTGCAAATCCCCACTGGTTACATTTCGCTTGAGCAATGTGAGGCGCTACTGGGATAGTACTACCATCAGATGAATCTTTACCGTCTCCGTAGTAAGGTCCCAGCATCCGCCACGTGTTCCGCGCAAACATAACAAGCGAATTGCTGATAGCACATTTCCTTTTACCGGCGGATCTTACAGCTCTAATGGTCGAGAGTTCTCCATCGCGATACTGTTCACCAAATTGAACAGACTTGCTGTAAAAATAATACCTAGAACCGGGTGGGAGCTGAATATTTCCTAGAAAAAAAGCAAATTTGTCCTCAGGACTGAGCATTGCTGGTCTTCAAACTTTCTGGTCGGTCTAGGTCGCTGCAATCTCATATTTGATTTTGTGATCAAAAAACCCGACAACTTTTTTTGACTATTGTTTACACATTTCACACTTTTTTGCTGAGACTATTAAGGAAGAGAGGCAATTTTTTTTTCTACCTGACGAGGGCTCCTACTAGGCCGAGCAGAAAGTTTAAATTGTCTCAAAACAAACGGGGTGTAATGTCGAAAAAGTTCAACAAAAGGGCTTTCCCAACTGCGAATTTGTTTATTTCCGACGGCTACCACAGGTTTGTTGAGCTTATTCAGTGAGATTATGAAATCGTAGATCAACTTCGTATGGTTCACGATATCGGACAAGCTCCATTTAATCTCACTATCATATGTTGCGTCTGTCTTTATCTCATCACTTGGATCGCCTGGTCTTTTCTCCTGTCCCTGATACTTAGGCACGCGTAGTTTCAAGTCGGCAGTCGACATGGCTCTGCATATTTCAGTCATCTCGAAATGGAAAAGGTTGCCAAGGTCAAGTGCACCTGCATTATCTCGTTTCACAAACTTTTCACCTGGCTCCACAAAAGGAATTTTTGTATATGTTATCACTCTATCATATACTATGTCCCTTATCGCTTCTACGCGCTCCGTCTCCTCCTCATGCCCGTCGCTAATGCTAACATATCTGTTCCAAACTGACTCATCTAAGTAGAAATCCAAACTTTTGGGCAACATTTGTAGGTGTCTAGTGTACTGACCTGTGTTATAGGTCATCACTTTTATCCCCATATTGATTGTGGGCAAACGCATCGATTCATGCGGTAGTCGCGGGTTTAGCGGTTCCACGTCTCCGTATCGTCTAAAAAACCAATCGATAAGACCTTCATACGCTGCTGCATCGTCCGCCAAGAAATTGAAGCTGAAAGCGGCAAATTCTTTTTCGCCGGCACTGAAATTGAAACTTCCGGAATGCTCGACAAACTTCACATCTTCATGGTGAAGATTTGTTGCCAAGCCTGAGAACATGCGATGGCATTGCTGCTCGAATGCAATTGCTATTTCAAAATTTTTCAAGTCGCCTCTTCGTTTGCAGTTTTGTGCGATTTGAACACAGCTGTCAAGCGCTTTTTGAGCGTTCTCTGCGACGAACTTCAATTGTTTAACAGCTTCGGGGGATTTGTCCACAACTTTCGGCTTCTTTTTTGCACCCGTGGGAGATTTCGCTTCATCAGGAACCGCGGTTAAAAACATGATAAATTTGTCGGAGCTGAGGTCGGGTTCATTTTGGTCAGAAGCATGTGCACTGCC
>Ga0099798_10473_pt1 | contig 13386 bp, 8 predicted proteins | sample Uncmet_Sort29A_1_FD_89870 | JGI IMG/M metagenome (GOLD analysis project Ga0099798, IMG submission 89870) | Marine eukaryotic communities from CALCOFI LINE 67, Pacific Ocean - CN13ID_Sort29A_1 | ecosystem: Environmental > Aquatic > Marine > Oceanic | place: Pacific Ocean: Monterey Bay | collected... | reverse complement strand
CAATTCGTTAAAAAATCGGGTACGACCTATCTGTCTTACGTGACTTCATATTTCAGAGCAAGATCACCCCTTATTGGCAAACGCCTGGATGGATCTCGGTCTTGGAATCTTCGGGCTCTGGATTCTTCCCAGTAAGTTTCGGAGGAAACACCGCTTTCGGTCGGTCTTTCGGGGTGTTTTGGAATAAAAAATCAGTCAAACAGAACCGAAAATAATTATTAGTACATATCACGCAAAACATATATATGTTTTGCGTGATATTCAGACAGTTTGGGCGGAATCGACACCCCCTTTTGGCAAACGCCTGGACGGGCTTATGGCTGTCGGGTTTGGAATCTTCAGGCTCGGGATTCTAAGTGAGTCTGGCGGAAACCCCTTTCGGTCGGACTGTCGGGTTGCTTTGGAACAAAAATATATAACGGAAGCGTTAACAAAAAGTCATGGCATTAACAAAATCTAGGATGAGTGTTTGGATAGATTGGGGGGGAAGGACAGGGGAAGGGCCCCATATTGGCAAACGCCTGGACGTGGGCTGTGGGGGTTCGAACCTTCGGGATTCTTCCCAGAGAGTTTTGGGCGGGCTGTCGGGTTTGGAACCTTCAGGCTCTGGTGTCCGGAAAGTACAGTGGGCTTAGCAAATGTTTTTGCGGTCGAGATGGGGCCGGCACCGTTTCCGTACCGGTTGAGGATTACCGGAAAAGTTTCGGGTCCGTACCGGTTGAAGATTACCGGGAAAAGTTTCGGGTCCGTACCGGTTGAAGATCACACCGGCGCCCGCCTTATCGTTCGTGCCCGAGGCTCGTGCGCTGAAAAAAAAAGGAGATGAAAAAAGTCCTGAACTCGAAACAGTTGGTGCGGAATTTTGCTCAAACGGACGCGTTGCACAAAAAACAGCATTAGACAAAGTTTGCGTTGGGCAGAGGAAGCAAAACGGAGCCCAACTTAGAAATAAAAGACCAAAACTGAGGAGCCCAAGTCAAAAAGAAACTCTACCCTCCAAACGGTTGCTGCCCCACGACGGCGCTGATTTCAAAGAAAAGACGGGTTTTGGAAGTGTTTTGGAACGGAAACCCCGCTTACCCGGTGCATTTATCGTTGATGTAGAAGTTTCTGCGGGCGCGTGATTTGGAGTTTTTCAGCTCCCCGAGAAATTCACCCGGCAGCATTTCTGAAGAGAAAAAAAAATCAGCCAATCAGGCAAGCTCCTTACAGCAAAGCGCTGCTGGCTTGCTGCACGGCGTCCCTGGGAATCGCATGCCTCCTTTTCATGGTGTTCAACGGTTTTCGGTTTTCAAACGTTTTTCAACGGGTTCCAACGATTTTCAACCGATTTGCACATTCGGATTTCAATCGTAGAAAATCGTACCGGTCGCGGGCGAAAATCGATCCCTGGAACCGAAGTTTGAGATTTTCGTTTTTTTTTTTGGGAACAGAACCGTGAGTCCATATGCGACGTTCTTGTCACACGTCTTGAGGGCCTGACAAAGTCGAAAGTGACAAAAAAAAGCGCTCGGTTTCTGACCCCGGCAAAGTCGTTGTCGGGGTAGCAGTAGACTGTGTTTTTGTTTGAGGTGATTTGCTGTTGGACAGACCAGTCAGAACGGGTCCAAACAGCTCGTCTTTCATCTAAAATTGCCAGTGCACGGTTGTCAGGGTTAGGGTTAGGGTTCGGGTTCGGGTAAAGTTAGGGGGTTAGGATTCGGGTAGGAGTTAGGGTAAGGGTTAGGGTCAGGGTTATGGTTAGGGTTCGGGTAGGAGTTAGGGTAAGGGTTAGGGTTAGGATTCGAGGTTTTTTCCGTACGGTTCTATAGTTCGGGTCAGAAACTTTGATAACCTGGTTGAAAACCCAGAATGAGGGGAAAAAAAGCGACCTACCGTCGGTTCAATGAAGTATCCCTTCGACTTGTCACTGTGAGTAGACAAAAAGTGATTGTGAGAAATACGTCATTATGAACCAGTTCCCTCCCACGACCACTTCGGCGCCAGAATCCGTCTGAAAAGAGTAATTCTATATTGGAACTTAAAAAAAAATATTTGAGTAATCTAATGTGAGTGGAAGGTTGTTATTTTATTTTCGGAGCTCTTTCATGCAAAGTTCAACGCAGGTATTGACTTGAGTAATCTAATGACCCCAAACCACACCAATCCGAAACTAGTTTGTTACACTTGAGAAATTTCTTCTGGATAAATTTGCGGCGTTTTTCGGAGCTTGCTTGCAAAAAAAACTCGGTTGTACACCCCGAAAACTCAACCTGACAAACTCTTTCGCAAACAAGCTCGTTTCTTGCATGCCTAAAAACTCGGTTGTACACCCCGGAAACTCGACTGGACGTCTTTCTTTTGGATAACATAACACGACCGAATGTCTTTTGACTTTCGGAGCAGACTTGACAGATGGCTTTTGAACGACCAGACCCAGATGCTCTGTATACGACTATTTTGCATACTTTATTGGGTTTTCGAAGCTCGTATGGTAAGGACAATTCCACCATGAAACATGCATTCAGTCTGACGCTGACAAGCTCCAACCTAGAATGGCCTGAAACTCGTCTAGAAACCTCGGAAATTCGATTTGGCAACTCTCTTCTGGATAACATTTTGACGCAAGGAAGATTTCTTGGTTTCAGGAACGACCAGAACCTGAAGCTCTATATACGACCATTTTGTATTTGGTTTGCGAAGCTCGTACGTTAAGGACAGTTTCACCACGACACAATCATTCAGTCCGACAAGCTCGAACCTAGAATGGCCTGAAACTCGTCTAGAAACCTCGGAAATTCGATTTGGCAACTCTCTTCTGGATAACATTTTGACGCAAGGAAGATTTCTTGGTTTCAGGAACGACCAGAACCTGAAGCTCTATATACGACCATTTTGTATTTGGTTTCCGAAGCTCGTACGTTAAGGACAGTTTCACCACGACACAATCATTCAGTCCGACAAGCTCGAACCTAGAATGGCCTGAAACTCGTCTAGAAACCCCGGAAATTCGATTTGGCAATTCTCTTCTGGATAACTCGTTCGGAAACTATCAAAAGTACGACCGTGATATTTCAGATACCGGTATTCGGAACTGGCCCGCCAAGAAAGGAGATTCGAGAAAAGTTAAACCTATCAGACAAGCTCGAACTGCGATGGCCTGGAACTCGCATGGAACCTCGGAAAGCCGACTTGTCAACTCTCTTCTGGATAACATTTCGTCGCAAGACTAAATCCTCGCAAGGACGATTTCTGGGTTTCAGGAACTTGTCCGTACACGAAGAAAAAGTTTCGGCGAGCTTGAAACCTTCAGACAGGACGAGCTCGAAGGGACAATGACCCGGAACTAGGTAGCAAACCTCGGAAGGCCGAATTGGCAACCCTCTTCTGGATAACACTGCAGATAGCGAATAATGCTCACCCAGAGTCGGGTTTCAGGCGCTGTACTGAAAAAAAGACGTGTAAAAATGCACTGGGTTTCTGAGTGAGCACTATCTGAAAGGCGCCAAAACTCGCCTCTGAGTGAGCACTATTCACTATCTACAATGAACAGTTCCTACTAGAGAAAACCCTCTGAAATTAAGTAAAGAAGAATTCTTGGTGGCTTTCAGGAGCTTCCCGTACAGGAAGAAGATTTTGCGAACTTCAACCTTCAGTCAGACGAGCTCGAACCGACAATGGCCTGGAACTCGCCTGCAAACTCTGGAAGGCCGACTACTACGGTAAGGAAGGGCGAATTCAAATTGTGGCTTTCAGGAGCTTGTCCGTACAGGAAGAAGCTTACGGGAAGACTTAGACCTTCAGTTGGACGAGCTCGAACCGGCGATGGCCTGGAACTCCCGTGCGAACCCCGGAAGGCCAATATGCCATCTCTCTTCTGGATAACACTTCTACACCAAAGAAAAAAATCTGAAACAAAGGAAGGACGAAATCTTTCTGACTTTCAGGAGCTTGTCTGAAAGGCGCCAAAACTCGCCTCTGAGTGAGCACTATTCACTATCTACAATGAACAGTTCCTACTAGAGAAAACCCTCTGAAATTAAGGAAAGAAGAATTCTTGGTGGCTTTCAGGAGCTTCCCGTACAGGAAGAAGATTTTGCGAACTTCAACCTTCAGTCAGACGAGCTCGAACCGACAATGGCCTGGAACTCGCCTGCGAACTCTGGAAGGCCGACTACTACGGTAAGGAAGGGCGAATTCAAATTGTGGCTTTCAGGAGCTTGTCCGTACAGGAAGAAGCTTACGGGAAGACTTAGACCTTCAGTTGGACGAGTTCGAACCGACGATGGCCTGGAACTCCCGTGCGAACTTCGGAAGGCCAATATGCCATCTCTCTTCTGGATAACACTTCTACACCAAAGAAAAAAATCTGAAACAAAGCAATTCTTTCTGGCTTTGAGGAGCTTGTCCGTACAGGGTGAAGATTTTTGGTACCAAGCCTTCAGTCAGACGAGCTCGAACCGACGATGTCCTGGAACTCGCTTGCAAACCCCGGAAGGTCGACTTTGAAACTCTCTTATGGATAACGATTCTACACCAGAGAAAACCCTCTGAAACTATGGAAGGACGAATTCCTTATGGCTTTCACAAACTTGTGCGTGCAAGAAGAACTGTGGAACTTTAACCTTCAGTTGAATGCGCTGTAGATCTGACAATGTCCTAAGATTCCTCGTGAGGGGGGAGGGCGAGTTCTTTCTGGCATTCGGGAACATGTCCACACAGGAAGAAGAGTTGAGGGAAGACCTAGACCTTTAGCCAGACAAGCTCGAATTGACGATGGCCTGGAACTCGCGTGCAAACCCCGGAAGGCCGACTTGGCAACTTTCTTCTGGATAACACTTCGACACCAGCGAAAAAAACATCAGAAACTCTAGAAGGACGAATTCTTTCTGGCTTGTCCGTAAATGAAGAAGATGAACGGTAAGTTGATTCAAAACTTGCAAATTGCAACATCCTGTGCGCCCACACCCAGCAGGGCGGAGCTACGCGAAGAAAAATAAAAAGGGCAATGTGGACACTGCTCCGTTGCGAAAATCACTCTCGAACCGACAGCAGCTACAAATATTTTTTGCACTGTGGAGATTTGCACGAAGGGAAAAAGCAAGCAAATGAATGAAACAGCTGCCTCGTTGCGAAACTCACTACAAACCTTCGAAAATCGTGACCTTTCAACCACTTGCAAGGTACAGGTAAAATTCTTAGGGGTAAAGTGCCGAATACCCAGACCACATGGTGGCCTTCTTTTCCAGCCCAAAACGACCACACCGCGGCGACCTGGTTCATTTTTTCAAAGCCATGCGGAGCTTCACACAGACGACAAAGGAATTACAGATTACGTACGCGGAACCTGCCTCGTTGCGAAACTCACTGCAACCCTCCTAAAATCGTGTTACTTCAACCACTGTACAACGTAAAACTAAAAATCTTATGGGTAGCGTGCTGCAAACACAAGACACTTTCCAAGCCAAAACGTGTCCACCAAAAATTACGTTCAAGTACGATTACACCGCTGCAACCAGATTCATTTTTAAGCCATGCGCCTGCGGAGCTTCGCAGGGACACAGAAAGAGAACGGATCAAGAAAAGAGAACGTTGCGAAACTCACTATAAACATCCGAAAATGGTGGACTTTAAACCACTCTACAACCTAAAACTAAAAACCTTATGGGTAAAGTTCTCAATACACAGAGGTGCTGGAATACACGAAGTATACGTTTTGAGCTGTATATTCAGCACGTTACCAAGAAGCCATGCATAGCTGTATTTTTCAACACAGCGGAGCTTCGCAGGGACACACAAGAGAGAGAAAACAAAACGCATTGTAAATCGACACCTGCTCCGTTGCAAAACTCACAGCAACCCTCCGAAAATCGTGGACTTCAAACCATATCGAAAGTTGCACAGTGGTTTGAAGTCCACGATTTTCGGAGGGTTGCTGTGAGTTTGGTCCGTTATTTTCCTTTTTGCGTCCTTTTGAAGCTCCGCATGGCTTTAAAAAATGAACGTGATCGTCGCGGTGTGGGCGTACTAGATTGTTATTTTGTGTGAACACGTTTTGGGCTGGAAAATATGGCTACCATGTGGTCTGTGTATTCAGCCGTTACCCATACGATTTTTAGTTTTACGTTGTAGAGTGGTTTGAAGTCCACGATTTTCGGATGTTTGCAGTGAGTTTCGCAACGAAGCAGAATGAATCGTCGCATTCGCAGAAGCGTTGCCTTGTGCGTCAGTGCGAAGCTCCGCATGGTTTAAAGAAATGAAGCTGGTCGCCGCGGTGTGATCGTACGTGAATGTCCTTCGTCGTGAACACATTTTGACCTGGAAAATGAGGCTACCATGTGGCCTGTATATGCAGCACGCTACCTATAAGCCTTTGCACAGTGGTTTGAAGTTCACGATTTTCGGAGGGCTGCTGTGAGTTTCGCAACGGGTCTTCATTATTCCTTTTTGCGTCCCTTGGAAGCTCCGCATGGCTTAAAATCAAAAAAGCTGGTCGCGGTGGTGGTCGTACTTAACGTCCTTTTTTGTGAACACGTTTTGGCCTGACAAGAGTATTCAGCAAAACTCAAAATCTTCTGGGGAACGTGCTGAATAACATGGCGGCCTCATTTTCAATGCCAAAACGTGTTCACAACGAAGGACCTTCACGTACGATTACACCGCGGCGACCTGGTTCATTTTTTCAAAGCCATGCGGAGCTTCACACAGACGCACGAAGGAATTACTACACCAAACTCGCTTTATCCTGCTTCGTTGCGAAACTCACTGCCAACATCCGAAAATGGTGGACTTTAAACCACTCTACAACGTAAAACTAAAAATCTTATGGGTAAAGTGCCGAATACCCAGACCATCCAAAAAGTGTTCACACAAATGGCCGCCGAGGGCGCCCACACCGCGGCGATGAGGTTCATTTTTTTAAGCCATGCGAAGCTTCCAAAGGACGCAAAAAGGAAGCATCCCTGCGAAAATCGTGGACTTCAAACCACTCTGCAACGAACAGATAAAAATCTTCTGGGTTAAGTGCTCAATACACAGACACATGGTAGCCTCATTTTCCAGGCCAAAACGTGTTCACAACGAAGGACCTTCACGTACGATTACACCGCGGCGACCAGAATAAATTCTTAAAACATGCGGAACTTCGAAGAGACGCACAAGGCAAAACAAAACTCGGATCGCGAGAATTATGCTGCTCCGTTGCGAAACTCACTGCAAACATCCGAAAATCGTGGAGTTTAGGAGTTTAAATCACTCTAATTACAACGTAAACTAAAAATACTAGGGGTAACGGCCGAATACTGAGCCAAAACGTGTTCACACACAAAAGCGCGGCGATGAGGTTCATTTTTTTGAGTCACGCGGAGCTTCGCAGAGACGCATACAATCAGTGAATTTCTTCGAAAGAAAAGACCCTGCTTCGTTGCGAAACTCACTGCAAACATCCGAAACCGTCGACCACAAACCACCATACAACGTCCGGCTAAGAAGCTTATGGGTAACGTGCCAAATACACAGACCTCATGGTAGCCTTCTTCTTCAAGAAGGGCTTCGTGCTCACAAAAAATGACTTTGAAGAACGGTCGCACCGCGCGCCCAGAATAATTTTTTAAGCCACGCGGAGCTTCGCAGGGACACGAAGAGGAAACAAAAGGAGGGACCCTGCCTCGTTGCGAAACTCACTGCAATCCTCCGAAAATAAAATATATCTGGCCAGGGGAACCTTCCGATAAAAATCTTATGGGTAACGTGCCAAATACACAGACAATTTGATAGCCTTCTTCTCAAGCCCAAAACGTGTTCCCACAAAAACGACCTTCAAGTGTGAACACCACCGCGGCGACCAGATACCGTATTTTAAACCATGCGGAGCTTCGCAGGGACGAAAAAGAACAAAGTAATAGGGTTGCAGTAACGAAGACCCTGCCTCATTGCGAAACTCACTGCAACCCTCCAAAAATCGTGAGCTTCAAACCACTCAGCAACTTCCAGATAAAAATCTTATGGGTAACGTGACGCATGGTAGCCTTCTTTTCCAGCCCAATACGTGTTCACAAAAAATGACCTTCAAATACGCCCACACCGCGGCGACCAGATACCTTACTTTAAGCCATGCGGAGCTTCGCAGAAACATATAGATTCACGGAACGAAGACCCTGCCTCATTGCGAAACTCACTGTATCCCTCCGAAAATCGTGAACTTCAAACCACTCATCAACTTCCAGATAAAAATCTTATGGGTAACGTGACGCATGGTAGCCTTCTTTTCCAGCCCAATACGTGTTCACACATAACGACCTTCACGTACGATCACACCGCGGCGACCAGATACCTTATTTTAAACCATGCCGAGGTTCGCAGAGACATAGATAAGAAAACGCAACCTGCCTCGTTGCGAAACTCACTCGCACGGCAACCCTTCGAAAATCATGAACTTCAAACCACTCTCGAAAATCTTATGGGTAACGAACGAAAAACAAAACCCACAATTGGAACCCTTGGGCATGTCAAACCGTGTTCACAAACAAGGAACTTTCCTGTACGCCTTCAACAGAACGACCAGCAACATTTTTCCATCCCTTGCGAAGTACTGCCGGACAAAAAAGCAATTGACCACTCTCGAACATACAGCTATAAATCTTATGGGTATAATACAGAACCTCCCAAGCCGAAACGTGTTCAAAAAAAGAAGTCTCCATTACGCTCACACCAGGACAACCAGTTTGCAGCCATGGAAGGATGTAGGTCTTACACCTACATGCAGTCTTCTCCGTTGCGCCAGCTACATTTCAGACAAGCGGAGCTTCGCAGGGACACACACAGGACACACAAAGGACTACTCTGTCTCCGTGCGAAACTCACTGCAAACCTCCGAAAACCGTGGACTTGAAACCCTAAAAATCGTATGGGTAACGTACAGACCACCTGGCCAAAACGTGTTCACAAAAATACGAATTTTCTGTACACCACAACAAGTTACATTCTTTTCAGCCATGTGGAGTTTCGCAGTCAAAGACAAAAACCGTGTACTTTAAGCCACCACCAAACCTACAGCTACTGTAGAAATCTTATGGAGTATGCCGCTCTCGAACGAACAGCTAGCAATCTTATTGGAACCCCCAATAATTGGAACGTTCTTTTCCAGGCCAAAACGTGCTCACAATACACGAACTCTGCTATATACCACACCATGGCCAGCCTCCTGTTTTCTGTCCAGAGAGGCTTCGGAGCAAAGAAAAAAAGAGAAGCAATAAGGACACACAATGGAGGGACTCTGTCTCCGTGCGAAACTCACTATAAACCCCAATTGGATCCGCCTTTCCCAGGCGAAAACGTATTCACAAAAAAAAATCCAATACCGGTACGCCTTCACCAGAACCACCAGCTACGTTTTTTTAGCACAGCGGAGCTTCGCAAGGACGCACAAGAGACATGGAACGAAACACCTGCTCTGTTGCGAAACTCACTGCAAACCTCCGAAAACGTGGAATTCAAACCACTCTCAAACGTAAAGCTACAAATTTTATGGGTAACATACGAAATACAAAAACCACAATTGGAACCTTCTTTCCCAGGCCAAAACGTGTTCACAAAAAAATAACTTTCCTGCGCGCTCACACCACGACCAGCTACATTTGTTTTTTATACAGCACAACGGAGCTTCGCAGTGATGCACGAAAAGTGATTGGATTTACTCTACTCCGTCGTTCATTCAAAAACTGCGTCGTTGCGAAACTCACTGCTAACCTCCCAAAACCGTGGACTCCAAACGACTCTCGAACGTAAAGCTAGAAAATTTATGGGTAACGTACGCAATTCAAAAACCACAATTGGAACCTTCTTTCCCAGGCCAAAACGAATTCACAAAAAACAAACTTTCCTGTGCGCTCACAGGAAAGTTCAGCTACATTTTTTTCAGCACAGCGGAGCTTCGCAGGGACGCACGAGAAAAAAATCAACACCTACTCCGTTGCGAAACTCATTGCAAACCCCCCAAAACCGTGGACTTTAAACCACTAAAAGAAATAGCTAAAAATCTTAAGGGTAACAAACGAAATACAAAACCCACAATTGGGCAGGTCAAACCGCGTGTTCACAAAAAAGGAAGTTTCCTGTACGCTCACACCAGAACGACCAGCAACATTTTTTTATCCCACGCGAAGTACTTGACAAAAGAAAGCAATTTTGCGACCGAAGCACCATGCTTCGTTACGAAACTCTTTACAATGTTTCAAAAACCGTGGGTTTTAAACCACTTGTAAAGCTAGAACTTCAGTTGTGCCCAACCCACAATTGGAACCGCGGGCAGGTCAAAACACGGTTCACACAAAAGGAAGTTTCCTCCACGCTCACACCATAACGACCCGTTTTCAGTCATGCGGAGCTTCGCAGTGAAGGATGTAGACAAAACGCCGTTCAGAAAGGGGAGTCTGATCCGTTGCGAAACTCACTGCAAACCTCCGAAAACCGTGAGCTTTAAACCACTCTCGAACGTAAAGCTAAAACCTTTATGGGTGTTCACAAAAATACGAACTTTCTGTACACCACAACCAGTTACATTCTTTTCAGCCATGTGGAGTTTTCCTGGAGTGAAGGATGTGGAAAAGTTCGTTGCGAAACTCACCGCAAATCTCCCAAAACCGTGTACTTTAAACAACCAGCAAACCTACAGCTAGAAATCATATGGTGTATGCCGCTCTCGAACGAACATCAAGCAACCTTTTGGGTTGCGTATGACACAACCCACAATAATTGGAACGTTCTTTCCCAGGCCAAAACGTGCTCACAAAAAACTCCTGTTTTTCTGTCCAGAGAGGCTTCGGAGCAAAGAAAAAAAGAGGAGGAATAAGTGACCAGCTACATTTTCAGACAAGCGGAGCTTCGCAGGGACACACAAGGGTCACGACAAAAACTGTGTCTCCGTGCGAAACTCACTATAAACCCCCAAAAACTGTGGATTTTAAACCACTCTGGACCCTTAAGCTAGAAGTCTTATGGGTAACAAAACAGACATGGGAACCACCTTTCCCAGGCTAAACCATCGTCACAGAAAACGAACTTTCACACACACACAAAACCTTTTTATCACAGAGATCGCGAGAGAGAAGAAAAAACGTGTTTTTGAAAAGGGCGATGACAACAAACCGCAAACGTGTTTTTGGAGAGAGGCGGGAAAAATCCGTCGATTGTGCGTTTTTTTCCTTTTTTCCCTGCTTTGCGGCAAAGAAAAAAATCGAACGTGTTCTTCTAAATATGGCGACTTTTCACGAGTTTACGTTTTTTTTGTTCCGAGAAAAAACCGTAGGTCCGAGCAGCTACAGTTTCAGTCATGCGAAGCTTCGTAGGGATCACGAAAAGATAGGGCACGTGCAGTCTGCTCCGTTGCGAAACTCATTGGCAATATCCCAAAACTATGTATTTTAAACCACTGTCGAACTTGCGGTTAAAAATCTTACGAGTACAGTATAACGTAATTGGAACATTCTTTCCTAGGCCAAAACACGTTCACAAAAAACGAAAGGTTTCCTGTACAGCTACAGTTTTTTCAGCACAGCGGAGCTTCGCAGGGACGCACAACATCGACCCCAAATGAGACTGCTTCTTTGCGAAACTCATTACAAACCGCCGAAAATTTTGTTGTACTTTGAAGTACAACAAAATCAGCTCCGTTGCGAAACTCATTGCAAACCGCTAAAGAACAGCTAAAAATCTTATGGGTAACACAGTATACAAAAACCCCAATTGGAACCGCCTTTCCCAGGCGAAAACGTATTCACAAAAAAAAAATTAATTTGCAGTACGCCTTCACCAGAACCACCAGCTACGTTTGTTTTTTATTCAGCACAGCGGAGCTTCGCAGGGACGCAAAAGAGAGAGACACGACAAAACGCTGCTCCTTTGCGAAACTCACTACAAACCTCCGAAAAACGTGGGCTTAAAGCCACTCTCAAACGTAAAGGTAGAAATTGTATGGGTAACGAAATACAAATACCACAATTGGAACCTTTCCCAGGCGAAAACGTATTCACAAAAAATGAATTTGCAGTAGGCCTTCACCGGAACCACCATCTACGTTTTTTTTTTCAGTACAGCGGAGCTTCGCAGGGACGCACAAGACAAAGGAAATTGCAAATCTTTCATGAAACACACTGCTCCGTTGCGAAACTCACTGTCAATCTCCGAAACCCGTGGACTTCAAACCACTCTCGAACGTAAAGCTAAAAATTTTATGGGTAACGTACGAAATACCTCAATTGGATCCTTCTTTCCCAGGCGAAAACGTATTCACATTTGCAGTACGCCTTCACCAGAACCACCAGCTACGTTTTTTTTTTCTTCTTCTTCAGCACAGCGGAGCTTCGCAGGGACGAAAAAGAACAAAGGAAATAGTACCTGCCTCGTTGCGAAACTCACTGCAAACCTCCGAAAACCGTGGACTCCAAACCACTCTCAAACGTAAAGCTACAAACTTTATGGGCAAGTACGACATACAAAAAATCACAATTGGAACCTTCTTTCCCAGGCGAAAACGTATTCACAAAAAAAATGAATTTGCAGTACGCCTTCACCAGAACCACCAGCTACGTTTGTTTTTCTTCAGTACAGCGGAGCTTCGCAGGGACGCACAAGACAAACGGAAAGATGTGAACGGAAACCTCTGCTCCGTTGTGAATCTCACTGTCAACCTCCAAAACCCGTGGACTTCAAACCACTCTCGAACGTAAAGCTACACATTTTATGGGTAACGTACGAAATACAAAAACCACAATTGATCCGCCTTTCCCAGGCGAAAACGTATTCACAAAATAATGAATTTGCAGTACGCCTTCACCAGAACCACCAGATACATTTTTTTTCTTCAGCACAGCGGAGCTTCACAGGGACGCACAAGAAAAAAGAAAGAAACACACTGCTCCGTTGCGAAACTCACTGTCAACATCCGAAACCCGTAGACTTCAAACCACGAACGTAAAGCTACAACTTTTATGGGTAACGTACGAAATACCTCAATTGGGTCCTTCTTTCCCAGGCGAAAAAGTGTAATTCACAACAACAAACCTCCGAAAACGTGGGCTTCAAACCACTCTCGAACGTAAAGCTAAAAAATGTATGGGTAACGTACGAAATACAAAAAACTCAATTGGAACCTTCTTTCCCAGGACAAAAACAAACTTTCCTGTGCGCTCACAGGAAAGCCCACCTATTTTTTTTCAGCACAGCGGAGCTTCGCAGGGACGCGCAAGAGAGAGAAACGACAAAACGCAACCTGCTCCGTTGCGAAACTCATCGCAAACCTCCAAAAATAGTGAACTTTAAACCACTCTCGCACGTATTTTTTGGAAAATCCCGCGCACGTAAATTTTGGAGAGATTGGAATCCGGAAAGAAGGTTCAGGAAAATCCCGTC
>Ga0099798_10472_pt1 | contig 13398 bp, 14 predicted proteins | sample Uncmet_Sort29A_1_FD_89870 | JGI IMG/M metagenome (GOLD analysis project Ga0099798, IMG submission 89870) | Marine eukaryotic communities from CALCOFI LINE 67, Pacific Ocean - CN13ID_Sort29A_1 | ecosystem: Environmental > Aquatic > Marine > Oceanic | place: Pacific Ocean: Monterey Bay | collected... | reverse complement strand
CTTTCGAGACCGCCGAAAATAGTGGCCAGTGGCCACGATAGATTTAATCTACCCTAGGGTACAGCTGTATTACTAGTATAGATTATAGTGCGTACACGTACTACTACTAGTAAGCAATATACACACTGTACTGATCTACTAGAGTGGGTAGAAATACGCGCTGTACTCGGTATGGGCAATTGCCCAGCCTACTGTCTTAGCGAATTACATACATACATACGAGCTCGTACACACTGTACTCGTTCTCGGTTTGGGCAGATGCCCAGCCTACGGTCTTAGCAAACTACTAGTACATACTAGTACATATATACACAGCTCTGTACACGTATAATGAAGTGACCTGTAGATTTATGGCTGGTCCCAGCAAGAACTCGAACCACTGCTTCTGCTAAGATTACTATGCATAGACGCATCATGCTTATATTTTTTCCCCGCTGAAGACGAAGAAGATACATGGCCCGACGTCTTCATTAGCGGTCTCTTTTCGCTCGAATCGCCACGACTGGTGCTGACGCTTTCTCTTCCTTTTAGGTCTGTGCCCCCTCGCAGCCCGTCACGACGCCGCCTCCTATCGTCGTCGTCGTCGTCGTCGCTGCTACTGCTCTGATGGCGGCGGCGGTGGCGGCGGCGTTGGTGGCGGTTGCCGGTGCCGGTGCCGTCGCTGTGGTGGTGGTATCGATCCCGATCCCGATTCCGCTCCCGATCATCATCATCATCCCCGCCCCCCCGTCGTCCATTGTACGAGTGCGACGAGTACGAAGAACGGCCGTTCTCCACCTCGCGGTGGTGGTGGTGGTCGTCATCGTCATACCGTCCTCGTCGTTGTCGCCGTTGTCGCTGCCACCTTCTCTCGTCGATGCTGTGGCTATCCTCGTCACCGCTCCTGCTGCCGCTGCTGCTGTGTTTGTTGTAAGAGCTATTACTAGCATTACTACTACTACCGCTACGCGCACCATAGCGACGACGCCGGCTGCGGTCTCTTTCATCCCTCCTTCGGTCTCTACCTCTGTCCCTGCCTCTACCTTTGCAGCGGTCTTGCTCCCTATCCCGGTCTCGTTGATCATGACGACGACGGCGCTCTTTGTAGTCGTCGTGTTCATCATCATCTGAGCCTCGCCGCCGCCGCCGCCGCCGCCGCCGCCACCGTCGACCGCTACCACTGTCGTCACTGCTCTCTTGTAGGTGTTTACGTCGCTTCCTGCTTTTGGGCGTACCGGTTTTCCTACTGCTCGGAGAAGAATCACCACTGCTGCCGCTGTCGACACTACCCCTGCGCCCGCCACCACCACGACAATCAGCTGTCGGGCCAGTTCTCGTGGTGTTACTACTGCCGCGCCTCCTGCTACTGCTACTGCTGCCACTGCTGCTGGTGATGGTAGTGGTGGTGGCGGCGGCGTTCATAGCGATAGCACCGGCCCCAGAGGAGGAGGAGGAGGAGGAGGAGGAGGAGGAAGAGGAAGAGGAAGAGGAAGAGGAGGACGGGCGCATCGCCATTCTCGCTGCCGCCGACGTCGTCGTCGCCGGCGTCATGAATAACGACGACTGATGCGTGGCCGAAGGTGTATTTGTTGTTGTTGTAGTTGTAGTAATCGTTGGCGTCGTCGTCGTCTTCGTCTTCACCTTTGGTTGTTGCTCAGCAGCCGTAGTCGCTGACGACGACGCCTTCTTCTTGGGCCCCCCATCCCGTCGAGGAGGAGGAGGAGATCTACTGCGCCCCCTCTTCTTTTTATGGCTCTTCTTGTTCTTCTTCTTTTTCGAACTTTTCTTCCACCGAAAATTATCTTCGCGGTTAAGTCGGAGTGCCGTTTCCGCCAATGCGGGGTATTGAACTTTCAATTCTTTCAGCAGCTTCTGGGACATCTTGCGACGGCCCTTTCGCGTGTCTCTCCAGACTTTCTTGAAGTTGACGTTGTTTGCATAGTTCTCTGTTATACCAACCGTGTCAGTGATGTTCATGACAGCATGCCACCATCCGCCCGGCACGTAGATGGTGTCTCCCGGCTTTTGAATACACTCGATGATTTCGTAGTCGCCCTTGTTTTCCTTGATGATTTGCGGTAGGACGTACTCAAAGTATGAAATGGCCTCATCGTCGTCACCCCGGCGAAGAAACTTGTGTCCCTTCACGACAGACTTGCGCATGCGGGGATCAAAGAGCACCCATCGCTTCATGCCACATATCAGCGTGTTCCAAGCACTCGTCGCCAGAGGGTCAATATGCACGGTTGTCCCGGAGCGTTTTGGGCCGATAAGAAACCACCGATACGGTGGGCGCCGCTTTTCGCCGACGAGAGAGAACAAACTAGTGGTGAAAAATTTGGGGCGGCTGTAGTCGTTGACAATGTCCTTGGCGTCCCTACGCTCGTCAAAGGAACTGTCGAACATGTATAGTGGACTGTCGTCTTTATTGGTGGCCATATAGTCGAGGAAGTACTTCAACTTGACGCGTACAGCATAGCCATCGTCATCCTCGCCACTGAGTGCATCATGTACGCAAGAGAGGAACAAGAAGGATGGAAACAGTCGGTCGGCGGAACAAGACGGTCAGCAGGGGGGTGGGTGGGGGGCGGTAGAGGTAAAAGCAAAGCACAAGCGAGAGCGAATGAGCGGCGCAAGGAGGTTGGAAGCGTAGAGCACCGGTTTTGAAAGCGTGGTTCACGTTTGACGTCAACACTAGGATGTTCAACGCACATTTTAAAACGGGCGTCGCCATACTTGCGACGCAACTCCTTTAGCGTCCAGTTCTTGAGGGCGGGCCACTTGTCTGCAGCGCCTTCAATCATCACTGGCCTCTCGGTCTTGTCAAAAAGTAACAAACAGCAGTTAGCGCACATAAATAGTGGCATCAAAGGAGAGTAAGAAGGAAGAGGAAGGGGAAGGGGGGGGGGGGGTAGGAGATTACACGCGCGGGAGTGTGTGCTCGTACATATGCAGTGAGCAGGCAAGTGTTGCGCAGCAGAGGAACAGGTAAAGAAGGGGGCAACAAGAAAACAAAGATAAATCGTGCATCGCACCTTTTCATACAGCTCTTGAAACGTCGCAGTAGTGAGATCATTAGAGTTTATTCTCGGCAAGCTGTCAACAGGGCGGGCGAAAACGGAGAGGTCCTTTCTGGCATAGCCAAGCTTGAACCAATCGGAGCACTTTTTCAGTTCTGCAGAGACATGGAACAGAGAACAAAGGCTTTCAATATGTTTCTTCCCAGCCAGGGGTTCCGCGAAATACATCACTAGCATGAACCACAAAAAAAAACGCAGAGAAGTCAAAGATGCAGTACTCGCAGTAGTAAACGGACCAGAACGAATTTTCTTCTTCGCGCGGAGGATGCGACGGTCGCCTTTGGAGGAGCCATTCATTGTCATTCGCTCAACTTCAAGCTTCAGGACATCTTGAGAAAACTCGGCGGCTCTTATTTTCAAGTTATAAAGGTACGAGTATATAGCAAAAGAGAAACGAATAGTTTTGTCGCAAGATGGGGCCTTCCACTCAAATTCAGAACTGCGACTGCTCCAAAGATGGCACCACTGCTCCCACCGGCGGTGCTCGTGTATGGATGGAGGGGACCGCACACTTGGGGGGGGGGGATAAAGGGCTGAGTGGGTACAAGTTCTAGTATTGGCCAAGTGTTGGCAATGGTGGGTTAAGTGGTGGGGGTGAGACGCTGTTTCAAACTAATCTGATGTGAATTGATACACGTATACCGCGCGGTAATTGATAAAAGAATCATATTTTAATACCTCCCTACTAGTAGCTTCGTACACGTAGCTATTTTATAATAATAGGTACGATCTGCAATAATTAACTACGAGTACTTTTATTACACGTATTTATAACCAGTAAAGCTGCGCGCATTCGTGCTGTGCAGCAGGACCCACACGGTTTTTGTTTTTTAGCCTGAGCTAAAACAACATTTGTTATTGAAAATTATATACGAGTACTACGTAGTGACAGATTCTTTTGGAAAATGTTCCAAAGCCGTCAAAATATAACCATCACTATACAAATTTGCGGTACTTATCTCCCAATATTCACCATGCGACAGCAGAAAGCATCTCGCTACGTATCTCGACGCACGAACGCACGGACCACTGATCTTACGATTTGTAAAGAAAGATCGTACTCGTATATTGTTCATGGTGGACACCAGTATGACTACCGGTATACGTACAAGTAGTAGCCGGTATTTGCAACATGTTTGTACTGCATTTTCGAATACGAGTACAATAAACTAATGGGACTACCTGAACACTACCGGTACTGAACTACCTGTACTCGTAGGGAGTATGAACTACAGGTATTGCAATACTCGTATACGAGTACTACCTAGGTAGTACATGTACTCGTATGCAAATTTTGCTATATAAAATTGTATACTGACTGACCATGATCAACATACTCGTATGCAAATTTTGCTATATAAAATTGTATACTGACTGACCATAATAACATACCGGTACTCGTATCTTTTTTGTTGTTGCTTTTTTCTTCCCAGTGACGACGGACGGACGAACGGACATATCTCCAAAACCACCCCCCTTAACCTACTCGTATGGAATGTAAAAAAAAAATCGTGACGAACGAACGGACGGACGGACACTCCAAAAATACCCCCCTCCTGGAATGTAAGAAAACATCGTTCTGATCTTAAGGAGGACCAACAGGTATACCGTGTGGGAATAAGTACATGCACCTGCACGCAAGACACGATTGGTTGGAAGGGTTGGAAGGCATATGTACAAGAGTGAGAGTCACCCCCCCCCCCCTCCTCCCTTCTGGTGCACTCGTATATTAGGGTACTAACTACCAGTAGTACTAGTACTGGAGTACTAGTATATTAATATTAATATATTATATAATACCAGTAATACTTACCCTGAATTGGTATTGCACTACGAGCAAGAGTACTTCTGATGCATATTAGGCAAATGCATACTAGTATAATATAAATATGCTTGCATACTAGTGCACTAGTATCGTACCGGTATAATACCTTTTTTCCTGTCATATTGTGTGGCGGTGATTGAGGTGCTGTGCAAAAAAAGCAAGTGCTACTACAGTACTGCACTCGTATGTACACGTACGAGTCGTGTACCTTATAATATGCTAGCCACTCAGAAAAGAGCTCTACATTTTCATATCTTAAAATGTACGAAGGGTAAGTCCGAATACAATTTCGATCTTTATTCCTCCGTCCAGCGTGTAGACTTTTTTGTCGATTTTCCGATTTTGTTTTGCAGTTTCGCCTCTCAGTATCCAATTCCGTAATAAGGAGGAGGACATTTATAAAATTTAACAAGATTTCGCAGCATTTTTAGAAGAAAAAAGAGCAAAGAATGCTCCTGAATTCAGCGAAATCCCTTCTCCTTACGGAATTGGATACTGAGAGGCGAAACTGCAAAACAAAATCGGAAAATCGACAAAAAAGTCTACACGCTGGACGGAGGAATAAAGATCGAAATTGTATTCGGACTTACCCTTCAGTACCGGTACTGATTTTGCAATACTAACCTAGTTAACTATTATGCATGTACGAGCACCTTCAGGTACTATATTAATACAATTTTGTTAGAACCACAGAAAACAGGTTTTTAGTGGGGTGAGAAAGTGGAATACCAAGGTACCTACTCACTACCGCTTAATAAGTTGGACGAGTACCTAGCAGCTGCTAGGTACTAGTATAATTGCAATTACTCCCGGCGTTTCTCTCTCTCAAAATAACCAACCGCGAAATATTGACTATTTTCAGTAAAATTCATGTTGTGCAACATTCACCAGGTGTGGCTAAAAACGCAAGAGTACAGAGTTCCAAGAGAGAGGCACAACAAAAGTAACCCACGCTGTAGTGTAGCAGAGCTGTACATCTGGCTGGCTGGTGAGAAGGCACCGTCGCAGTTGTTAAGCCCAGAAGAAGGGCGGCCACCGCGCCACCTACAAAAGACAAAATTCACAGCCCCCCCCCCCCCTCGAGTCAGAACCATGAGCTCTTCTTCGCACAACGGTCTGTAAGTGATAGCAATGTTCTTTCTTTCGAGTGACGGGTGGTCGCGTGCTCTCACTCGCTGACTCACTCACTGTCTCACTCGCTTGTGTCACTCACTCACTGACTCGCTCACTCACTGACTCAACGACAGACACAAAGCATGCAACCGCATATCTACCCCTTATTGTGCTCCTGTGACCACTCCTTATGAAGATGACAAGAAGCGAAGGCGCGATAGGGATAGAGATAGGGATAGAGACCGCAGTCGCAGGGACAGAAACAGAGACCGTAGCCGCCGTCGAAATCGTTCTAAATCACCTACAAGTAAGCGGAGACGAGGGAATGCTGCCGCAGATCATCGTGCCAAGTCACTGGCGGGACTGAATATTGAGGTGCGTAGGAAAAGCAATTACCCCCCCCCCCCCCACCCCGCCCCAGATCGCCCGCCCAAGCCCTCTTTCTCTCACTTATTCGTTAACTACCTCAATCGCTTGCCCCAATGAACCACTCCTGCCCGCTCGGGGGTGAGAAACGAAAGAGGAGTCAAAAAAAAAAGTGTCTACACCTTGCCCACCTACGAACCCCTCTTTGCATGCACCTCGCAGTTGTCGGAGGAGGCGGAGGAACAGGCAGCGCTCGTGGCCCGCCTGGCGGCCAGAGCCGAGGCGAAGGCACGGGCTCGCGAAGCAGAAGCAAAGGGCGGCAAGGTATCAAAGGCAGACAGAGACGCCGACCCGATATCCCTGGAAGAGCTGCTGGAAAAGCGAGACGAAAGTAAGAAAAAGGTAGAAAGTCAGAAGGCGAAATTTCTGACCAAGAAGGAGCGAGAAAAAATGGCGTTAGAGCGAATGGAGGCGCAGAGGAAAGCAATGCAGGAGAAGAGGGAAAATCAGCGGCGTCAGCGCTTGAATGCGTTCAGCTCGTCTGGCAGAGCTAGTACGAGTAGCATGAGTAGCAGTGGCACAGGTGCCAGAGAAAGCAGCAGCAGCAGTAGCAGCCGCGGCAGCGGCAGAGGGGAGCGAGGGGACAGAGGGGGCAGAGGGGTAGTGGGTGGCCGGGACGGTGAGCGGCGCGAGCGTGATCGCGAGCTCAAGGCCATCAAGGATCACTACCTCGGCGTGAAATCGAAGAAGAAGAAGGTCATCAAGCCCAGCGAAAAGTTTGCGCGCATTTTTCAGTTCGACTGGGAACTGACGGAAGACACTTCACACGATTATAATCCTATCTATAACAACCGAATGAAGCCTCAACTGTGCTTTGGCCGCGGATACGTCGCTGGAATGGACATGCGCGTGCAACGTAAGTCGCGGGTGCATGCATGCATACAGAAATACGGACGTACTGACTTACTACTCCCACGGCCGCATGATGGGAACAACGTCGTCGTAGACACCACCATTTTTGACTGTCTGTGTTTAGCAATGCGTCTACCTGCCTGTGTTTGCAATCCTGCCCTCCTTTTCCCCGTTCCTCACATCATCCGAAATACGATGCAGGTAAGAACAACACGTATATGGAAGATCTGCTGAAGATCCGCCAGGAACACGAAAAGGCGCAAGAGAAACAGCGGCAGGTGAGCAAGGAGGAGCGGCGGAAGAAGGACAAGAAGCGGCGCGCGGAGCGAGAGATTATGCGCAAGCACAGGAAGAAGGTGGACGGAGTGGTCGACAAGATCGTGGGTAAGGCATTCGATGCAACCAAGCACTGGGGACAGAAGGCCCTGGATGCGATGACGACACGCGACTGGCGCATCCTTAGAGAAGTGAGTAGATGATTAGTGCCGCTTCTGTGTGAGGGTGTGTCTGCTTGTCCGTCTATCCGCCTCATCAATGTAATACATGCTTGAGTGCTGTTTGTGTGTTCCATCCGTGTCATGGAGGGAAAGCAGTTCTGTATTGCCTCTATATCCGTCCCTTCTACTCTTCTCCACCACTCCCTAAATACTTAGTCTGGCCGTTCGATCGTTTCTCCCGCCGCAGACCCCCCTCTTCAGTGCCCTTGTGATGCCCACTCACCATCTTACGCCCTCGTATACGCATGAGTGTGTGTATTCACTCACAACATAGGATTTCAATATCCGGGTGCGTGGTGGCCGCGCGCCGAACCCGCTTCGGTCTTGGAAGGAGAGCACTATATCCAAGGATCTTCTCAAGGCCATCGCGGACATGGGATTCAAGGAGCCTTCTGCGATCCAGAGACAGGTCTGAGCGTCGTTATCCAACCAACCAACCAACCTGCCATGCATGCAGCACCTCTTTTGTCCCTAAATCGTAGGCGTCAATCCATCCATCCATCCATCCGTCTCTTGATTCCACCCTGTATCCATTCATATCTTTTCCAAATTGACAATCGCGAGGCTGTCTTCGCCATCACGCAGATAATCCTCATGCGTATACACGAAGGGAACAATCACGTTCGATGACGATCGACAAACACACACACGCACACACACAAGGCTATTCCAATCGGTGTCATGAACCGCGACATCATCGGCATCGCCGAGACGGGATCTGGCAAGACCGCGGCCTTCGCAATCCCCATGCTGATGTACATTGAAAACCTGCCAATCACGATGAAAAAGCGTATCAAGACTGACGGCCCTCTTGGGCTTGTCATGGTGGGTTAGTAGTTAGGCGATTCCCCGCCCTACCCGTCTTCCTCCCTTACCCTTCCGCAAGAAGAATAGTCAGTGATCATTTGATATCTCTCTATCTTGGCTGGATGGAGCTAGTCCGGCAAGTAAACCACGGTATATATTCTTGGTGATATTCGAATAGATGTATGCATATGCATGCATATATGCAGGCCCCGACGCGTGAGCTTGCGCAACAGATCCACGAGGAATGCGAAAAATTGGCAAAGTAAGCTCAGTACTGATCGTTCCCGTCCATCCTCTCTTTTTCTCCTTCTATGTTCATGTATGCACCTGAGCAAGCAATCCGCCTCTTATCACACCACTAAATGAATTGTGTTTGTTTCCCGCCACCACGCACCCACCCACCCACTCACCCACCCACCCGCCCCTCAAAACAACAACAACAACAACAACATCAGGTACATGGGTCTGCGGATCGTGTCCATCGTGGGCGGGCAGTCCATCCAGGAGCAGGGTTTCCTGGTGCGCGAGGGGTGCCACATCATCATCGCCACCCCTGGCCGTATCTTGGATTGCATCGACAACCGCTACGTGGTGCTGAACCAGTGCAACTACATCATCCTCGACGAGGCCGACCGCATGATTGACATGGGCTTTGAGCCGCAAGTGCGCGCCGTCATGGACTCGATGGCATCTCTCTTGAAAGCAGAGGTGGGTACTCGCTAGAGACCCTTAGTATTCGAATACGCATGTATCGATTTGTATTCAAATATGCATGTGTGCAGATATGTGTCTTCCGGTACAATTCATTCGACTGCATACAGATACATATTGCATTCGATATATGGACAACATCCATGCGTGCGTGCGATGCCTACATGTACTACTCGGTGCATGCATGCATGCATGCATGCATCCATACATACATACATATACGCGAAGGCCGAGGAGGAAGCCGAAAAGCAGGAGGAGCTCGCCCGGGCAGGAGAACAGCTTTTCCGCATTACCTCTCTGTACTCTGCAACCATGCCCTCGGCAGTGGAGAACTTGGCCAAATCGTACGTGCAAAATCCATCAATTCGTCGATCAACCGAAACCAAACCAAACCAGTGAAGCGTATGCCATTGCTACCCGTTCGTTCGTTTGTTCGCTCGCTCACACACACACACACACACACACACACAGGTACCTCCGCGCCCCGGCCATCATCTCTATCGGCGACGACGCAACGACTGTGAACCGTAACATCACGCAGGTCGTCCACTGGATGAAGCCAAAGGAGAAGAAGAAACGTCTCGAAAGCACTCTACGCGATATCAAGGTCGAAATACATATGTTTTTTTGTTTGTTTTGGTCTTCGTCCTCCGCCCATGTCTCTCCCTCTCTGCTATTTATACTGCCGACACGACTGCGACTTGTGTATATGTGCGTGCGTTCGTGCGTGCGTGCGTGCCTTCGTGTGTATGTACACCCCTGCTGTGGGTCTACGGTTCCTTCGATCACACCACCAACGAACCCACCGACAACCCACCCACCCACCCACCCACCCACCCACCAGGGACCCATCATCATCTTCCTGAACGTGAGGAAAGCCGTCGACGCCTTGTCGCGGTCGCTGCACAAGGCCGGATTCCGGAGCGTCGTGCTGCACGGCGGCAAGTCGCAAGACGCGCGCCAGGAGAACCTCGAGGTGTTCAAGGCAGGAGAAGTCGATATTCTCTGTGCAACCGATGTTGCAGGTATTGATGATTACTTTGTTCATTCACAAGTGCGAGTGAGCGAGCGAGTTCTTGAATTGTTTGGCAGGGCATCTTTCAAGTCGTCGGACTGAGTCTTTTTCTTCGTTGCTGAGGGAGACGGAAGCGAAAGCAATAGAGATAAGTTTGTTGATAGTCCTTCCCTCCCTCCGTCTGTCCGTTCCAGCAATCAGCAAACGCAAGATGATGGAACAAAAAACAACACCCCAGGCCGTGGTTTGGACATACCGAACGTGAAGTACGTCATCAACTTTGACATGCCGAATGCCATTGACAAGTATTGCCACCGCATCGGCCGTACCGGTCTGTCTGTGTGTCTGTCTGTCTGGTTCCACGTTTTTGATATGACTTTACACCTACGAATGATTGACGGACGGACGGACGGACGGGGCACGCGGTAGAGAGGGTGGGAGGGAATTAGGCTCCTAATCCATAAGTCTGTCTGCCTGCATGGGTGTTTTGTTTGTGTGTGTGTGTGTTTCTGTGTGTAGTATCCCGTTTGATGGGACGGGAGAAATTGTGTGTATTCTTTCCATCAGCCTTTTCGATAGTCTGTCTGTCTGCACGGGGGGGGGGGGTAGTGGTGGTGCTTTGCAATCATTGAGTAGCCACCCACCTCGACCACTATAGACTTGCTGTTTCAAAATAAATATGGGTACCCAAAGCTTCTATATTGAACAACATGCGACATTTGGTTTTAATCCGATATGTATGTACCGTGATGATGACTTTTTGTTTTTTGCCGTCGGTTCCACGTTTTGTTTTATATGACTTGGCACCTACAAATGATTGACGGACGGATGGGGCACGCGGTAGAAAGGGTGGGACGGAGTTAGGCTCCTAATCCATAAGTCTGTCTGTGCTGTCTGCTGTCTGTGCTGCATACGTCTTTGTTTTCCTTCCTATCTACTCCTCTTCTCCCTCCCTCCCTCCCTCCCTCCCTCGTTGCCTTTGGTATGTTGTTCCCGATTGATGGAACGGGAGAAGTTGTTTGCTCTCCATCCATTACTTCATGCCTGTCTGTCTGCCGTCGTCACGCCCGCCACCTACCTCATCCGCATCTACCGACCCACCGACCTATCGACAGACTCAAATGGATTTGCGGAACTGTCACCGATCTTTTTGGCGAGCAGACCCCTCACAAGGTTTCCGCAGCGGAAAATGACAATAAATTGTCTCACATAGGAAAATCAATACTAAAATAATAATTTATATTTTCCGCTGCGGAAATCTCGTGAGGGGTCAGCTCGCCGAAAAAAGATTGGTGACAGTTCCGCAAATCCATTTGGACCGACTGATGGGCCGACGAACCTCCCTGCCTACCTGACTGCCAACCCAGCCTTTTCTTTTCTTCGGAAAACAACCCCCCCCCCCCACCACCAACCACCCCCACCACGACTACTACCTACCACAGGCACTGTACAAGGGCCTAGGCCCGACGCTGGTCTCGGGTGCCCCGTACGTCGGGCTGCAAATGACGTTCTATGAGTTGTGGAAGCGCGCTTTGACAGGTTCGTTGGTTGGTTGGTTGGTTGGTTGGTAGTGGGAAGGAGGAAGGGAGGGAGGAAGGGGGGAAGGGAGGGAGGGTGGGCCTATCTCTCTCTCTCTCTCGGCAGTGTTCTCTTCCTCCCTTCCTTCCTTCCTTCCTTCCTTCCTTCCTTTTCCCCCTCCTACCTAGCCGGACCTTTTTCGCTTCAATAGTGCATATTCTGAGTCCTTGATTGCTGCCAGCCGACAATCATTTTTATTCTGCAGCCTGCTACTTCTGATGCTTAGCGAGTTTTTTTTTTTCAAGTTGCAAGCCGCGACAAAAGAAAAAAAAGGGGGCGTCGATAAATACATACGAATACTGACTACCGGTAGGCCTTTTCGGCGGCAGTGGGGGGGGGGGGGTGGGGGGGCGCGAAAACACCGACGCCGACGCCGCGGCCTATCCGGTGCTTTTCAAGCTCAGCAGCGGCGCGCTGGCGGGGCTCTGCGCGCAGTTCATCACGTACCCGGGGGACACGGTGCGGCGACGGATGATCGCCAACGGCGTCGGCGGCACCGAGCGGAAGTACCGCAACGCCGTCGACTGTACGTTATAGCAAACGTCTTCCACAAGAATGCTGAGCATTTCAAGATAGCCAGCAGTTAGTTAGCCATACCCCCTCGTAGTAGGATGCCAAGAGCAACGCGCGTTTTCAGCAGCATTTCAGCCCACGCCAATGAACTACTGCGCCAACAACAAATCCATTGCCCGATTGTGGTCCTAATAGACACGTGCTGTTGCCATTTAAAACAATCCTTCAACGAGGGTTCGAACTGCTCACTATGCTAAAATGCTCATGCACACACAAAAACCCTAAGGAGTAAGTATGAATATATGCATACGAGCCACGATAACCGCAACACCCAACATCCGACGGCATCCATCATCAAAGAATAACACACATCCACAAAACAAATGCACACGACGACAACAACAACAACAACAGGCGTGCGCAAGGTGGTGCGGAAAGACGGCGTGCAAGGGCTCTTCAAAGGCCTGACCGCAAACGTCGTGAGGTGCATACCTGCCGCCGCCATACAGTTCTACTCCTACGACCTCTTCAAGAGCATCGCCGTTGGCTAGTGTGGTGTGTGTAACATTGCGTCGTGTGTACAGACGTATGACAAAATGTGGCCGCGTTCGGTGTATGCATACTAAGCTTAGTATGCATACTAGTACGTACAGCTGTACTATCCGCTATCCGCTATCCGTGTACGCGCTCGTATTTGTAATACACGTGTATACTAGTACTAGTCAACTTATAAGTAGTGTATACACTAGTACAAGTACTACATGTACTACTACTAGGTACCCTAGCTAGCAATGATAACAATAATCCGGATTCTATCATAATCAGATGCTCATACTGCAGAGGAAAACAACAAGAAAAGAATAGGAGGATCAAAAGAAGCAAAATCATCCAGACAACGATTGAATGGCAATCAAAACAGCAGGATGAACAGGCTCCCGCACCCAGAAGGAATACCAGACAGACAATCAGCACAACCACACCACCCCTGATAGCATACACAGG
>Ga0099798_10471_pt1 | contig 13428 bp, 9 predicted proteins | sample Uncmet_Sort29A_1_FD_89870 | JGI IMG/M metagenome (GOLD analysis project Ga0099798, IMG submission 89870) | Marine eukaryotic communities from CALCOFI LINE 67, Pacific Ocean - CN13ID_Sort29A_1 | ecosystem: Environmental > Aquatic > Marine > Oceanic | place: Pacific Ocean: Monterey Bay | collected... | reverse complement strand
GCGGAAACCCGGTATTGGAATGTGGCCGCGCAAGCACACGGCTAAGCGCGGGCGCAAGAAAAGAAGGAGCACTCAAACTTCTGCCACAGCAAAAAGAGGAGGTGTGGAGAAGTAGCCTTCCCGCAGCAAAAAGAGGAGGCGCGGGAAGGGCAGTCGACAGCAAGACGAAGTCACTGCCATTTTAAGAAGGAAATCGAACAGGCGCAGGCCCTAAGAACCTGCAAGGCGGTGGCTGAGAGTACCCAAGGAGACGGGATCTCAGTCAAAACTGAGAATACCTGAGGGGAAGGGATCTCGGTTCGGAGTTAGCAGAACTTCTGCCACAGCAAGAGAGGAGAGGCGTGGAGAAGTAGCCTTCCCGCGGCAAAGAGAGGAGGCGTGGGAAGGCAGGGGATTATGAAGGTTGTTCTTACTAGAACTCAGAAGGAGGGAACTCAGGGTGCAAGAACGCAACGGCTAGCACAGCCCCCCCCGCAGCGCCGAAGAATTTCGGAACTGAGGTGCGAAGGTAACACGATGCACTCTCTAAGATCTGGCTGGGGAAACAACCGGCAGGCGCCCAAGCACCGGCTTGGAAAAAAGCGCAGAAAAACCGGCACAATCAAAAGATTGCCCTAGAAAAAAGGGGGTTGTGAGGCCAGCGAAGCTGGAGGTTCGGGCAAAAGGCCCAGTCCGCCACCCAGAAACGCCCAGAAACAAGGCGGGTGCGCGGCATTTAAATGCTGAAAAGTCGTTGAAGTCAGCATAAGAACGTGTGATTTTAAGAAGATCAGAGGCTGTTTGAGCGCTGCGACGGCCAGTCCAGCGTGAGAGTGAGAGGAGTTTGAGATGAGAAAAAAGAGTTGTGAGATAGGGCCACCGCGCCCTGAGCTGATCACGTCCCCGCAGAACCAAAGTTGAACCTATCGTAGGCCACCGTCCGGTCAAGTTTCACCCTCCTGTCCCACCTTTACACGCTTCGAACGCGGCCGAAAGGCCGGGGGGCATGCCCGTTTCGCGAAAACGCCAAAAATTATAGGCGGCGGGGCCCCGGGGTTAGACAAAAAACCCCGTTCGGCGGGCAAGAATAAGAGGCTACAAGGCCAAAAAACCGCGGTAGAAGGCCGGGTACCCGGGAGGCATGCCCGTTTCACAAAAATGACCAGAAAACAGAAGTGGCGGGGGTCTAGGAGATAGACAAAAACCCCGGTTCGGCAGGCCGGGTTGGCTGTCGCAACATGAAAGAACCGCGGCAGGAGGCCGGTAGGCATGGATGACGTGGCGTGCCAGGGCGTCCGGAGGGCACGGCGCACGATTGAGAACGATTAAGAAAAATACGAAACAGTGATCTACCAGCACCGGAGGTGCAGCAAGACGGGTAGGCCCTCCCACGCGGAGGGGGGAGAGGAGCAAGAGGATATGGCTCCCCCCAGCGAAGAAGAGGAGGAGTGAGATGGCGCGGCACCCAGAGAAAAGGCTGCCAGGAGCACAGAAGGAGCGCCAAATAAAATAGGTGAAGGGCATTTAAATACTCCAGGGAAGGCTGGAGCTATTTAAATTCGGGGTCCCAACCCGCGAGAATGCGACAGACAAGGCGAAGAAAATCGCCCCTCAAGATCTGGAGTGTAGTTGACGCCGCGGCGCACGGCGGCAGGGTAGTTGAAACCCACAGAGGTGGCGCCAGGGGGAGAGTGGCGGCAATAAAAAGAATGGGAACATTTAAATGCTCCAGAAGGTGCAGAGCCCATTTAAATGCGCCCCCCCAACAAGACAAGAACAATAAACGGGGTGGGAAACCCTCTACTGAGACCAAGTGAAAGACTAACGTTGTGGCGCGGGGCGACAAGTCATCGTTGGTGTGAGAACGGCTAAGCCACGCCAGACTGTGCCAAGAGCAGATGTGTGTCGTAAGTGCGCCAAGATCCCTGGAAACCGCGCTCAGTCAAGCCAGGGCCAATGGAAAAAAAACCGTATAACCCGGCAGCAAGTCGCCGGTAGAAGATAAAAGGCACTAAGCAGGGCAGGCAATGCTTAAGGGCCCGGGCCTATCTGATGAGGCGGGGAGGAGCCCCCCAACGAGCCTCGCCCAAGTGATCCAAGAGAATCAGGTGATGAGAAGAGATTGACGTGACAAACAAGGCGTGCCAAGCACGGCATACAGAGCACAACCGCGAAAGATCGGCACCGACCAAAAGTGGGGCGTAACACCTGAGGTGGGACCAGTCACCAGGAGAGCCAGAAAACACAGCATCACCAAGACAAGCAGGCTGGTATGCGCTCAGGTGAACCTCAGAATAAGAATTGTGTGAACAGAATTAACCCGGTGTACGACGCACCAAGATCCCCACGATTGTCTCCCATGAGAAAATACTGATCAAACCATAATATCGAACAACAATTTCTCAAACGCCCCCAACACGGCAGAGAACGCAGACTACGATCTAAGAAAAGAGAAGCGTGACAATATGTCGGCCTATGAATCCCCCCTTCTCCAAGGGCTGTTGGGCCAGGCAGTCATCCACGTGTGGACCACTGACAAGGAAATTGAGCAGCTGGTCAAAGGAAAAGGCAAGAACGCTGCCGGTGGGCCCAAAGGCGGCCGGCAAGCAAACGGCAAAGGTGCAGACCAGCCGGGGGATAACTTTCCCAGAGCGTGCCAAGCGTGGGACGGCGCGGAAAAACAACCTCAGAAAGGCGGCAAGGGCAAGAGAGGCAGATCGGCCGCCCCGCCAGCAAGAAACCGAGCCTGCGAAGGATGTGGCAGCGCCACGTGCCCCGGCGCGGAGCCAGGCCCCGGGGTAGGACCCCTGCCCAACCCCGGGCAAGATGCAGAACAGACAAGGCGCAACGGTGATCCCAGCGTGTCAGGTGATGAGTCAGACGACTCAGAGGTGATTGACCCTAGCAGAGCTAGCCTACTGAAGTTGATAAAGGTGCTAGTGAACGCGAAGCGCCAGGGTGCGAGCTTCCGCAGCGCGTTCGGCATGATGGCCGACAACGCGTTGGAGGTGTACCGTACGAAGATTGCGGACGAATGCCAGAAGATGGCCAGATTCCTCCGGGCAGAAGGCAGAGAGATGGCGCTAAAAGTACTCAAGGAGTACGCCGATGAGCTGAAGCAAGAACTCGAGGCGGCCATGGCTGTAGTGCCAATCCCGTACGTCTCTGACGCAATGAGGCAGTTCCGATCTGAAGCCACAGACACGGCGGACAAGACCTGGGTAGCGCTTGAGGACTGGGTCCAGCGAGAAGTCCAGACGGACTCCCGGCTTGGAGAGCATGTGCGAGAAGCCTGGGGGGAGCGAGATGAACTTGGGAGAACAAAGCCCGCAGCCGCGCAGCAGAGTGAGCGCAGCCGCGGCACCGATTAACCTGGCAAGCAGGCCAGCCTGACAAGGAGAACTTAGGCAAAACGCTCAAGCAGAGCCGCAGCAGAAAAACAGCCAGACCGGGCGTACCAGCGGTACCCCACACACCCAAAGGTTGAAGACCTTCAGAACCCTCTTTTAAAACGGCGCAGAAAGGCCGTATGCCTGAACCTTTGGAGTGTTCACACCAAACTAAATGAACGAATCCGAAATCTCGCAAGATCAACCTCCAACAAACTCAGAATGAACCAGCCGAAACACTATTCCCCCCCCTCTCCAAAGAACACCAGGGATTGGGATACCGAGGGGCTGTCCAGCAGTCTCAAGCTAACTCGCGTGAAGCACAAGACATGGAGGGGTGCCAACCCGCAGGGTCGTACAGAAGTAGCGGGCCAGCGGACCAGCAGCGCGGCCAAGCAGGCGGGGAAAGCTGCTTGGTCCGGAGCTGGAGGCCCGGGATGCAAACCCCCCAGGGAAAAGCACGCGGCAGAACAAATGATGAAGTAGACCCGCACAGTCCATGGGGGTGCCCACTCGGCAGTGTGAGAAAAAGGGCGTGGCAATACGACAGGCAGCCCTATAGTGAGCAGAACAATCGTGAAGATGAATTGGTGTATGAGCCACACCCCAAGCGTCGTGAGCCCCCCCAGCTGCCAATGCTGCGGAGCGCGCTCGATGCAGCGATAGCAGACCACAAGAAGCAGGTTTGCGACTTGGTCCACCGAGCGGAAGCGAACCTTACATCTGCCCAGTTCGTGCTCAGTACTATGGCCGAACTAGCCCAGATAAAAGAATCAGCCGAAATCAATCTCGCGCTCGGTAATCCGGAAGAGCCAGAACAAACAATCAGATCATTCAGGCGCGAAGCGGCTCGCCTCAAGGAACGTGTGAGGGCAGTTATGACAGGGTACATCCAGAACCCTTTCCGCAGCAACAAGTTGTTGGGAGAGCAAATCCAGGCAGCTCTAGAACACCATGAGCCCCAGAGCCGGGGGCACCTGGCTGTGTATGAAAACCATGCAGCGGAAGCAGCCAGAGTGAACGCAGCCGGCAGAAGAGACGAGGCCTGGTAAGAAACACCGGCTAGAAAGCAGAAGCAGAATACCGGAGCGCCGGATAGGGCCCTGGTTACCCCAGACTCGTGTCTAGCAAGAAAGTCCCGAAGACGGGCACTGCGTCCCATCCAGGAAACAGAATAAGAACGCCGTCGAAGAGGCCCGACGCACCGGTATACAAGAATTAAAGAGTGTTCGCACAGAGGCTGATGCCAGATCGACTTGGGCGGTGGCAGCAAGCTGCCCGCGCCGCCAACCAGGCTTCGCCTAACCAGACAAGAACGTGCGCCAAGTCCCGCTTGACCTAGCGGAAAACACATGAGAAAGCACGCTAGTGGCGCCGGAAAATCACCCGCGACCTAGCGAGAGAAGATTAGGTTGAAGAAGCACGCAGAGCAGACGCGCGGGTGGCAGTGGCCATGGCAGCTGTAACGGCTGCAGAAGAGGACGCAAGGCTTGAAACAACGCCGACGTGAGCACCAGACGCAAAGATCAGACGACCAGCACCAGACAGAGCTGGTGGCGAAGGTGAAGCCTTCGCTGCCACAGACAGAGCCTGAGCAGGCAAGACAGAACTCGTGAACTGCCACCCCGTCCAAACTGAACCGATCCGCGACCTGCCCTCAGGGGCAATAAGTGGCAAAAACATGACCACAAGGTGAAAAAAGCAGACATTGCACAAGTGGTGCGGCGAAGACCTTAGTACCAAAAAACAAGAGCCTCAGGGCTCCCGGCGCGTCGCATTTGAGCCCGGGGGGAGGGCCAGTCCCTCGTGGTAACAAAGTTCACAACAGACAGATTTCGGGCATGATCCTCGCTCTGGGTTGCAGCGGCAGCAGCAGAACCAGGCAGGGGAACCCCGGCGCAAGTAGCGCAACCGGGCAGAGCTGCAGCCGAGCCCACCCGGCAGCCGGAACCTAGCCACTGAGCCGTGGCCTAGGCGGTATGCCAGCCTCCCGTTGACCCGTCACGTAGAGGGAAGAGGGTCAGTCGCGTCGCTGGCGGCCCAGGGACCCATGGTAACAGGAACGGGAGGTCAGAGTAGCACCTCCCAGTCGCCGGCTGAGAGCGTGCTACCCAGGCACATGGCCTACAGGAACCAGTGCCAAAGTCTCGCGCTAACGCCACACCAGAGGTGGATGGCAGGCAGCCCTGCTGGGTCTGGGACTAAGAGTCAGATTAAGAAGCACGCAGAGGCGGCGCCAAGCGATAGAACGGCCCCGAAATCGCACACAGAGTGTGCCCGTGCAACAGATGAGCGCACCCGCAAGTGCGCTCGCCGCAAATAAGCCGGCACTGACAAGCCCATACGTCCAGGAGTGAAGCAAGTATGGCAACAGACATCAGACATGTGTGAACGGAGGGCCGAGTGGAGCAGCGTGCACAATGCAAAGCGCACAGCGAACCTCGGCAGAATCGAACAAATGAACAACCTCGAACAGAAATCCATGAGGCACGACAGCCTCCGAGGAAGGAAAAAACCAAAGATTGGTTGACGACCGGCCCAGCGAAAGCAGTGTGGCGGTCCGCTGAAGCACGAAAACAAACACCAGACAGAGTCAGGTGGCCATAGCAGCGAGCACAGCAGATGGCAACTTCGCAGAAGAGGGGTAAACCCACACATGATCATCCCCGAACAGATGAGCAGTCCTCGTAGCGGAGGCACGAAAGAAATGCCGTTAGAATGAATGTGAACGACCACGCGCGAAAAACTCGCACATATCCGACACCACACTTTCCCTGTGCACTGGCACCATAACAGAGATCCGAAGCTGAGCAGATTAAGTGAATCGTGATTCCGGCCAAGGCCGCAATGGCAAGCCAAGCGACAAGCAGCGGCCAGCGGGCCCCAAGAAAAAACTCCACTAGCGAGATGGAACCCAGACAATTGGGAGCGCTTCGCCCCATCCCACGAGAGACTATTGGGCTGGCCGGGTTGAGATATGAACCGCCACCCATGCGCAAGCACTGTGGGGTACTAGGATCTGAAGGCTTGGCCTACAGGAGCCCCTGCGGAGACTACACACTCCCGTGCCTCACGGCGGAGCACTGGAGCAGCGGCGCCGCGGCACTGATCCTGAAAAAGAGATTTGAGGCCCCCACGACCGGGGCCAGGAGACAACTGTACAACCGAGCCCTCAGGGACATGATGCTGGGCAAAGTCCCACCAGAAGCAGACTGGCACGGAGGGAAATCCGTGCTAGGCAAACCGGAAACGTTTCTGGTAGACGCGAACGCGAGCAGGGCAAGCGAGCCAGCGAGCAAGAGCGCAGGCAAAGAAGTGGCGAGAGAAGTGGGCCAAGCGGAACTAACAACAGCAGAATACGCAACCCTCACGACTGCCGTCAGGCGTTGGGATGCGTCCAGGCGTGTCCCGTTCGTTGGTGACTCGAGAGCCCTAGAAAAAATCCGAACCAGAGGACGGCGCGAAGTAGCGCTCGGACCCAAACCAGAGGTAGAACCCAGGCAGGAGCCGAGTAAGGCGCGTGTGCAGAACACCGCCGACGTAAAGAAAGCAGTAGACTTTTGCGAACAGGCGATTTGGGAGTTGATGGACGTGCTTGAACGAGTACTGCAGGAAGGCGCCGATGTTCACACCATGACAGAAGAAGAACTATCGGCAGTCGGAAAAGCCGAAGAGCGCGTCGCTGACTGGTGTGCGCGCAAGACAAGGGATGGCGGGTCACCGCTACTGGAGGAGGTGCGCAAGTGGCTGGAAGTAGCCAACGCAAAGCTGAAGCATTGGGAAAAGATGAGGGAGATCGAGCAAGACGAGCTCAGTGACTGGCAGAAAAAGGCCCTCGCCTTTGAGGAAGGACGAAGCGTTGGAACCCTAGAAGAAAAAGCCCGGCTCAACAGCACCAGACGGGTCCTGGCGAAATGCGTAGAGCCCGCAGCAGAACCCAGGCAGCAAAGCCCAGGCGGCGCTGCGCGCACGGCCAAAGGCCATGCAGCCAACAGTGCGGAGCAAGGAGCCCCCGTGAAACCAGACCAAGGTGGGCAGGTTGGGAGCATAAGCACGTATGGGCAGGGTGCCGGGGAGGCAAGTGAGCCAAAACCAGCACAGATCAGATTGTTGGCAAAAGCAAATCCCCTGGAGGAAGCGCTCAAGTGGGATAAAGACCCCTGGTGGGCGAGAGCCTTCACGGGGGAGATCCCCTTCAGGCCCTCATGGATATCGCAGGAACCAGGAGTTGTCACGTTTAAGATCCCCGCAGGGGAGCGTGGCATCGGCGCCGCGTACAATAGAATGGTAGACTCACTCGTGAAGGGCGAAGGGGAAGCACCCCACCGAATAGGAGGAGAGGACATGGCGCGCGAGCTCATCCTCAAACAGCAAGATGAAAGCCAGATACTGCACCCAGTGTGGTGGACAACGTGCCTACCGGTGTTAGCAGCGGCCTTCGACCACGCGGATATCGTAGACTGTGGGAAGTGCCTCCCAGACGAAGCCAAAGCAGCGGCAATGGTCAACCTGCACTCGGCAGAAAACATGATCCTGGCGGAGGGTGCCTCAGGAAAGGAGAAGAAAGAAGCGAGGGTCGCACTCAAAATGCTCAGAAAAATGGCCATACAGCCCTTCGCGGTGCCAGCGCGAGTGGAAGACCGAACAAGCAACCGAGCCGTGGGGGACATCGTAACCCGCGCCCTAGAAACAATGGCCCAAGTCACACCCAGAACAACCTACGTCCCGGGGGCGGAACCGCCGAGCAGTTTCCGACAGACCACGTTGGAACAGATCAAAACAGCGCTAAACATAGCAGCGCTGAAGTACGTCTTCTTAAGGCCCAAAGTCTGGGAAATCGCCAGCGGCCAAAGCAAACACGGAGCTCAATGGGATGAACTCTGGAGTAAAGCAGGATTGGATAGGTGGGAACCCGCCAGGCCAGAGCAGGCCAACGAGATGTGGACCAACGCGCAGGCGCGCGCAGTAAGAATCGTGAGAGCAATGGCCGTAGAAAAGGCTGGTGAACCAGAGTCGCCGCACTGCTTCAAGACTGTAGCAGCAGCGGCCATAGGCCGACTGGCGGCCGGACGGGCACAGGAAAGAAACGGCGAAAACCGCCAAGCCCGCAGCGTAGATCTGAGGCAGCGTACGTGGGACGCGCGTAAGCTCAACCTGGAAATTGATGAAGAGGAAAGCGTAGAAGAGCCCTGGAGCCCGCACGCGAAGAAACGGCGAATGGGGCAGACGGCCCACGACAAGCGAATGCGAGCAGAAGTGCGAAAAGAAGGCCTAGAACGCAAGAACCGCATAGGGCCCAAAGGGCTCCTAGAAGATGAACGGACGCATGAAGCCATGATCGAAGTTCAGGGCACCTTAGAAGCAACCAACCGTGAAACCACGTGGCAGAGCAAAGCCCAGAGCCTAGCTGCCTCGGAAGAAGCGTTAAAAGCAGAACGAGAACTGCTAGGGGGGAGCGAGGCTTAAAAGCACGATGAAGATACGCCGGGTCAGTGGGAGTAGCCCCGGCAGCCAACTGGGGTGGCCACAGACTCTGAGGAGCTGGAATCCGCCGCGGACCGAAGGCAGGACAGGCGCACGGAGCCTCTGAGCAGAAATGACAAAAGAAAATGGGAAGTAGCACCTCCCCTGTGGAAAGAGAATACCCAGTGTTCCCAATCTCCTGAACGAAAACTTGATCTCACCCGAGGGAACGCCTCTCCAAGAATGACACCCGCACATCACCACTTGACCGAATCTTACCAAGCAGAGACCGATAGTAAGCCTCACGTTGGTGAGGGTGAAGGGCAGCAAGATGCCGTCGCCAAGGCAAACGCACCGTCGGGCCTTCAAAATGCGAGTGCCAGACCCGCAGGTAGGGCGCGCTGGCGGGGGCAGCGGCGGAACGTCCCGGTGGGAAGAAACCCACGCAGAAATCAGAAAATGTAAACAGGAAAGGGCGATCCGCAAGAAGCCGGAAAGCCTGATCAGATGTCCCGACGCGGCGCAAGGAGACCCGTGCTGTCGCCAGACGTGTGAATTTCGGCACGGCAGAGTCGGCTTCCTCTGGCAAGGTTGTGTCAGCAGGCGGGCGAATGCGGTAGCGTTCAACGAGTACGCGGACCGGCATGGGGAGAAGGCGAGAGAAATTCATGACAAACACTATAGTTCGGCGACACTGCGGACTAAGTGGGTGATCCAGAAAGCATCAAAGGAGCTAGAGCAGTTCCTCGTCCAGACAGATGAAGGAGCAACGCTAATAAACTTTAGTGATCTCCCCAAGCAAGGCAGACCAAGATGTATAGCGGTAATCCAAGCAGAATGGTTTGGAGCGCTAGCTGAGTACGAAACGCTCCGTCGAGAAGACGCCGACTGGCTGACGAGGGAGTCCATTGAAGAATGGGGCTGGGCGGAGCAAGCCGCAGGAGATCCCCCGGAAAAACGGGGTCAAAATCCGGGTAGCGTTGTAGCGGGTGAGAATAGCCTCCCTACAAATAGCGCCGCCAAGAAGAGAGCCAAGGCTAGAGAAGCAGCCATCCGGGCAGTTGAGAGACGCAGCGCCCAGAAGGAAACAGAAAAACAGGCAGGCACGCAAGCGGTAGCGACGCAGGTGTCTCGTCCCCCAGTGGGACAGGAGGCTGAAGGACAATCGGCTTGTAAGAGCACCCCCGAGAAAGAGGCGCAGAACAAGCAGGAAAAACAGAAAAGAACAACCAAGGAAGGCGCGCACCAGAAGAGGCCGCCCCTGAAGAAAGATGTCGCCCCAAAGAAGCCGGTGGGCAGCTGGTGGACGAGGTGCCCCAGCAGGTGAAGCGGGTGGAGCCGCAGATAGACGGCGCCTGTAGCGAGAAAAAACCCCAAGAAGTAAAGTGGAGGTGGGTGAAAGCGTGACGAGTGCCCGTATGAACACGAGCGCGAGCAGTGGGTAGCCGCCGCGGCGGGCAGCCCCACCGGTGACTGAAATCAGGTCACGAGAACCTTGGGCTAGCCCCTGACGAACGATGATCCCGAAGAATTCCCAGATTGTTCACACAACAAGAAAAATCCCACGTGAGTTCACAACCGACGTCCACAGATCCCTTCAGAACATATGATATCATGATCGATCACACGAACTGCCATGAACCGACCAGAACTTCCCCGCACTCATCACAAGCTCAGTGAACAGAAAGTGATTAACCACACTGAGAGTGCAGAGCACTAGAAAGAAGAAGGCGGACGAGCCCCCAACTAAGCTAAAAACCAGAAAAACAGGAACACAGCTTCCTGCCCTAGAAAACCTGCCATGGGCAAAGGCAAGGGAAAGAGCCCGGCCAAAGGAAAGGGCCCGACCTACGAAGGGGGCCCCTTGATAAAGTGGGCTAGCGAACTAAAAAACTGCTGCTTGTTCGCGAACTGCCAAGGGCAAGGTGTGACAGTAAAGTGTGTCGGACCGCACCGGTGGTCAGATGACACGGCGAGAACGATCTTCACCGCCTGCCAAACCAAATTAACATGCTTAACATGTAGAAAAACCCCGGGGGACCAGAAGATGCCGCCCAGAAGAAACTTCCTGGTAGCAGACTTGCAAGAGCTACGAGTTGCCCAAGGTAAATGCGGCTTCGGCTTGTATTGCAGCCAGGAATGCGCAGATTCGCCGCAGAAAGACAAGGTATTGGCAGCACACCTAAGTGAGGCAGCAAAGCAAAAATGGCGGGAGGCCAAACTGCATTTGGACGCAGTCGGATGGGAGAGCACCAGAGGACGAGGTGTTATCCGTGCCACAGATGAAGCTGAAACCAGCCTTGGAAAGGGTGGGCCGGATTACCCGAGGTTCCAGCCGACGGAAGACGGCCCCTTCCCACCCGCCAGCTCGCTAGCAAGGCCAGTCTCGACAGAAAACACGGCGGCTTGGGTCGTCCCAGGCGAGGCAAGACAGAACTGTCCTCCAGGCGAGAGTTCGAAGAGGAGCGACGGCGCGATCAGACAGGGTAACCTCCCGCCCAAGATAATGGAGGGCCTAGTCCCCACAATGATGTGGGCGCCATCAGAATTCCAAGACTTCCAGTGGACGCGCTGGCAAGCACGAGTCCTTGCGGAAGAAGGGTCGCGCGAAGAGACAGAAGAAGCTCACAAGCTCTGTGAGGCGATCAAGGCGTGGAGCATGTCATCCTCCCTGCTGGTGGATGGGGAAGCAGCGAAACTGCGTGAATCCCAAATACGCCAAGAATTAGAAAAACAGCCACTGCTGATTGGCGCTAGCGGAATCACCATGATTAATCCAATGTGTCTGACACCGCAAAATCAGGTTGACCTTCGACAGGTGCGCCTAGACATCGGCTGGCGAGGTGAGCCCAGGGCCCACAAAGAAAAACTTTTGGAGCGGGCTTTTGGATCGTTGGTAATTCCAAAGTCGGTTGTGGAGAACCTGATTTCGGATCGCGCAGGAGCAGGAGAGGCTCTAGTAAGGCACCACCGAGAATATGGTGTAAGCTGGGCGACCCTGCCCACAGAATTTGGGGCTTACTTAGGCCGAGACCAGCAAGGCCACGCCTTAGTCATCACCGAAGGCGCAGGAGCCAGAAGGCGTCTGTGGAAGGGCATTATCCCAAAGGAATCGCCTGAAACACTCCCCTGGCGGATGGAAGAACTCGTTGGGGCTAGGTCGCCAGAAATAGTCCAAACCCCAGGCGGGGCGGCGATTGGAGCGTCAGTTGCGGCACATGAAGCCCGCGCCCTGTTATTGCATAGCAGTGGCAGAAAAAATCCTCCGATTGAGGAGGCCAGGAGGGGAAACCTCAAGAATGATCGCATTTTTCTTGCAGGTATGAGAAAAGACAACGTCGCAGCAGTTGTTAGGAGCGCGGAGTTCTCGCAGTACCTGCAAGAACAGATCCACCACCTCCGCGGGACTCCACAAGTCAGTCCACCAAGCGAGCGCAGCAGCGTGGCTGCAGAGCCGGCGTCGAAGAGACCGGCAGAAAGGGTTGAGGCGCAGGAGTGTGAGCCAAAACCGAAGCGACACCTCGGGGATCAGGACCAGAATGACTGTGGTCCCCTGAATCAGCTGGATAGCAAAAAACAGTCCCTGCAGATTCTCCTCACAGGGCTGTTTGAAGAGGTCTCGGAAGGCCTCACAGAGCAAGCAGCGACAGATATCCTGCTCAAGGCAGAGTCCTCCCTGAGTGACATCCGCTGCGGTGCGTACTTAGCAAAACTGGTGCCCGAAGGTCCGGAGAACGCGAGCGAGAAAACACCGGTGGAAGCCCCCAAGGTGACCGCAGATCCGGTAGACCCAGAGTCAGACAAAGCGGTTGAGAGAGGCACGCCGTGAGTTAACTAGAAGCAGCGAGCTGCAGAAAAGAGGTAGCCGCACGGGCAACTTCTCCCATTTGCATTTAATTAAACCGTAGGAGCACGAGAGCTCCAAGGTGTACCAGAAGCCAAAAGGCACCCATGATGGAGGCGACAAGAACTGTGCGTCCAAGCGACGAGAGGGCAAATGGCTTCGATGAAGCCCTTCAAGCTCGTGTGCAGAGAACCAGTACTCAGTGTGTGCGAACGAAGCCCGAAGTGGCCCGGCAGAAGGCCGGCATCATCTCGAAGGATCCAAGGAAAAGGTGATGAGAACACCTAGCCTGAAGAAGATAAGAGTGTTCGTATAGACGCGCGAGAAGAGAGGCAAGAAGCCCTCTGGAGAGGAGCAGCCAAACTCCAGGCAACATTAGTAGGAAGCCCCGGAGATGTCAAGGGGCGCAAGAGAATGGCACCCAGGCAGAGAAATCAGAGCAGCTATAAAAGGGGAGCGGACGCCCCCAGAAACGGCAACGATAACGAGCCGAAAAAACCCCAGCCAGATCTAAGAGGTGCAATGAATGGGGTGGGGATCAGGCGGCAGCCCAATGGGCTCGCCGGCCTAGCATGGCGCAAGAATAAGAGCAGAGCGATAAAGTCTGCAGCCATTGAAGCTACACGCAGCACGGAAGGAGAAGTGCCATGTTCTGGCCCGAACGGCCCAGGGGCTGTCTGCCGCCCTCAGGCGCAGCCAAATTTGTAAGTGATGCGAGACCACATCACCGCCACACCTCCCTGTAGGGATGAC
>Ga0099798_10470_pt1 | contig 13431 bp, 9 predicted proteins | sample Uncmet_Sort29A_1_FD_89870 | JGI IMG/M metagenome (GOLD analysis project Ga0099798, IMG submission 89870) | Marine eukaryotic communities from CALCOFI LINE 67, Pacific Ocean - CN13ID_Sort29A_1 | ecosystem: Environmental > Aquatic > Marine > Oceanic | place: Pacific Ocean: Monterey Bay | collected... | reverse complement strand
ACCGAAATAAGGAGCAAAAAACCAACAAAAAAAAAACAGTGGTAGAAGAAGTGGTCCTCAAGCCGAACGTAGTGTTGCAGCAAGAAAAGCCACAGGAAGAAGTTGCTGTTCGTGAGCGAAGCAGAAGCAGGAAGAGGTTAATTTCTGCAGCAATTTGTCGATGCTAAATAATTTTCTTCAGTAATTTGTCCCTAACCAACGTCAACAGACTGTTTTTTTTAAAGGGAAAGGTTAACCGATATTATTTTTCTTAACCCCGTAAAAATATTGTGCGATCAAAGTCGCGGCGGAATACTTTAGTTTTCACATTAACCGAAACCTTCCCCATTGTATCCTTGACAGAAATCACCAAGATTGGTGTGGGATCCTTTTATTCACCAGACATTTTGTTGAAGTGTCCTTCACTAGAGTCGTAGACGAGGAAAATCAAAAGGAAAAATAAAATAAAAATAACTCAGAACGAAGGAGGAAAAGCGTGTCAAGAAGGAAAGAAAGCAGAGACAGCGGTCCCGGTCCCTGTCACAGCAGCGAAAAGAGGCTGTCATCACCGAGCAGATTCTTTCGATTTACAAGATGGGTGAATTCTGCTGTAAGGTCAAAACAACGTTCCTCCAGGGCTCCACCAAAATGCAACTGGATACGCGAAAGGTTGAAATCGACCAGAGAACGAAGGTTTGCGGATTTTTAGATGTAGTAGGCTTCTTTTCATAGGTTATTTTCCTTGCATCATTGTATACTTTTGTTTCATCGCATAGCTTTTGTATACTCTATGTTGCTCGCATTCCGCGTCTATTCCGCTGCAGCACGGGTTCGACGGAGCTAAGTTGGAAATAGCGGACCATAAATCATTGTTTGTACAATAGGAACGTTTTTGTTGATTGAGACAACGCAGTTTCGAAAATATTCATGCTAAATTGGAAAAAATCGAGGTGGAGCATCTGGCGACGCACTACGCCCGACACAAAGAAAAATATGCTTGCTATGCGATAACGCCTTCAGAACGCAAGGATATTCCGGCTTATCAGGAGCTAGCGACCTATTTCACGGACAGGAAGCGAGTATACTTTTTGTTTTGTCTCTTCTTTTTTATGCAATTCGAGGCTTTTCTGACTTTCGTTTGCAAATTTGGTTGCTTCTGCCGTTATTATTCAAATTTCGTTTATTATTCATTCAGTTCTTCATATGGTTTGTTCAATCCTTATTGACCAGATTACTTTTCTTCGCTAGTGTGGGAATTGAATCTTCGCGTGCATTTTTAGTAGTATCCCAGTTCTACTGGGCTCGTTGGCTCAATAAATGTAATCAATGAATTCCCATTTCCACGATTCAAATTTGACTCTCATCTATTGAAAACAAAATAATCAGGTCGGCCTGGTCCAGCACAAGAGTTCGCACTTCTACATGGTGCCGAACCAGAAAGCGCTCTTTCTCGACCACCTGGACTTTCTCAAGGACGTATTTCTTTTTCTTTTTAGGACGATTTTCTCGAGGGCGTGCTATCACATAATCCTGGAAACGGAAAGCTATTGACGTTTCCGGGATTCCAGATGCATAAATAAGTACTAATAATGTTGAATTGTCAACGCCGTCAAGCGTTGGCTCAAAAGAAAACAGAAACGCTAATTTTTCTTGTCATTCGCAATTCAAAATTATACCTGTGAACAATATTTGTCCTTCGCAAGTTATGATACCATTTATTCGAAAAAAAAAATAGGCGAAAATCCCCGCTGCTGCGCACTTCGTATTGGTTCAGGTTCCGGCCAAGAAATAAAACTCCTCTGGCAGTGGTACTTCAAGATCTAATCATTTTTTAGCATCCAGATGCTAGTCCTAAGAAGACTCAGAATCCAGATGATGTGGGGCTTTTTAGGCCGAGTACCTGAAATGCGAGAAAATTGATCTTTTTAGGGTTGGTGTCTCGATTCTAGAGAATCGGAACTACAACGTGCACAAGACAACGAGTGGTATTAGAAGAATTAATTTCGAACTGACGTGCTGCATGGAGGCGTCCTGGGATATACGAAGAAGATGGGGGTTTACGAAGAAGGTTTTTTCTCAACACGGATCTTTATGTCGGGCAGTGATTTGGTTTGTAACCACTTATTCAGATGGCGATGAGGATGTTTCGTACGCTAAAACATTGAATTATTGAGATCTGCAATTCATATTAATTACTAGAGAGAGAGAGATAATTGGGGAGATAATATACTAATTCATATTACTACTAGTATTAACGGGTCTGAACAGTCCGTGGGAAAAGACGACCCTGAGAACATTTTCATCGGGTGCGTTGTGGCGCTCCAGATTGATTCTCCCCCCGATGCAGTGCGAGCAGTAGGTACAGGATGCTTTTCGAAGGCAGAGAGCAGGGAGTCAAATCTCTTGTTTTGGTGGATTCTTTTTCACGGCTAGAAGTTGCATTCTTCTGGCAGTAGTAGTATTAATTTGCATTTCGAGCGTTTCTTGCGGCTACTTGAATTGGCCAGTGGTCCTGGCCAATGAATCTCACGATCAAGATTTTCTTCCCGATGTCATAAAGAATCAAAAACAAAAACTAAGGTACAGAAGGCACTATAATATTCAATCCCTCCTAGATCCTAGGAGACCAAAGGATCAATATGACATAATAAATTCTTCACTCAATTCTCTCCTTTGGGTAAGTTTTTAGACCCCTTTAATCAGTCAGACGACCTTGTGGTCAACGTTTTTAGACCCCTTTTACAAGCCAGACGACCTTGCCATTAAATAGTTGGAAAGTTTCCACGTACTAGATGCGTAATTCTTCTCTCTTCGCCTCTATCCCCTCGACCTTTCGACCCTCTATTCGGTAAGTCCTCTTACTGTAATTGCGTATACCTTGTTGACCGACTAAGCTCATATTGATTCTTGACCTTTCCACCCTGTATTCGGTCAGCGACTCGTAAATCTTTTCGGGATAGTTTAGAACCAAAATTCTCATGGGTGATGAGATGACTAGGTATTTATTACTTTACCAGATAGTGCTTTTGGGATTTTTTGAAAAAAAAAGCTAACGAAAACGTTGCTCACAATTTTATGCTAATTTAACATAAGCTCGCACAGTCTTAATTCGCGCGAACTGGTAGTGTGCTTTTTGCGTGCTCCACCGAATCTCGCAATAGTTGGCGCTGATATCTTTGCCGCGAGCCGCATTTTTGGGCGCCGCAAAACAACTCTACTAGTAGGCGTATTTTTTTCTTTTCTTTTGCGCCTCGGGGTTAAGCGCGCAAATACCACGCGGCTACTTGTGCGTACTGCGTACAGTGGGGTTCGGGAAAGCGCGCAAAGACCACGCGAACAATTCGCGTACACCACATTTTTCATTTCAAAGACTATAAATCAAACCTGCTCAAGAAACAAAATAATATATACTCGTATAATTTTACAATACAGCATCATACAAAAACAAAAACTATTATTACAGCGAACAAAATCATATGATTACGACGAACGGAAAAGCGCCAAAGCGTACATTGATACATTTTTATATTACTTGAATCATATAAAAGTTGGTTGAAGAATTAAATCGCGATATATGTCATAAAAAAGAGGAATTGATGTAAATATTTTAACTAGTATATTTCAAAGAATTGATAATCGCATCAAAAAATATATATTTCAAGACCGCACACAATTTCAAGGAATTGATATAAATATTGCAAGAAAGGACAGCATTTCCAGGAATTGCGAAGTCTTTGAAGCTTGTGTCAAGGAGTTGCGAAAGGCTATTTTGGTTCTAACAATCACCAATTGATTGTAGAACCCACCGAAATAAAGGCGTTATCATGAAAAGGGCAAACAACAAAAGAAAACTATTGCGAAGCGTCTGCCACCCTCATCATCGGTTTGATAGCGAAGCCTTTTAACCCGAAACTTTTTAAAGAATTATACTTATGATTTGCTTGTTGATATTGAAGCCTTGCAGCCCTTCTAAGAAACATTGCTACCACACTGCTGGCATCCTCGACAGAAAATCGTACTTCAAATGGACGTTATTGCCTACGCAAATTTCATTTGTTTTTGCTACTCAAAGCACTAGGGCCGTGCATTGCATATTGTGGTTTCTAGACACGTTTTTCTATAACAAATATGACATTTCTCTATAAAAAATATGACATTTCTCTATAAAAAATATCATACTAGAGAAAAGCTAATAATATGATAAAAATCATTATGATAATATAGAAGTGCTAACATCATCAAATCGAAAATCAAAACTTTGCCCCAATTATAACAGGTGAATATTCTCATTAGAATACGAAGTATTAATGCTAATGACATCTTTCATGCTAATCGCATTTTTCACTTTCAGTGCTAAAAAAAAAAAAATAATAAGAGTTGAATACTTTTCATATCAGTCCAATTGATATCGGTTTAATCGTTATCAGCGTAATTGATATATGGTTTTAGAGATAAACAATATCTATCCCGGAGTGTGAGTTGTTAATTACTCACTGTATGGTGGATTGGACGAGTCGAAAGGAGTATCGAATACGATTTCAGTTTTGACTACTCGTTGTGGTAAAACTAACAATTTGTGGCGCAGCTTGTCACTCATTGAATGCAGAGAAAATTGAGACGCTGATCCTCAGCATGGACTTCTTGCGACGAGCATTTGCATTTTCAAGGGTTTGACAGAAGACTTAATATAATTCTGCAGTGGATTCAAGCGCGAGTTGCCGGCCTGATTTGGGATGGAGTGGCGTCATCATCCAAGATGTGTATATGCGAGACGCCTAATAATGCATATACTATCGAGGTCAACGTTGTATTAAATCTATGGACGCAGTGTTGTTGAAGAAGAGCTATGGTCCCCGTGTGCAACTGTGTTCGGAGTGCTGCGGAGGATCGGACTGGCGTGATTGGTTTACCTAGCTTCCCGCCCTAGACGACGTTGACGACAAGATTGATATGTGGAAGCGAAGCGTTCATTTTGTTCTGTGAACTGGCGAACTGAATCCGCGACTATAAGAGCAATGATCCGGTCTTTTGGGCGATCAATGAAAGTCGGTGCGCATTTGGTTGCACAAGAGAAGATCGGACGAAGAAAGTAGTTATTACAGGTTGAGCAGGCGCTGTAATTGATTTGTTATCAATTATCAAGTAGTTTTTTGAACCAATACGCAGCCGTTCCGTTCGGAGTTATATCCGACTTTTTTGCAGGAATTGGGCTGCTCGAGAAGATGAACAAACCAAGTAATCAACAACGACAACGAATAGTAATAGTAAATAATAGCACCTTTTGTAAAGGCCCTTCGTCGTGTTCTTGCTTTCATGACGATTGCATCATGCGAGCATCTCTGATATACGCACATTGTCGATAGTTTGTATCTATTAATTCTCTCTGATATACGCACATTGTCGATAGTTTGTATCTATTAATTCAACGTATTTGCAAGTAATGGTTGGCTCAGCGTTCAAAGAGGGTTGTTCTAAAGAAAAATCCGATTTTATAAAGAGGTAAGTTTTCAAGCAATTGGAGTATTTTATGTTGTGTAGCTCGGCGCATTGTGGACGGAATTATCATAGATAGGTACATGATTATATTCAAAGTAATATCAATAATGCACATATTCAAAGTAATATCAGAATGACAATGTTGAACTCAGAATGATTTTTCGAATGTCACAAATAAAAGAAAAAATATGTGGTTTTTTGGTCTTTGAGGTGGTATTTTCTGCGTTTTCTTGGATGGGTAAGTGCTGCTTTTTGTGGGTGGTTTTTCTTTCTTTGTAAATTTTTTCACATGTTTTGAAAAAGAAAATGTGCTTTTTTTGGGGTGCTGTTGGCATCAAGGGTTGTTTTTTCCTTGGGTATTTTGCTTTTTTGGTCGAAGGAGTCTTACTGAGAAAAATTGCTCCCAGGTAAATAAGGTATGTTAGAAAAATGTTTCGTAGTACTGCCAACTGGTAGGTATGCTGGATTTACGCCATTTTTTGCATTCTTTGCTGTTGCTGTTGATTTGGCTGGTTTTCGGACAGACTTTTTTATTACTTTAGGGTTGAGTTCGCTGCATTTTCTGAAGGGGGGATGAGATATTGTAGTTCTGTTGAATTTGTTGATGTTCACAAGGCAAAGACTTCGAGAACGAAATGTAACTAGCCACGATGGGGTCATCGGGGAAAGCGTATACAAGGGAGTCCAAATGGCACCCGATGGAGCCGGAAAAGCGAGATTGGATCACATAATCAGACAAGACAAGATTCAATTTTTTTTTTTGGAAAAATTGGGGAAATGCTCGGAACAGGGTAATTAAAATCGCATTTTTTAGTCAAGTGGATTCGTTTTTCGCGTTTGGAAAATATAAATAGCCTTGAATTTGAACTTCTGATATTATCAATACTGTTGCGAATTTAATCCATATTGACTCATAACTCAGAAGAAGGGAATGATAATTACTGATATAGCCCAAATTTGACTTTGGTTTGTCTTTTGGGATAAATCGATATATTTCTACTAATTGATTTAATCTCCTGAGCTTCGAATTGAACAGAAAAAAAGAGAAAACCAGAAAAGAATTATTATTAACAGAGGAGAGCTAATACCATGGGTATTAAGGGTTTGATTCCCTTCATTCGCGAGAATGCAGCGAAGGCGGTGCGGGAGATCAATTCGCAGCAGGAATATAATGGGAAGATTCTAGCGATTGATGCTTCTACTTGCTTGTACCAGTTTTTGGTGGCAATCAAGAGCGGAACGGGTGAGTCCTACCAAAACTTGACGAACGAAAAAGGCGAGACCACCTCGCATTTGGCAGGATTCATGACGCGCACGCTGAAGTTGCTCGAAGCTGGGGTGAAGCCGGTCTACGTTTTCGATGGGAAACCGCCGAGTAAGCCATTGTTCGCTTCCATATTATCAAATAAAAGCATTATCGAAAGCGTTCGTTTGGCATGGTCTAGAGATACTAGACGTACTGAGAAGCTTTCAAAATGAGATGCTTTTCATTGGTTTTATTCTCCATTTGGGTTTGTTTTTGTTGTCTCTTCAGGGTTTCATGGAAGGTTCAAGATGTTTTTGGTGGTTCTGGAATCCGCTGGAAATAATACTAGTTTCATGGGGATTTGGCAATGCTAACCCCAAGTTTCCATAACGATGCATAATATGAAATGGAATTTCCATGAGGATAAATTAAATATAACTAAGGTCTGAAGTCTGGCGAGTTGGCAGGAAGAAAGGCCAGGAAAGCTCAAGCGATGGCCGACTACGAAAAAGCCAAGGACGAGGGTGATGCTGAAACAATGCAGAAAATGGCCGACAGAACGACCACGGTTTTTTTTATTCCTCTTTTTCGGGCGGGTGGGTGACATTAAAAGCGTCTATATCGAAGCATATACAACATTTTGTTTTGTAATAAACAGGGCAATTATGAGCGCGTGGGTCGAAGCATATATGGTGAGGGGAGCTTTTATCAATTACTTTCATTCACCCGACATCACCCGACACCACAATAGTTTTAAATAGATTCGAATTCTGAAAAGTCCTGAAAATTTTTACATGCAGCTGATTAGAACTTTTTTTCAGGGATCACTTTTGGATTAAGTTGCAATAACCTTGAAGTGATTGTATCATCAAATTCAGGTTACCAAAGAAATCACGGCGCAGACGAAACAGCTGTTGAAGATGATGGGCGTTGCCGTCGTAGAGGCGCCTTGCGAAGCAGAGGCGTCCTGTGCGGAATTGGCTAAAAAAGGTAGTATTTGGTTCCCAATTTCGTAGTAGTAGCAGTATTTAGGAATGTTCCTGGACAGCTCGAGTAATGCTAGTACTACTGGTAAAAGACCCAATTTCCGATTTCGTGCGACCCATTTTTTACTTTTTCACTACATTGCACAGCGTCCCAATTTTCACAAGAATTGAAAAGTGGCTCGCAAAATAATTTAAAATATAAAACTGCCCATAATCAAATACCACCTAAACAAACTATACAAAAGTAGCATCCTTATTTGGGAAATACAAATAACGGACCGAAAAAAAATAGTTCTCGCTCTGAATTAGCCTTATTTGTTGGAAGGTACACCTACTCTAATCTCTAATAATAACAATATTATTATGATCATGACAACAATAATAATAATAATATGTATCGGTCAATCACAACCAGCAATTCATTTCTTGATGTGAGGTATGTGCCATGGCGCAGCCACTGAGGATGCGGATGCGCTGTGTTTTGGCGCGCCATTGCTAATTCGCAACCTGTTTAGCACTGATCAGAAGAAGCGGCCCACGCTGGAAGTTAACTTAAAGCGAACGCTGGAGCAGCTAGATATCGAAATGGATATGTTTATCGACTTCTGTATTCTATCAGGTTTCTTTTTCTTCTTTTTGTTTTCTTATCAAATAATCATTTATGCGAAGTAGTAATAATATCCTTTTCTGTTTTTGTGCCATTTTGATTGCCAAACTGCTGTTCCTGGTGGAGCGTTTGGTGCGTGAGATGTTTCTGGGGTGACGAAATGTGCGAGTCTGCTCACCCTTTTTCTGCCGTTTTCTGGTGTGTCTTGCTGCGACATTCGCGATGCTGTGGATGAGTCTATGCTGTTGTTTTCATGCGTTGATGCCCATGTGCTCCCAGTTTCATTTCATGAATCCATTAGCACCCTCATTTGGGAAACAATGGTAATGTTAACTTCCTGCCGCGTCCAGGCTGAGGCATACTGACACTAGAAATAAATATGTTTGAAAACAACGAAAGGTTGCGATTACACCGACAAGATAGAAGGAGTTGGGTCCAAAACTGCCATGCAATTAGTGAAGAAGCACGGATGCATCGAAGAGTTGCTGAAGGAAGTAGCACCGGAAAAGGTCCCAAAGGTCTTCCCTTACGAAGAGGCCCGCCAGCTTTTTAAGAAGCACGAAGTGGTTTTGGCTTTTTTCAAGCATTGCGTGGTTTTTGCTTTTTCTTTTTGAAGCCATGAGTGGTTTCGTTTTTTCTTTTTTACGAGCGGATTTTTCGGTTTTTTTCTCAGTGAATCGTTTATTATCACAGAAGTAACAATAATGCGGATCTCTCATTATTTTCGTTAATAATAATTACTGCGGCGGGCAATTTCCGCCACCAACTTCCATCGAAAACCAACTAACTAACAACATGACAATCTCCAAATTCGACAGGTTGACTGCGATGAATGGGATAGCACTAGAAACGCCCTGAAATACGACTTCCAGTCTTATTACGAAAGCAAGCCGCAGCCGGATTTTGAAGGTGTGCATTTGTTTTTTTTTTCGGCACTTATTACACGCGAATAAATTTGATAATTTCATTCGTTAAGAATGAGATGGCAATCTCGGAGGAAATCGGCAGGCGAGCGGAAACCATACTATGAACCAATCCACTGGATGGAACTGTAAGAAAATTGGAAAACATCAGAAAGATTCAAAAAACATGCAAAAAACTCAATCAGCCAAAAATAAGAAAAAACAAAAAACAAACAAGAAAACTCTCAAAAATATGTGACACTTTCACGGTTTCATTATTCTGTCGTCAGTCAAAAATCCTACAACACCCAAAACCATCCCAGGTATTCGCAAATTTATGATCGAGGAGAACCAATTCGCCAAAGACCGCATTGACAAGCAACTGGAGAGGCTGAAAGCTGGTCTAGATGCCGGCGTCAACCTCACTATGGATATGTTCTTCACATTTCAGGACACCAAAATCCAGGATAAAGACAAGTACGATCCCTTCAAAAACAAGAAGACTGGTACCTTTTTTTTGAGAATCTTAATAATTGGTAACACAATTACCTTATCAAAAGAAATTATACAATTTCCAAAGGGTAAAGAGAAGATGGGAAGTTCTGTTGAAATTGTTGTTGTCGGAGGCGGGTTGTTGTTGGTGGTAAATTTTTGAAGGGGAACCCGGGGAAAATTTTATGATCAACTGGTAATGGGACCTTTTAATTTGAATAAGAATCGCTATAGAAATAATGCAATTTTCCACTTGGCTTATTTGCTCTTCGATTCTCTGCTGAAAATTTGGCTCTGAAAAAATAAGGCAAACGTCGCGGAATCAGCTCGGCAATCACTGGCGGTGAGCCGAAAACGAAGAAGCGAAAGGGCGCATTGACGGCTGCAAAAATCGAAGGGGGCAACCCGGCATCATCCTCCTCGGTACCACCGAAATAATGTTGATGCGTCTGCGCCTTACTTTTGTTAATATTCAATTGCGTCGCAATACTAGCCTAGTTGATGCATCTGTGCCTAGTTTTTCAAGTTAGGCTCGGAAGACGAGGTTGCTATTGGGTGGATGATGAATGAGAGAAGGCGTTGTGTGAAAATGGACAGTAACCATGCATGGGATAGGTCTCGATCGCGCTCCGTTGTGCCTGATGGCGTTTGACCTGCGCCAATTATATTTGCCTTTTGAGCGTTGACCTTTGGCTTTTAATTTCATTGGCGCTGACACCTGACCTTTGGAGCCATTTGCTTCCCGCCTGGGACCAGGATGTATGGATGGACGGATAACTGAACCTAGAGTGAACCCAGATGAGTCAACGATTGCGATTTGAGAAAAGTCAGCATATTTGCAATGTGCGTGTGAGTACCCGTGAATGTAAATCGCAACTACATGACCTGCAGTTTTACCCGATACCAACAATTGTATGTATTTTACAAATTGTGCTCCACAAATTCATGGCCCTGTTTCATTTCTCTGTTATATGATACCAGCATTAGGTGAACAAACTCGAAGACTCGGCGCCTAACAGCAACCCAGTCGAGCTCGAAAAAATTACGGGTATGTGAAAGAGAGCGGCAATGACAGACTCGCAACTACTCTCATCAATACGATGGACAAGACGCCGTTTTGGGCGCCTTGACGTTGATGTCGGGGGTGTCTTGAGCTGAAGCAAAAACCACTTGAAGCTATTATTGGCTGAAACTAAGGCAACAACTGCTTGACGTGAAAATTGAACGAATACCTACTAGTAATTCGGCGAGCGACTCGGGGCAATACTGAATATAAAGACGAAAACTTGTTTTGAACGCAGGTCTTCTTGTAAACGCAGGGGTCACAGGGGAATACTCTCGCCATCACGATTGTTTGTGGCGTGTCTTTGATAACATGAATCACTCGGCCATCCTGCGATAAATAACACACACTTCTTCGTAAAATACTCGATATTCATTAAAACTATCGCAAGTTCACTGGGGATAATTGATTGGAATGTCGTAAATTAATGTGATTGCGACGGCGGGCATTTTCGAAATAAAATATCATATGCCAATTGTGATTTTTTTTGGTAGTTTTTTAAAATACACATCTCAAAATGAATTGACGCTTGTTTCAATGATTCCAAGATCTCGAAATGAATTGAAATTTGTTTAAATAGTACGAGCAACAGTAGTAAACTTAAATCAATGAATAAACGAAATCTAACACCAATTTAAATAACAGGAGTATAAGACATATGATGTAACGGAAAACATTTGAATTGCGAGCGAACAAAAATTTGGTTCAATTTTCATTTAGTACTTTATTTGCGAAACAGAAAAGAGCGCTTCGTTCTATTTCGACGAGAGAGGGTTGGGGGAGGGGTCGGTGCTGGAATTAATTCAAGATTGGAGAGTCAGATTGGAGTTCAGTTGCACCCAATAAGCGATACGCACGTATGTTTCAAAGTGTGATGTTGTCAATATTCTACTGGTTGGTTTTCATTATTTAAGTACTACAATGTGAGGTATATTGCGCTTACTTGTTTCTTTAATCATAATACATGTTTGTAGTTTTCTTCAATTTTCTTTGCAGAACGCTTCACGATGTGCTGGTGCATTTTCCTAATTTCGTACGCTTCAGTTCTTTGAGTATAATTTGCCAAATTGTGTGTTCTTTTTTCTTCTTTACTCCTGTGCTGGAAAATGCAACAACCGTCGAACGTTGTCAGGTTTCTTAGGAAAGCAGGGTGCTAAGAATTGGGCAAATGGAAGGGTACTTCAAAAGGCTCGCACGAAAGATCTCAATGAGGAGGTTTCCTGAAAAAGAATATCAATTCGTACTTAGTTAGATATGGCATACGATTTAGTATACGAGTATCGACAATTAGACGAGTTGCTTCAGTTGCAAAGGTAAATAGTTCTTTCGACAGTAGACTCAGTAGCATGGACTCCCAGATAGGTAGAATTGAATTTGATTATGAGAATTCTCCCACGGTATAGGTTGGATTTTGTGCGCGAACACGCGCAAGGAGCTAAGTAAAAAAGACAAATATTTAGAAATGTAGCTTCTCCTCTCGAAAACATGGCTCGGTATTGATTCAGAGGTTTGTCCCCCCTTGGAATTCGCTTTCAATTTGAACTCGAACTCCCCTTGGGATCACTTTCAATTTGAACTTGAACTCCCGTTGGGATCGCTTTCAATTTGAACTTGAAGAAACCAGAAAGAATTACAAACAGAGCAGACAACAAAATGGGCTCTTCCGCTGAGACCACGGAAGAACCAAAGAAGCGCAGAAAACGCAACTCCCTGGTCAAGAATCAGAAAAAACCGATCACCATGATGAAACTCACAATCGTGATGACGGGCCTCGTGACTATGGGCGCCGTCAACTTCGTGCTGTTGAAGATGGTTTACGCCCAGTATTCCAACGTCCGAGTCGAGATAGGAGCTGATGGGCAGGGCAAACATGAGAGCAAATATAAGACCGTGGACCTGAGTTTTTTCGCGAACCAGGGCATCAATTTTCTGTACGTGATTTACGGGGGCATGATCCTTTATCCGCGCATGCTTTTCACAGACGCCATCCCCAAAAAGATGCGTGAATCCGTCTCCCAGAAAAAGTTCATGGTTATGGGATTTTTGGATGCGTGTGGCACCTTTTTGACGAGTTTGGGTGCGGGGGCTACGCCGGGGGAGCTGCAGCCGGTGCTAAATCAGACGCTGATTCCCTACACGATCATTGTGTCGCACTTGTACATGGGTGCGCGCTATCATATTTGCGAAAAATTTGGCGCATTCTTGATTGTTTGTGGCGCTGTATTGAGCACGTTGTCCTCCGATTCCGCGGATTCATCGTCGAGTGGTTTCTTTTTGTTGTTCTGGTTCAAAGTTTCGAAGGCATCCTTCTCATATTTACTATTTTGTAGGTTGTTGGTCATATTATTGGGAACAGCATTTTCCCTTAGAAAGCAAAAACAATTGGAAAAAGAGGAAAAAATGCAAAAATCAAAAAAAGGCGAAAAGAGGAATCAAAAACGCAAAAAAAAAAGAAAAGAAAAAAAAGAAACCATCCCTCCACACATCTTGTCGAACCAGGTACCGGGAGCACAACGAATAGATCAGCGATGATCGTGAGCATTATTTTCTACACCTTGTCCAACCTCCCCATGGCTTGCAGCTCTGTCTACAAAGAGTCGGCTTTTGCCAAGCAGTACGCGCTCGATGTGTGGCTTCTAACGCAGTGGGTGTCCATCTAC
>Ga0099798_10469_pt1 | contig 13462 bp, 11 predicted proteins | sample Uncmet_Sort29A_1_FD_89870 | JGI IMG/M metagenome (GOLD analysis project Ga0099798, IMG submission 89870) | Marine eukaryotic communities from CALCOFI LINE 67, Pacific Ocean - CN13ID_Sort29A_1 | ecosystem: Environmental > Aquatic > Marine > Oceanic | place: Pacific Ocean: Monterey Bay | collected... | reverse complement strand
ACAACCGCTCCGTCTCACAGTTTTGCAACCATTTTTTAGGGTTGGTCAAATATTCTAAAAAAAAATGGTCCAAAATTTGTTCAAAAAAAATTCAAAATCTGTCTAGAGCACCTTTTGCCCAAACAGAGAGGAACAGAATAATTGGCTCTTTTCAGTAGATTCGCAATAACAGAATAACAATAAATTTCGCATCACAAAAAATAATGAACGAGCGTTCCCCTGTGAGTTTACCCTGTTCAAAAAACATGTTCAAAAAATTGTCATTTGAATAGTTGAATCTGAATAAATTACTACCCCAGCCCGACTTTAAAAAACATATTCCCAAAATCAAAAAATGAACTTTTTCACCAAGAGCCCGCCGAAAATCAAAAAAAACATTACACACTGTATATAACACAAATTATACATTTTGGTAAAAAAAAAAAAAATGAGGAGTACGAATTATGAAGAAATTAAATATTTCCAAAAATTCAATTAGTATTTTATTTTTATCAATCTAATTGGTGAAGCGCAACGGAACACATGTATACGCTAGTACTGAACATATACATGCTACACTACTGAACGTATAACACCACTGAACAATCAACAACTGCTTCACAGAAACTGACGTACGCGACTAAAAATCAATCCACAATCTTCAGCCTTGTGCTTTTCCTCATCGCGCACCTTCATTAGATCTTCCAACCCACCACGCACCATGAATACATCAGCACAGCACTGCTCGCGTGTCCTTTCGAAATCTTCCATTTTGTCCCAATCTGTAAAAATAACCGGTTCAAAAACATCAAGAACTTCTACTCCTTCACCAGAATCAGTACTAATGGGTTTTCTACTAGTAGGTGGCGCGTCATCACATTTGTCTTCGTCACAAAATGTTCCAGGAGAATGTACAATAGTAGTACCAGTAGTTGCGTCGTCCCTGGCTCGCCTGGCTGGCCATTTGCCTGTAAGTTTCACGCGCTTCATTATTTTCGGACCGAATATTTGATTTCGATTCTCTTCATCATCACTAATAGTACCACCTTCCGCGCCACCGGTTTGTTCGAGCCTCTCTGGAAATTCGATGATAAAAGAGTGGTCCTTGTTGATTCTGAAGATTCTACCGGTTTCGCCACTGATTCGCGGCAGCAATTTGTCGTGCCAGTGATTCGCTCCTAACCAACCGACGGGGATTAAATCGCCACGCTTGAAATGATGCGGAAATTTTTTACTAATTAACGAAGGAGGGGGGAGGGGAGGAGAAGCACTAGCACCTCCACCATCACTTTCCCCGTCAGGAATTCCTTCCGCCGCGCTACCGCCTTCCTCGCTTCCACCAGCGGTTTCTTCCGTCGGTACAGCAGCCAAGTATTGCGTCTCATCACCATCTGGCCACTCAGCATCAGGGAATAATTGTCGAATCACCTTCTCGATCATTTTCAAAACAGCCGGTAATCCAAATTTTTTTTTCCCATTGTTTTTTTGCAAACGGTCAAACGCATTCCCTGCAATTTTCTCAAAACACGCAGATTTTTTCCCAATTGGTAATCTATCTGCTCCCAAAACCTTGCCGTGGAAAAAATGCTTCGGACTCGGCTCTCTCAGCTTTCCATCATATTGCACGCCGACAAAACCGCCAACCCTAGTTATCATAACTGATGCGAGTCTTTGCTGGAGCAGTGAGCTTATCAGCGGTGCTTTTTCGGCACAAAATTCTTCTAGAGCACTGGGCATTGCATTAGCAGAAAGAACCGCCTTCCCCAGGGACATTAAATTACTAGTTCCTACCACTTCGCACATTCCATCTAGTAAAATATAGTCAATCAGTTCCATGTAAGCACTAACCACAGCTAGAGGAAAAACAAATCTGGATTCATGCGAAAAGTACCTCCTTTTAATTATATTCGGTGTGTAGTCAATTGTGTTTTCATCAGATAGTAGGCCGATTTTCCGTTTCCAAATTCCCCAATACTTTTCCAATGTTTTTCCTTTCAAAGTAGGTGGAAGTGCAAAGTACTTCCTTTTTATATTCGGCCTTCTATCTGGCCCTCTTCCCAGCACAGTCTCCCTTCTCCTCAGAAAACCCGACTTCACTCCCGCCTCCGTTATTGCGCCTTCCCCCTTCATCATGCTTGTCTGAAAAAGCTCAGTAAATTGATCTACTAACTGCTGTTCTGGACTTTTTTCAGCACTATCGGGAGCAGAAGCAGTGTGTCTAGTACTGGTACCATGAGACAATGACTGATGAAGTATAAAAAATTCATATTCAAGCCAGTGAACCACCTTTTTCGCGAAAATTATACCGACAACCGCAGCTGCTTTTTCAATTAAATATTCGCTCAAATCAGTCGCTCCCACACCGTAATCCGTTATCGTACGCGTTGGCAAACCAGCCTGGTCTTCGCCGCACTTAGTACTAAAACTACTAGCACCATCACCTGATTCATGAACATCACTAGTAACTGTTTCTCTACTAGTAGTACTAAAAAACTCCTCACACTCGCTTTTTAAATCGCTGATAAAAGTATTCAGCATTCCCAAAACAAGCCGTCGAGTAAATCAGTGCTGAAAATTTTCAAAAATGGACCAAAAAACATCAAAAACCAAGCTTTTTTGAAGAATTTTGGCCCAAAATTCAAATTTTGTCCAGCACTGATTTACTCGGCGGCTTGTTCCAATCTGTCATGAAAATGCGGACACTCCGGCACTATATCATGCGGTACTCCTGCTATTTCACGACCAAACAAAACTGGGTCCATTATATATTGTAAAATCTCATCTACAAGCCAAATTACTCCAAAATAATCATCCATGTGATTGAAAACCAATCCTTTTCTTTTACTGCCGTCTCTGATACGAAATAAATCTCGCACGAACGAGCCTTCGCCTTCGTCCTCGCCGTCCTCGATTGTGAATACCAACAATTGAACCAGTCTTTCAATTGCTGTGAATAAAATATTCCGCTTGGTCTTCTTGAAAATTGGAAAATCTTCTAGAAAATGACACCCTCTTCTAAGTCTTTCAGGATCGCGTTCTCGACAGTCGACAACAATATGTTTATACACATCTTTAACTTTAAAGATAAAATCCGTATACAATTCGATTAGTACTTGAATGATGAAAATGTCGTGGATTTAACACGATTTTTTTATAATCATCCGACTCAAAATTGGATTTAAAAAAAAAAATCAAAAAAATTCTTAAAATGGACCAAATAGAAAAAACAAACTACAATTATAGAAAAAAATCGTGTTATTTCATCGCTCATATTCGCATTGCCTTCGAAAAACTGGCTCTTCTCCAAAGCTTCGACCAACAGCATTTCGTTCTGCTTAAACAAATTTCTAGTTGCATCAGCGACGTTGCCTTTACAAACTGGATCAGGGGAAAGGTAATCAACTTCCTTCCATTTCTTCCCAAAAATGCATCCTACCAGCTGTCCTGTGTCAGTAATTATAAGCGGTCGAGTAGTACTTTGTGCGGTTTGTGGTATTATTGTGAATTCGCTGAGGACTTGCCCGACGAATTTGCTAAAATTGTTTCGGAACTTCCTTTCACTATTCGGCATATGCGCGAGAACAATATTTTTTGCAAACTGTTCAAAGGGATCAGTTGGGACGTCACGAGTAGTACTGCGATCAGTTGGGGCGTCTGAAGTACTACTGGCACTAGTACTGTGAACGTCGCTCCTGCTTCTTTTAAAACGGGCAACAACTTCGATGGACGATAACACTGATCGTGTTCTATCGTCCAGTGATGAATCCAGGGAACAAAATGCAATGAAAATTACAATTGTTGCGCGACAACGGGAAAGAAACGCCATTTTTTTTGGGGGGGAGAATAATTCAAATTGGTAAACGATTTTTAAATTCAATACAAAAAAATCAGATACTGAACTGTAACACCAACGATAAAAAGACAAAATATAGATTACACAAAAATCATAAAATCTCTATTTTACCAAACAATCGTTTTTTATTTTTTTTTTTTTTGAAAATGCACAATGTTCAAACAATCGTTTCACATTTAAAATAATGGACGAATGTTCCCCTGGCAGTTTTTGTGTTGAACCTTGGCATCATTTCTATTATCTATAGAATTGAATTGTGATTTCTCCCGCCCGAAAAAAAAATCCAAATCAAGATTGCAAATAACATGTGTGCAAATATCCAAAAAAGGAAAAAAAAAAAATCAGAAAAAATAAAAACAGGTTGAAAAACATTCGACGAACAAGGGAACAGCGTTAATACCAGCGGTTCAAAGAAGAAAATGGCATCTCAACTACAAAAAACTACTATTTTCGATGTGGCTATAACATATTTGTTGACAAACACGGTGGACTAATGACCCGTGCACAAATAGCTTTAAGAATTACCAGCATCCGCAGGCCTCATAACTAGAATGTTGTTCTAATTTTCAGATTTGTATTTTACAAACTGCACATTTGTACTTTTGCGTCTGAACAGGAGGTGGCACAGCGCTCTGCCACAAAAAATTAATCAAAAAAGAAGCGCAGAAAACGCCGCAACAAGAATTCCAAATAGCCCAACCAAATTCCTACTCCTCGATCCCGACGTGCAACCATCAGCCTCTGGTTCCACTTCACATACCAAATGTTCAGGCGTGAAATCGATTTGTGGATCGGATTCAACATCATTGACCCCTTCAGGCGTCGGGTACCAGTAGTTTGCGTAAACAAAACTCGACAAAGTCACAATTCTTGTAGCTTTCGTCTCCAAGTCAAACGCAAATATCTGTTCACCGAAATGACCCCACCGTCCTTCCCGCGAACTCCCGAACGTGATAAATTTCTCATCCGGAGTGAATTTTGGATACCAGTCTTTGTATTGCGGGTCGTTTTCTGTGAAACAAATTTCGTTGCTTAATTTCAGCTTGTATGTTTTCTTATCAAATTGAGATTCGCAGTAGCATAGCACCGATGTTTCATGGTTTTCAGATTCGTAGTTGAGGTTTTTCTGATAGACTAAATATTTTTCAGATTTCGACGGGAACACTTTATGGATGTAACTTTTGTCCCAGTTAATTGTTTTCAAATCGAACTCCGCTTCAAAATATTCGATGTCTTCGCTCGTATACTCCGGATCTTTATGCCCTCTTATAAACAATTCGTAATCTGATTCTGTCATAGGCTCGCTGAAATCCCGAAAATGTTTCCCCTTCAACACCGCAACGTAAGCGGTGGTGCCCCAATGCTGTCCAGTTTTTTCGCCCTTCTTACTATCAGGATCATAGGATCCGCGGTTATAATTTCGGATCATCAAAACCGCATCAGCTGCGGCAAAAGACGCCATCGCCCACTCACTTACAGACGTGATTTATTGCGCCCACTCACCACAGTTTTCCTTCCCTTTGCCAGCATCTAGGCAATTTTTTAAAAGTTCTGCGTTTTTTGTTTCTTTGAATTTCTTTATATGGTTTTCGTCAGATATCAATTTCAAAGCAAACACATCACCGTCTTTCGCATTCATAAATCCCCGTAACTCTGGTTTATTGCACAAAGCACACTCTTCACCTTTCAAACCCGTCCAAATAACCCTGTAGTTTTTCATTATCAACGGATGGTGTAAATCACCGCGTAACCAGGTAGGATTGAAGCTCGTTAAATCACCGGGCGGACAGATTTCTTTCTCAATCCATTTTTGGTATTTTTTATCATACGTAGTAACCACTATTCTTTCCTGATACGAGTAAATAACCGTCGGTGTTCTGAAAAACACAACTTCCTCAGTGACCGGTTCCTTCGCTAATTTAACGTCCGGATGTGGCCTTTGGATTCCGCACTCTGTTCCAGCATTTGGCGCGACGTGTGGTTTCCAATCAAACCATTTTTGTCTCGTTTGGGATATGACTTTTAAATCATTCGTCTCCGTAACGCCAGCTTGACCATGTAGACAAACAATTGGCATTTCGTCGCCAAAACAATATTGACAGGAAGCAACAAGCCGCCGAGTAAATCAGTGACTGAGACCAAAATTTGAATTTTTGCTCAAAAATCTTCAAAAAATGTTGATTTTTGATGTTTTTTGGTCCATTTTTGAACATTTTCAGCACTGATTAATTCGGCGGCTTGTTAAGCTAGCATTGTGAATTTGGTTTCCCACGGATCTGGTGCTGTTAAAGAATCGATTTAACACGATTTTTTTATAATCGGACTCAAAAAAACAAAAAAAATCAAAAAACCCCTTGAAATGGACCAAAAAATCCGAAAAAACGTTTCCAATTATAAAAACATCGTGATATTTTTGGTGCTGTTTTTGTGTATCCGCCGGTTTTCGTAACAGAATATTTCGAATTCTCCGAAATAAAAGTCGTTGTCGCCTTCTCCTGCTTCGCAACACAAGTCGGCTCATATCCAACACAATGCCAGCAATTGAACAGGTTTTTTGGATCGTATTTTTCTTTTATTTTCAACAGTTTTTCGTAATTAGCATCTCCCCAATACGTTGTTCTCCAATTGGGTTCGGCTTTGTGCCCGTGGTTATAGCCGCCTCCTTGGACGTATTTAGACGGATCTAAATTCTCAACGTAGGTCCGAATAACGCCCATAACCTCGTCGTTCCAAGTTTCCAATTGCCAGACCGCAGCGCGATTTGCAGGATGAATCGAGGTTTTTTCAGAATTCGTATCAAAACTACTTGTTGTCCATATAGAATAGGGGGCGTTTTTTGAAAGAAAAACGAAAAAAAAAAGTGTCGTTTTTTTCACCGAATTTTGAGTCCGAAAACCATGAAAAAAATCACCGTTTTTTTGATTCAAAATAAGGGACACGAAAGGGGGGTCGAGAATTGCGTTTTTTAGAGACCCAGGAGACCAGATGGGTGCTTAGACCTCTGGGCGAAAAACCTCAAGAAACCACCTCAGAGCCCAACTCACCATTGACACCGACTGACGCCACACACGGGCCGTTTTTGGTGTAATGATGAGTGGGTTCTACTGGCAGAATCGCGTTTTTGCTCCAAATGTGATTGCTTTGAGACCTTTGGTGCGCACTCTACTACGCTGGCGCCGGCGCCAGCGCCGGCGGAACGCCGGGGCAGCCTTAGTGACGTTTTCCCGCGAAGTTGTCAAAAATCAAAAAGACACCAAATTTTTCTCGTTTTACCTACCCAAAAAACAGCTTTAAAATGATGGGTCCCGCGAGAATTCACTTACGGCCAGAATTCAACAAAACGTTATATATAACTTAAACCGATGGGCCTCGCCCCGTCCACCACACTCTGCGCCTCTGGTACACTCCGTTTACGCGCGCTGCCTAAAGCGGACGCATGATATGAAAGTGCTCAAGAGTGGAAATTTGTGGTCGGAGCGTTCAGTTTTTTCAAAAAATGTTCAGAAATTGGGACCGTTTTTTTCAACTTTTTGTCCAAAAAACGCGGCCGTTTTTTTGAAAAAAACTGGGATGGATTCCGCGCACCGTAGAGGTACTTGAAAATGGTGCGGAATTCACTCCGTTTTTTTCAAAAAAAACCAAATTTTCGAGCCGCGTTTTTTTCAAATTTGTTGACAAAAAATAATCAGGATGAATCGAGGTTTTTTCAGAATTCGTATCAAAACTACCAACATCGCCCCCGGTGAAATAGTTCCACATCTCAGCACCCGCTTCTAATTTGACTGCGATATCAGTTAGCATTTGGACAACGGCGTTTGGATCATCGATTAGCCACTGCTTCGGAACCAGTTTTGAACCCAAATTCGTTCGACTGTGACCTGTTATGTCCGTTCCATACAAAGTGATTCCAGTTGGATCGCCTAAATAATCTTCGTCACTGTGGCGGTGGTGTAAATATGATTTGAAGGAAGTTAAACTTAATCGGACGAATTTCTTGTTATCGCCGAGGCTGTCGAGCCAGGTGGTATTCAAGTAATTGAAAAAAGTGGTTTCCGCATCGGTTTTGCTTCCGTAAAAATATAAAGATTTAAACGACATCGCATCCCAGTATCCACCCCACCGTTTGTCCAACGTGATCGATTTCTCAACCCACATTTTCAAATATGCCGTAACTAACGGCTCACCAATAGCTTGTTTCCAATTAGTCCCCGCTAGCTGGATTGAAGGCCAGTCGAACGTCAAACTCAAAGTCTGCACCGGTTGTGACTCGTGGAGTTTGTAAAGGACATGCGTTACGACTCCAAACGCGCCTCCACCTCCGCCCTTCAACGCCCAGAACAAGTCCGGTTCGCTGCATTTTCCAACCCGCTCGACATGTGTGCCATTTGGGAGTATAACTGAGAACTCCACCGCTTGATCTAAACCATATCCCGCCCAGCGGATAAACGGGCTCAATCCACCGCCTAATAGCCAGCCGCCGGACGCTGAAACAGTCAGACCTCCGCCGCCGACTATCATGTATTCTTTTGGAGGTGTTTTTGTACTTCGTTTTTCCCGCGCTTGGTTTATTGCTTCGACAGCACCGTAAGTTTCCCGCCAATTCGCGCCACCCGGAATTTTAGTCACTGTAAGATTTTTGTCGTTGTCACCACAAGTATCTGTAAAACTACCTTCTTTAAAATCTAAATCTGCGCTAACGTACAATTTAATCGTCGTCGTACCCCAGCCCATTACCGCGTGCTTGTTCATTCTTCTCGTCCATATTTGAAGACTGCCAGCAACTGTACTCGATCCTGAGTAGCTGTGACCTGATGATTTGACCGAGATTTTTATGTTATATTTATCAGCGAATTTAATACCTGCTTGAACGTCTTCAACAGACTCAGCGGCCAAAGTGAAAGCAGGCAATGTGTGCTCAGCATCATAATCCGCATTTTCAGTACCGTCTCCAGTGCCAACATCCCGATTAACATCGCAATAATCTTTTGTACAGTCACGACTTTGTGCACATAAACCCAATGCGTTGTCCTGCAACGCGTAGCTGATGTTCCAATGGGTTAAAAACGTCCATGCAGCGGCTTCCCCGGATTCTGGTAGTTTTGGACAATTTTTCTCAAGAATCGCTGCGCCTGTGGAATGGGTTACTTCGAACAACGATGCTGGATTTTTCAGTTTTTTCCCGAGCTCGTTATGCCAAGTTTCAGCGTTTGGGAAACATTCGTCGCCTGGTAAGCAGTATTGTCTACAGGTCTCGTGGCAATGGTCAAACGCGTATTCAGTTTTGTTTGTTGACTTATCGAAAACTGAATTCAATTCGCAATACTCGGATCCTTGTACTGTACTAACAGGGCACAAAACAATGACTGACAGACAGACGAATAAAAATACGCTGTCCATCATGGGGACTCTGCACATCTTCGATTTGCTAAACATTATTTTTCGACTAAATTAAAACAAATCAGTTTCTACATTACATCTGGGGACTTCTAACCAATAAATTTATTTTCAATTTTAAAGAAAATGGATGCATATTTGAGGTCGATACAATTTACAAAAAAAAACAAAAAACGGGATGTGATTTATCAATCATTCGATCGGATCTCTGATTCATTTGTGAAAAAATGTTGAACAAAAAATATTAGTCTTGTGCCCTGAAACTACCCCAAAATTTCCCCAGAAAAATAATAAATCTGTAAAAATTATAAAACCGAATGTAAATCATATTTTTTTGCCTTGGTTACACAAATAAATCTCACGCATAATGTATACCATTGCGCGAAACACAATGGCATTCATATTTTTTGTGGTTAGAATACTAATCGGTGGTTATGGGATAATATTTTTTATAACAAAATGCGCGTCAAACAAAAAATCATGTTGTCAATTGTGAAATATAAATCCATTACTAGTCTAACGTTGTGCTATTTAACCTCTCTCGAAATTACTTCGCCCACTGAGTGTATGTGATTGTGAATTATTTACCCAGCAAATTGAGAAAAAAACAATCAGCAGTCGGACGGAAATCATAGGCACAAACGTTGGAAGAAAATCTTTACTTATAGCGTGTTTCTATAAACACCTTAAGAATAAACAAATAAATTCAGTCTCCATGCATGGCATACAAACATTTCATGCATGGGGTGTTTTTCAAAACATATTAAAAAAAACTCGATATTTGGATGGTTTTGTTTGCGCCTATGCTATTGACAAAAAAAAGCAATTCGAAAATTGCAACATTTATTGAATTTAAAGTTATGTCGGAAATTGTTCTTTGAAAATAATTTGAGAAACTACCTCTTGAATTAAACCTTAGTACCGTAAATGCATATTACGTTTCTATCACCCAGCATTATTAAAAGCCTACGTCACTATCACTATCTGATTCATCTTCGTCTCGTGCTCTATTTGCATCGCGTTCTTTCTTGTATTCTTCGAACATTTCAAACGCGGATTTATTTGTCGCACACCGGAGTTTCGTCCAATCTATCTTCAACTCTTCTTCCTTTTTCGGAAACGGTCGGCCGAAAAAGCTCAGTGCAGAAACACCTGCCTGACCGGAAAAACCACCATTGTTACCAAAACCACCTTTTTTCCCCTTTCCCTTGCCTTTCTTTCCCTTCCCCTTTCCTTTCATGCTGATCGCATCATTGTTCATCCCCTTCCCGCATTTTAAAAACGCTTGTTTAAAACTCATCCCCGGCGGCAATATAAAGTCCCAATCCTGCTCAACAACCTTCCACAACGGCACATACTCCATTTTAACCGCAACCTTGCAACTGTCGAACAGTAACTGACCGAGGTCGGCAACAGGCAAAGGCTGCAAACCTGAGCGTATGAATAAGTCATTCCAGGAGCTCATTTTCAAAATCGACTTAGTTTGGGCCGACAGTTCCTCGATCTCAAATTTAGTCGGAACGCCCTTGAACTGCTCGTAGTATTTAAATTGTGTTTCCAAATCGTTCGCGAATTTCCTCACGAAAAAGACCTGAAAAGCCGTGATCCTGCTCGCCACAATTCTGGATTTCCACATCAAAGCGGCGCGGTCAACAGCATTCAAATTCGGTTCCGGTAAATATTTCGGGTACTTGTCAAGCGACCAAGAGGCGCTCCGCGCGAGAGTTTCTAGCATTATCGGTTCTGCGAAGTCCGCCCAGGTAAATTTCTTTGACACACAGATTAAACACATGAACTCGCCAAGGTTCGGAATTTGTTTCTTCGATCGATTTTCCTCCCCCAACAAAAAATTCGCCAGCTGTTTCTCCACAATTTTCTGCAAAGATGGGAACCTATTCAATATCGACAGAAGTAAATGATGAAAGCCCATGAACCCAGTCAAGGCTGCTTCGCTCAAATGCGCTTTACCGTTCAAAAGCGCGACCATTTGCGTGTTCATTAATTTCGGGAGAATTGTTAGAGCGGGAAGGAAATCGGAGGCAAACAGTAAATTTTTGTGGGAATATTCGTTGGGTTTGTTAGCTACTTTTTTAGCTTCTTTTTCTTCTCTCTCCTTTTCCAAATCTTCGGCAAGTTTCTTATTATTCAAACATCCATCGATAAAAGATATAACAAGGATTTTTTTTTCACAATTGGAGTAGGTTTGTTGTCATTCTGATACAAAAATGTAAAATGGTTTTTGAAAAAAAAAATGATACGGATACCTTGTCAAATTTTGATTAATTACCAAAAACAACTTGTTAATTTAAAGCGTGAACAGACTCTCCTTTGGCCTGTGTACCGGAAGTTTTCGTAGCATTCTGAATGCGGTCGGTGTTCATAAAAGCTAACGATGTTTTTAAATCCTCCAAAGCGAGTTGGAAATGGTTTTTATTAATCGCACATGGGAGGAAGAAGTTGATTTCTTCTTTAAATGCGGTTTGCCTAACCCCCAAATTGTAAAACGCGGTTTTTGAAATCAGATCAAAATTACAGTTCAATTCCAATCTATTGGTTTCCATGTTTTTCGTGACACTGATACCAACCCCAAGAATCGATTCAGTCGGCGTTTGTTTCGTTACGAAACACATTGTTGAGTCGAGATACCTGGTTTTTATTTTTTCGGCGACTTGATTCAGAACTGGACATCGCGTTTCGGATAGTACGTTTAAAGACGGAAGGTCGAGGAATGGACCGAGTTTCAATTCAACACGATGTTTTTATAATCCGACTCAAAAATACAAAAAAAATCAAAAAAGCCCTTAAAATGGACCAAAAAATGGTTTTTTTGAGTCGGATTATAAAAAACATCGTGTTATTCCAACAAATCCGGGTTGAGAAAGAATTCTTGAGCCGCGGTGATGGTATAACACGATTTTTTTATAATCCGACTCGAAATTTCAAAAAAAATCAAAAAAACCCTTAAAATGGGCCAAAAAATGAAAAAAACGAGTCGGATTACAAAAAAATCGTGTTGTATCCTCTTCGTTATTGGTGCTGCCATTAGTAGCGTTGAAAACGCTGTAGTCTGTTGGTTTGGCCTCGACTGCTGGGAGAAGGCGGACCGTCCAAAGGTTGCTTGGAGAGGAAGCGATGTTTTGTAGTACTCGACAAACGCTAATTTAAGACAGGCAGATTTTAATTAATTAGACAGGCTTCAAAAAATGAATTTTTTGATCCAAAAAATGAGTTTTTTTTTGAAAACCCCGTCAAAGGGATTTTGCACTTGTTTTGGAACTGTTCATTTTACTGTGCTATTCCAAGCCTTTTTTGACCCACATGGACCAAAAAAAACTCAGAAAAAACTCATTTTTTGGTCCAAAATGAACCTGTCTTAATTAAAGTTAACCTGTCTTAAATTAACGTTTTTCGAGTACTTCCGCGTTGGATTCCGCATCAGTAGTGGTCGATATTTTCCTATTTAACACGATTTTTTTATAATCCGACTCAAAAATTCAAAAAAATTCAAAAAAACCCTTAAAATGGGCCGAAAAATTTTTTTGAGTCGGATTATAAAAAAATCGTGTTATTTGATTTTTTAGTACTACGACTGCCCTTTTTCGCAACTGCGCACCAGGCTGCGCCATCATCAGACGGCTCAGAATCGCAGTCAGATTCCGACGCCGTTGAGCCGTCACAGACGCTCGCAGTTCTGATGCTAGTATCTTCAGCACTACTTTCGGGCCCACTTTCGTTCGAGTCAACGTCGGTTTCCTGGGTGCTAGTTGTGGAGTTAGAGCCTTTTTTCAGACTATTGTTTGACTCGCTATCACTGCTGCCACTTTCCTCATCCTCGCTGCTTGTGGCGTCGAGCAATAAGAATGGATTAGTCGGTTTGTGCACTGTATTTTTCGGACCTGTAGCGAGTTTCTTCTTCGTTTGCTGCGGTTTGGCAGTTGCAGTACTAGTATTTGCATGGGAGTTATTAGGTACAATTCCTACAGTGTCCGTTTCAAACATGTCCTTATTCCAACCGTAACATGCCATCTTTTCAAAAATCGCATTTCTTCGCTGTTCTCCAAAATCGTGTTCGATTTCAACGCACTGATGTGCAGCGGATGAACTGCTTGAACTACTGCTTTTCTCGCCATTTCCATTAGTAACAACACCAGTGGTGCTGGCATTCGTAACAACGCCAACTACACCGCGGTCTGCGTCAAAATCGTACTCAATCCCATCACAATTGTCCTTTCTCGC
>Ga0099798_10468_pt1 | contig 13535 bp, 9 predicted proteins | sample Uncmet_Sort29A_1_FD_89870 | JGI IMG/M metagenome (GOLD analysis project Ga0099798, IMG submission 89870) | Marine eukaryotic communities from CALCOFI LINE 67, Pacific Ocean - CN13ID_Sort29A_1 | ecosystem: Environmental > Aquatic > Marine > Oceanic | place: Pacific Ocean: Monterey Bay | collected... | reverse complement strand
TTCTTGATGAATTACTCCATGAGAGTAGTGTGGTGACTTTGATTAACAGCATGTTCGGCTGGTACGTCGTCAGGAAGTCTCTCTCCATCGCCACTCCGGAACAATCAGAACGGATTAGATCTGCTGTAGAAGGCCAACTCTCCCAACTCCCCTCCTCTTCAAGGAAGTTAAGACAGAAGTGGGAGAGGATTATGGAAGGATCTAGTTAAGTGTTTAACTTTTTAGATGGAAGGAAGGATTACCCTCTCTCCAAGTGTGAGGGTTAATCCTTGTGTAAGTAGAAGAAAACTTGGTTAATAAGGAGATATGTATTACTAATTGTGAGGGTTAACTCTTGGCTGTTTTTCCAAGACAGACAAGAGTCCCTAGTGTAAGTAGGAAAACTTGGAAGATAGAAGTTTGGATGTCTGATCGTTCTACCACATTTGAGTAACTGATCAGAATAGCATGAACTTTTTTTTGATGTTTCGCCCCTGAGATCCAGCTTTTGGACGGGGCTAAGAGCTCATCTTTTAAATACTTCCATTTATAGAAAACGAGGTAAGAAATGCTCTGTATTCATATAAGAAATGTCTTGTACACACACGGTTATCTACGTTCAATGACTAGAAACCGAAATTATTTAAACAACCACTTGTTTTTTATAGTGCCCTTTTGGGTATCATTGTTAGCATAGGGAGGAGACTTGATAGCTAGGCTGGGGGGAGGCGTTTCTCAGTCTAGTGGTCGAGCTCTCTCTGTATCACCACAGAAATTATGAGTCTATTAGACCATATAAGGCGTATAGCATGCTTTTCTATCCATTTGCCGCCCGTGTTAGCTTCTAAAGAGGAGCCTCGAAGCTAACACTTCCACACATACTAATAACTCTTGTTGAGTGAGGTAGACTAGCTTTCGGGTTAGGCTATTTCCTCAGCAATGCCATTTCATACACTGTAACCTTTTTAATTGAAAGAAACTAGCCGTGGCAGCCGTATTTTTAGCTTCTAGAAAGAATAGGTGCAAGACCTATACCAATGAACAGCTACATATAGAGACCCCATAATATATGGTTTTGAAATTCTGAACATTAGAGGAGCCATTCGCAGCAATCTCAGTGTCTCAGAACCGTATCATCTTAGTCTTGATAGCTGCCACTTCGTAAGCACCGTCTTTTTTCTGGTAGACGAGTTGAGTGACTAAAAAACGATAAAACACCCTTAGTTTCTTTCAATTAGATTCTTCTACGTTTCGCACTGCCTCTACTGTTTCGACCTAAATAGCCCGTAATATAGAGAAGGAAAAAGTTATCACCGTTTCGACTTAAATCAACCCGAGGTTGCCCCCTCAATAACTACTATTCAACTGGAGAAAAGCTAAGTCTGGGGAGCTGCTAGGTTATCATCGAGAGATGGAAGATGATAGTTTAGTGGTTCTTCAGACTCGAGGACGTTGAACGTTTTGGAAATTGGTTGTACCCCAACACATATAGGTAAAACACAGCAGTACCCTTATAAGCATATCTAAGTTGTTTCCAGAGTTATTAGTACAGGAAGGGGAGCAGTGGTAGTAGACTCATTGAGTCTCTGGAATTAAACCATAACACAGGAGACAACTGCATTGACATAAGACATAATTTAGAGAGGAATCCCAGTAGGTAACCCCTACAACCCAAGCAATTCGCCCGGAAAATTGGGGTTTTTAGTGAGGAGAACTAGAAATCCCCAAACGGATAGGTAACACCAATTTTTCAGTGGCAACGAGACTAAGTTGGCATTGGATTAATGGTAAGGATGCGTAGGACATAGGACCGGGCGAAACCCCAATAACACAACAAAAGCTTACGATTTACTGGTAATAGTGCTGTTCTCCTTCTCTAAATCCCCTCTATATAAGACCCTTTCTTCTCTCTTCCTCGACTCTCCATCTCAAAAAGAAACCTAGGTCTGTACTTGTAAGGTATTTACTTAAGTTACTAGCACCACAAGATGTCCCTCCTGCCAGGTCTTCGTCGTACTTTCTCCCGTTCTGCTCGTGCTTCGTTGCGGGCTTTCTCCACAGCAAGTTTTTCGAAACCAGTTCCAACACCGCAGTTACCACCAGACTTCCTACTACATCCGCAGTTTGTAACAGAGGAGGAAGAGAGGATGATTGTGGGGTTAGCGGATGAAGTATTCGATGAGAGACCCTATAAAACGGAGCATTTTGATGAGATAATAACCGGTTACAGAGAAGCCTTCTTCGAGCATTTCGGCGAGCAGGAAATAACCAATATCGTGGGCAGAATGCGAAGATTCGCCCTAGATGGCATCAACGGGGAAGTGGTGGATGGCCCGGATAATGCTACTGATGAGGCACGGTTGAATGTACAAGACATTGCGGATACCGCTACTAGCAGCGACTCCTATTTCGGTACAGTAAGACCAGAAGCCAACCTCAAGCCTGGCGAAACACCAATCAATCCTGGATCTCGGCGACCGATTAAACTCCATCCCCATACGCAGTTGATTGACATGAAATCAGAGGGGAGGATAACACCACATAAGGATTCGACCCTACTATATGGCGACTTCACCTGCGGTCTAAACCTCTCAAGCCACGCCGTGATGAGATTTGAAAGGGTTCATAAGGATGCAAGATCAGAACAGGAAGAACGAATCGAAGACTATTACGCCGGCCTAGTTTGCTTATGGGGTCCACCTCAATCAAGACCGGATTGGGAACGAAAACCAATACTGGATCAGCAACAACGGGAGTTGGATGATGAACTCAGTAAAGAGGGAGCAGGGCCTAGAGTAGTATACGTCGTTCTCCCTCCTCGATCACTTTACCTAATGACCGGCGCTTCAAGGAGTGAGTGGACGCATGTCATTTTGTCGAGAAAAGAAACCGAGGAGCTTGTCAACAAAGCTGGTTCCCTCTCCGGCTTAACAGAAGACCAACTCTCTCAACTAAAACAAGGCCGCGATCGCCGTCTCTCTTTCATAGTAAGAGACTTGGGGGAACTCGACTTTCGACAACCATGGTGGAAACAGTTGCTGAGGGCGTATGAACCGGATTCGGTTAAGATATTTCGGCGCTCCGTAAAGAATCTCTCTTCCCCTCTCTTCTATAAATCATGGGTAAGTACGCTGGGGGACTGGGCGGGAAGTGGGGTGAGGGCAACCAACTTTAAAGGGGAGACTAAATCGTAGTATTACTAATTGATTCATAACGGACGTCTTTCTGTGATTCATTTCTTTCGCAAAAACCCGTTTAGGTCTGAATTAAAGGATCCCTGGTGTACACAAAGGAGGAGAAAAGTAGTCTTTGTTCGGTCGAGCTAGAGTTGATAGTAGACCAGTTAAGTTACCTCAACAAAACTAAACCAATTTTTCTCAATCTACAGTCTGAGTAGGGTTTTCGTTCATACAAATTCAATCTACTTGAAGTCTACTAAACCTACAAAGATGTTGCTACGACCCGGAACTAGGATCGAATTCACCTCCGAAGACGTTGAATCCTACAAGAGGTGGGTACAGGCGGGAAAACCAGATTCCAAGGGTGCGAAGGGCTCAAAAGACGGTAAAGGAGGTAAACCCCACCAGCAGACCCCACAAGGAAAACAAGGACCTCCGGGGCCTTCTCCACCCCAACCTCAAGGCAGTAGATCTGGTAGACACCCCCCATCAGGTTCTTTCCGGGGTGGAAGACTAGGGTCGGTTGAAGAGGGAGATGAGGGAATGCAGCAGTATCCTCCTCCTGAGGATAATCAATCGAGTTTTAGGGTGAGGTCGGATCACACCGCTTCCAATCAAGACGGCGTCGCTAGTTCCCCAGATGAGATGTCACTTTACCTCCGAAGACAAGGCCTCCACCCCGACGGCCGTGCTATCTCAAATCCAGTAATCTCCGAATCGGATCCTTCTGCCTCGAGTGCTAACAGTAGTGGGGAATCCGCGGGTAATAGTCCTCCACCACCAGTTGATGCCCAAGGAGACGTAGAAATGGAGTTAAGCGGGATGCCTGTTGAGAGTAGTCCTGTTGAGCCCGATGCCGCAATGCAAGAGGTTCTCAATTCTATGGAACAACAACAGGCTTCAGAAGTAGCGGAACACTTAGTCCAGCATGGAGGCCTACAACTGGATATACCAGGGGTAGAATCCATGGCCCCCGAACACATCCGTGAGATCGAAGAAAACTTCGTAGAGTTAACAAGACTTGGGTTTACTATACCGCAGGTTAAATCAGCTCTCTCCCGAGCAGAATGGGATTTCGAAGAAGCAGCAAACCTGCTGCTCCAGGAAGAGGAATAGCGTGAAACCGGTCCTTAAACCCTCATTATAACCTTTCGTTTGTTCCTTCTGAGAAGAGTGTGCGCTATCGAGCTTGAGAAGAGACTAGAGTGAATCAAAACCACAAAACTGCTTATCAATCAACACCATAAAACCGTAACGGGCATCGAAAACTGTCATTCCCAATCTCAGAACTAGCTCTGTTTTTCATTTTTGTTACCCAGCATAAATAACTGTATTTACTCACTGACACACACCAATTTATATCACATACCTTTACCCTATACCAGCACTATATTGGCGCTGTAACTAGAACTAAACCAATAGGAGAATCATGAAGTACCACTAGAGGATATTGCTCATCTCCATCTCAATCAAACATGTTGGATAACGCCGTTTTCGGGGATTTCAAAGTCGTCGCAGAGCTCGGGCGGGGCAGTTTTGGAACAGTCTACAAAGCCCGTTGGAAAGGCTCCATTGAGCAGTTATATAGGAGAGGGGCTCTTGGGACTGGGGGGAATAATCCTCTGAATGACGCAAACAACGCTAATGGCGTGCAAATTCTTGATGAGTTTGGGAACCCTGTAAACAATTCTGCTCACAACGGTGGTGGCGGAGGGGCTAATAATGGAAACCCGGTAAATGACAACCTGTTTCAGGCGGGATTAGGACCACATGCAAACAACGGAGAAGGCGAGTATGTTGTTTTAAAACGCATCGACTTCCGACCATGGCACCAAGAGAAGCATAGGATGACGGCTAGGAAGGAGGTGCAGATATTGTCGAAAGTAAAGCATCCCAACATCATCCGCTACTTCGGCTCATTTACTCACAAATCCTCGGTTTTCATCATCATGGAGTTCGCAAACTCGAATGACTTGCATTACTTCGTTCAGAAACGACAGAAGAGGGGACAGACGGTAAGTGTGTTTTTGTGGTTTTTCTGGATTTTCTGAAAATTAAAAAATAACCCAGGTAAACGAGGAGTTACTTTGGAAATTCGCTGAACAACTGGTTGCCGCGATAAGCCATCTCCACAGCCATAAAATCATCCATCGTGACCTAAAACCTCTCAACGTATTTCTAACTGATGGGGAAACGATTAAAGTGGGTGATTTAGGAGTTTCGAAGTTGGTGGATGATTTAGGAGGGGGCGAAGGTCAAGCCCACACAAGAGTTGGGACACCGCTCTATCTTGCGCCTGAACAGGTTAAACATCAGTCATACAGCTATAAGGTAGATCTATGGGCTCTCGGCTGCCTCCTCTACCTACTAACAGCGCTGGAACCCCCATTCCATGGTCACAACTTAATACAGTTGGGACACGATATTGTGAGAAGGACGCCGAAACCGTTGTCTGATAAGTATTCGCAGGAGTGGCGCTCTCTTGTTTCTAATCTCCTAACTAAGAGACCGCAAGAACGACCGGATATTTTCAACATCCAAGCTAACTTTCAGCAGTCGATACCGCGGCGTATACGCCAGAGCCTAGCCGTCCAACGCGGCGAGCACTATATACCCGTGCAAAGGGATGTCTACGTTCAAAATCCGCCGAGTATGAGTACCAACCCACTTCTTCCACAACAACAGCCACCTGGATCGCATCTACAAGGAGGGCAGGTGCTGATGAACCTCCCAGGACAGGGCAATTTCCCTAATGGAGTTAACGTCCAACAAGGCAACATGCAATACAATCCACAATCCCAATCCCAACAGCTATCTGGGCCTCCTCAAAAACCGCCCCAAAATATGAGACCAATGTCTGCCAAACCTGCTTCGAGTAACTTCCAAGGCCAACTGTCAGCGGGGACGAATGAGTTTAATGGGGGGATTGTGGCACGACCAGTTTCTGCTCCTAGAATGCGTGGAGCCAAAGATGAAAACTCAAATTCAATGGGTATCCTACAACAGTACAAGATTATATCAAACGTACAAGCAAACCACCCCCAACAAGGCCTTAGTAACAGTCAGAGTATAGGCGTCCTCTCCTCCGCTCGTGGTGGAGCTTCTCAATCCCGAGATGTTTTCTCTGGGGTTAACATCTCTCGACCAAACACACCTGGACGAGAAAGAAGTAATTCCGGTCCTAGTGTTGCGGATTTAGAAAGACGAGGAAGTAGTGGGGCGATATCAGCGCGAGGACCAGGGGCTTTTGAAAACAATCCAGGTCGCGATGGATGTGAGGTTCATCCCTGGGAGTACGCACAAGAAATTCCAGAAGAATTTGCGGAAATAAGGAGTAGAGATCCAACACCAAATCCTACTACCAACCGCCCTCGTTCGAAGTCAGCCGATGGAAGAGGAGGACGACAATCGGATTTGGAATCCAGGTTGCGTGAACAAGCTGAGATCCAGCGGTTACAGGCGGCACAAGCCCTCTCTAATCATACGGATCCTTCACCCAACGTAGTTCGAGGTACCCGTTCAAGAAGTAGAGAGCGTCTTAACAGCAACTTGTCAGATGAAGGGGGAGGTGTCTCGAACGCAAGAGAGAAGAATCAAGAGCAACTGAGTCAACTAAGGGCTTTGGAACAACAGCGACGGGAGAAGGAATCCCAAGACCAAAATTCCCAAAGTCAATCCCAATTACAACCTCCTCAACCCAATCCTCCAATACCACCGCCTCAACAGCAGCAACAATCCCAGTCGAATATTCACGGTCTTAATCAAAAATCTCAAAACGTATTGGATTCCTTGAATATGTTAAATCGACCCGCTCCAAGGCCACAGGGCATAATTCAAGGCCCCGGTTCACGGGGGAGTCGGGGGATGTTCTCTCGGATGCCAATGAGCGGGCATCAGTCGCTCTCTGGTTCAATGTCCTCATCTTCCACCGGTAATATACATCAGATGCCGCCCGAGAGGGCTCGGGAGATGCAGGACCTCATACGACAACAGCAGTATGCTCAACAGATTGTGAATCAACCTCAACAGCAGAATTTTATGCAAGGTGGATCCTCATCCTCTACAGCTCAACAACCTCCACCCCCACTTCCTACTCGGTCTCGCTCCCAGAGTCGGGAACCCCAGCAACAGCGAGCTAGTTCTGCTGGTAGGGAGAGGATACATTCAGCAGGTCGGAGTAGGGATAATCGGTATCAGGGCAAAGTTGATATCTCACCCGATTGCGATGAAGATGAACATGATCAGTATCTTGATGTCGGCACAATAGAATATGGGCAGGCCACCACACCACGCACACTTTCTCCTCTAAAGCAGCCCCCCAAAAAAATCCCCCGTGTTCCCTCTTACCCAGAAGAACCAGAGGAAGAAGATTATGGAGCCACCCTAGAAAGTTCATTTGATGAAACCGCAGACAACATACCACCCCAACCAGTCAGATCTCCTCCCAAGGGGTTCAACAGACCGAAAGTCAACGCTAGTGGGGTTGTTAGTGATCTTGGAGGAACTGAAAACCTATCCATAGCGGCGAGTCTTAACGGGTCTGCACGGCAACTTGACTTAGGTCAAGTACAAGCCGCAGAAATTCGCCAGCAGAACTTTCAGGACCAGTTACGGGCGGGTTTCGCCCAGCAACCCCATCGTCAACAACCGCCTCCCCCTCCTGTTCAACAGCAACAACCCCTCTCTGCAAGCACTAGTAACTTGAGTGATGGCTTACGAACGGGTGGGAAACCTAAGAGCAAGCCTGTTCGAATGGGAGAGGCCTTAATACCAGGGATGATTCGCTCGTCCGGAGGAGGAAGTTCTCAGATTCAAGTAAAGCAATTCAACAGCAACTCGCAATCCAGTGGTTCTTCCTCTAGTTCCTTTATCGGTTATACCGCTCCACAGCAGCAACAGTATGGTGGCTCCTCCTCTTCAAGCGCTTTTCCGCAACAGTATCAAGGCCCTCAACACCAACCTCCTCCAATGAACAATGCTTGGAAGCAGATGTATTCACGACCGAATTCTTCCCACGGTACCAATTCGCAACAACCCCAACATCAGCCTGCTGGTGGTATAAATCAACAACCCCAAGTCATGCAGATACATCAGTCTCCGGAACGGATACGGAACAAGTCTCCATCAAGTCAGGTAGTAGGGCCGGGTTACGGAACGTCTGTTCGTCCTGCTTCCGCATCGATGAATTTCTTGAAAGAACGGCAACGTCAATCCCTAGCGGCATTGGAGTGCCAATCCCAGAACTTGAACCAACAAAACCTACATCAGAAACCGCGTGTGACCATACAACAGCGACCGCAAACTGCATCTGGATATGCGAATAGGGGACGTGGGGGGAGTTTTGCTGGTGGCGATGCTAAGGTCCCATTCACTACTCTAATGCGAAATGGAAACGACGATGACTTCCTGTCAGCCGGCAACCCTTTTGGTAGGTCAAGTCCCATAAAACCCCGTTCCACCCGACCCGGTACCGGTCAGCCACAACAACAACAACTTGCTCACCTAAGTGGATCACAGTCGGGGGTGGTGCAGATAAGTAGACCACAGTCGGCGCATCACTTCTCACAAAGCAGTAGCAGAGGATTGAATAAGATAGTGGGTTCCTACGTTGCCCCGGTTTCTCGGCCTATGTCAGCTTCTACTAACGGAGGAGGGAGGAAGCCAACCGTAAATGACCTCTAAATGAGGGCTGATTTGTCCTTCATTTAACCCTTTAATAATCGAACTTCATCACACAATGAACTTGTATCACTATATTTGTATTACTAGGTTTTTAATTAAGGCCTCTACCATTAGCGGTATTGGTCTCTGGGCTTTCCGCAGTTTTTACCTTTGATGCAGTTTTTACCTTTGATTCGTGAACTACTGGACACACTATCATATATCTTGAGACTATAGAAGGAGCGATACCAAGCGAGCGATGAGGGTGTTCCGCGAAACAAATAGTAGCTTTTTCTCTTCGATTCCCTATCGTGCCCCTGATGACTGAATGTTGATCCTACTAGATTTTTTTCATCTTCTTTTTTGTATCTAGTAAACGCGCCACCTATCCCCAATTATGGCGCAGTTCTGTCATAATCTAAAACACTGTATCAAATCGATTATCGGCCTCAGTGACCCACAATCGACCGGAGGAGTTGTAAGACAGATTGTTGTACAAGGTAACTTTAATCAAAGTAGATCGTTCCTCAACGGTAAACTAACCAATAGTGAGATTAGATTCGGGGCAGTTAATCTTAAGCCCTCTGTAACAACACCATCAGATTGTTCCACCGCTTCTACTTCGACGCCTCCGCAGTTTTCTGGTGAAAATATGACGGCTCCAATTGTCCAACCTTCCGCAACTCCTTTTGGGACAGAGGGCGAGTGGTTAGACGACCAAATCTCCAAACACCCCATAGTTCTTCTCTCAAAGACCTTCTGCCCCTACTGTGACCAACTCAAGGACCTCTTGAAGGGGGAACCTTATAATCTCGCCTTCACGACCTATGAATTAGACAATATGGGCCAAGTCAAAAACGGTCCTGTTCAACAAGTACTTGGGGCTCGTTATAGCGGTGGTAAGGGGGTTCCACAACTCTTCATCAACGGCGAGTGGGCTGGGACTTGGGAGTCTGTTGAGGAAGAAGATAAGCAAGGGAAATTCTCGGAAAGACTGGCCGACCCCGAATTTCAAGCCCGACTCAAATCCCACTACAGTAAGGGGGATTTTATGGGGAAGAAGATTCAGGGGATTGTGTTTAGTGAGGTAAAAGATGGACCGCAGCCAGCCCTCCCAAAAGCCGAACCCACCGACGGCAACAACACCAGGTGGTTCTCCAATGGGAAGAAGGTGGATAGCATTGAGAATTGGGGGAATTTGTAAGGAGGTTGTGGAAAACAGAATAGATCAAACATGGACATAAAATACTCGTCTCATCGACGTTGTGATTACTTGACATGAATACACCTTATAAAACGAGATTTTTGGACTGGTTTTTCAGAGATGTTCTTTCCATCGGGAATCCTTTTTTTCATACAATCATAGGAATCGCATTCAACTTTAACTTAGTTTGTTAACACAACTATTCGTAGTTTGAACAGTCATCACCACACAACAAGATGGCCTCCTCGGCAGCTGTTTCGATTGAATCGAATCTTAAAAGGTTAAGTTTGGTTCTCCCCAAACTCCCCGCGCCCGCCGGCAATTATTTACCTTATGTGAGGACGGGAAACTTGCTCTACATAAGCGGACAGATTCCTCACTCCGTCTCACAATCCGGCGAGTGCGGCCCCCTCTTAACGGGGAAAATCATGTCCGACGATGATATTTCTAGGGGGGTTGATGCCGCCCGGGCTTGTGCCCTCAAGTTGTTAAGCGTTATGGAGATGGCGAGTCCTACCAAGGATCTCTCCGGAGTCAAAAAAGTAGTTCGCCTCGAAGGTTTCGTCAACTCCTCTGACACTTTTTCCAACCACCCGAAGATCATCAACGGAGCGAGTGATACTATTTGTGAGGTATTGGGGAGTGAGGTGGGGGCGCACTCTCGTTTCGCAGTAGGATGTTCCAATCTCCCGTTAAATGTTACAGTAGAGGTGGGGGCGATTGTTGAGCTAGTGGATTAAGGGCGGTCATTAACGCCGATAAAACCCTATCGTTTTGAACCTATTTGAAGTTTTGACCCACAAGTTACCCGTACTGTTATCGTGATGGAAATATAGTGGTGTTCCAATTTCATTCAATTTCACCGTCTGCCATACCTTCGCCCTAACTGCACCGTCTGCCATACCATCTCGCGATTCAATCTGCCGTGAACCCGCAATATTCTAGGCCTACTCTACTCATCGATTCAAGCACAAACCATCAACCACTTTCCCATTCATCTATTAACAGCAGCAGCATTTTCTTTGCTAAGTAGTTACGATAAATTTTGTGTCTAGTAATAGTGTGTAGTCGTTAAAACAGCATGTTAATACGTTCTCTCCTGCTTCATTTCCTGCTGGTGACGGAAACTGTGTTGCCTGGTGTGGATCTTCATTCCAGGATCCACAAAGCCCTCCATAAGACGAGAAACAATGTGAAAAAGGGGACGAAGTACACCCCTAGAACATCCCCTCCGACCGGCGACTCTCCGAATATCGACTACGTTAGAGTCAATTCAGTAAGGAGTAAGGGTAAGTCCGTTCTGGAATGGAGAGAACAGGTGTTGGGGGTGAGATCTAAGGTGGACGAGTGGGAAAAATCGATGACAAGTCAGCCATTGCCCGAGAAAAGAGTGGAAAAGGAGGGACACTTAACACCCACTTGGAAAGAAGTAGAGTACCACCATCCAGAGGGGGTTCCTTCGGTGTTGAAAACTAACGGTGCAGGTCCGTTAGGAGCATGGCGCTCCGGGAAACCTCCTAAGAAACTTATGGCTCGGGAGTGGTCCTACCCGGAAACTGGTTTGAGGGGTATTCAGGTGTGTAAAGAGAAGGTGTTGGAGAAATTGAAATCGCTCTGGAAAGGGAGTGAATCGCACGGTCATTACGAGCTCCATTCCTTTACAACCGAAGACCCCACGATATTCGCAGTTGGTCGCGAGAACGCTGAATCTTCTAAGAAAGGAGTTAAAAGAACCGTTATAGAAGGCGCCGTTTATTCTTTTACGAGGGTGGACCATGGGAAGTGGAGAATAAGTCCGGTAGATCGGGGGAGTGACGGCTTCACCACGTCCGGATTAGACCCCTTCCTACACCATTATCGCTACCGTTTTGGGCCAGTTCCCGATATCGAGATGAGAACCATCAAAGAACTGAGGAAACGGTTAGTTACTCCGGGGGTACCTAAGAGTGTTAGAAGGGAATTATCCCCGAAACCATCGGCAATGACCTCCCACCTCTCGACGGTAGTCATCGATAAGTCGAAGAAGGCTCTGACTTGCCGGCTTCAGGAGCTGGACTATATCCAGAAGCACGGAGTAGCTGATGAAAGTCAGAGTCCTGCGGAGGATAGTACCACCTCCCTCCTCCAACCGAAATCCGATCTGGAGGTTTTCTTAAGGCCGTCTCTCTCATTTCTCTCCCGCTTAATTCTCCAGAAAGATATGAGGCACGAATTGAAGGAACGGCTTAAGCCGTTTAGTGAGATCCTGGCTTTTCAGAAAGCCGATGTCGGCGGAGGAGATTGGCTCAGAGCCGGGGAAACGCACTTGACAGCCCTGTTGTCTGTTGATAAAGGGTTGAGAAAATCGAGGGATGTCGGTGTGGATGAGGGGGAATTAGGTATGGGAAAAACCCTTCTTCGAACAAGAGTTAAGATGTTCCGAGACTGGTGGTTCTGCGATTTCCGCAGGGGAATGCTGGAGGGGATGGGTAAAAGGGGCTTCCTGGATAGAACTGACTTAGAGCACCTGTGGGATTACGAGTCCGCGGATTTGTCGAAAAACCCATCTCGGAGTACCTGTTTTCTCTCGGCAATCGGAAGTATGCAAGGCCAAAGAGGCATTGGAAGGGGGATGACGCAGTTGCTGAAAAATCGACCCCAGGAAAAACCAAAGCCTCAAGCAGAAGATATTAGGACTACCACAAAGGTTTCTCACCCTCAAGCAGAAGATATTAGGACTACCACTAAGTCTAAGTCTAAGCCGACAAGTAGTAGTAGTCGGACTAAGCAAATCGAGTTGGAAACTCCTTCGAGTATATCTCAATGGCAACAGATCTTTACCCCTGTGAAACAAACTATCTTGGGGTTTCTAGAGGAGTTATCACCGCTAAACCGAACTGTGTTGATTTTGTTGACAGTAATTGTATTTCATTTGCTGTTACAGTTTGGAGAGAAAGAGGCTGAAGAGGCCTACTACACCCCGAAAAGACCCCCCACAATCAGGGGAGTCCATTACAGCATCACCCCGGTTTCGGAGCATAAGAGGTCGCAGTCGGTTAACAGGAGAGTCTCGGAAAACTTCAACGATTATGTTCCTTCCAATGAGAACGACGAAGGTCCAGGTCGAGAATCCGACAAATCCAGGAATGCCAGCCTCACAAGCAGTTTCCACACTGGGAAACCCAGTAGTAATACTCGGGTGAGTGACCTAACCCGGAAGACAGAGTCCAAAGCAAGTGTTTTTCACTCTAATGCCAGTGTTTTCCAACGATCTCAATCGAACTTAAGTGAGGGCAGGATAAGTGGGTATTATGAATCGGCGCCAGTCGTTAATAATAGGAGCCGAGCGAGTACTTAAGCGGCTCAATCGGTACCATAGTGAATATGAATAGTTGGTGTGTAAATAATTCTATTGTGTCGATCGAAAATGCCTCCAAAAAAACGGTGTTCTCGTAAGTGTGTTGGTGTGATGTTTGTGTTGGTAGTGCTGTGATGTGAAGTTGAGTTTCGCCCATCAATTTGCTGTTTCCAGA
>Ga0099798_10467_pt1 | contig 13559 bp, 7 predicted proteins | sample Uncmet_Sort29A_1_FD_89870 | JGI IMG/M metagenome (GOLD analysis project Ga0099798, IMG submission 89870) | Marine eukaryotic communities from CALCOFI LINE 67, Pacific Ocean - CN13ID_Sort29A_1 | ecosystem: Environmental > Aquatic > Marine > Oceanic | place: Pacific Ocean: Monterey Bay | collected... | reverse complement strand
AGCCGAAGATGCCAAGAAGAAGCGCAGCCAGTACGCAAAGAACCACAAGAAGCACAAGAAGTCGTCTAAAAATTCCAGCGGGATGAGGAAGAGGCATTTGCAAAAACTCAAAAAATAGTACTAACTGTCTGTCACGTTCAACGAACTTTCGCACGAAGCGTCGTCACTCTATAGAAAGTGACGAGGTCGTTATCGTCGCTTGTCCGTCCGTCAGTCTGTCTTAACAGCTCACCGCTATAGATCTCAGACCTAGACTTGTCACGCCGTACAATCGTAGTCGACGAAACTGGTGCTTTTGTCGACGTCGTTTTGTTTCAGACGTCGCACGACATTCAAATTCAATGTCATATAACTCACTGCAGCCGGGACTGAATTAATTTTATATCATAATTTCTACATCGATTCAAAAGCGAAGTCAACAATTATGTTCCGACGAATCATAATTAGATTGTTGTTTCAACAAGTCTCGCAGAAACAATAATTTAAAATTTTTGGTAAAACATATTCGTACCGGCTGATATATTATAGTCATACAGAGTCCGTCAAAACTTCTTTCTATCATACACGCACTATATTATTATTTTTGTCAGTTTTCGCATATTCTGTCTTCAAATCGTCTGGAACAATTAATTATACAAGATTCTGATTCACAATATTATTTTTTTATTGTTCAAAAGTCTTCAATCATCAATGTATAAATTATATTTAAGTTCAAATTGACATCACAGTTTAAAGTTTTGTTTTCAACATCGTTTTTCAAGTTGCAGAAAAGTGGTCCCAATCAATATTCCAGTCCGATTTTCATGATTTTGATTTAATGATTTCAATTTGACCGATTGTTTTTTAAAAAATAGCAATTTGCCCACGGAATGGCATGAAGAGATCATCACCAAGACCATCGTCAAGGACCCCGACGCTGAGCGCATGATCGGCATCCGCATCCACTCCCCCTCCATCATCGGTCGAAGAAAAAAACGATTCGACAACAGTTTTCACGCCAAAATCGTTCACATCGAAACAATTTCTTTTGTTTTCGACGCAAATTTCAAGTTGTTACACAATCATTTATATACGATTAGGTTCCGTCTACGCCAGGACGCCTTGCGCCTTGGCCAAGCTTGAGAAGGGTATGAAGGTTGTTAGCGTGGACGGCAAGCCCGTGTCCGGAAAGGAACAGGTCGCCCAGTACATCTACGAGGCCGGTAATTCGTTCACCATGGAAGTTCAGATGTACAAGAACTGGACACCCCCGAAGCGCAGCAGCCGTAGCAGGCGTTCGAAGACGAAGGATGGCGAAGGTTCAGGCGATGACAAACACAAGAAGAAATAAGACTTTTCGCTCCTTGCGCCAGCCTTATTCTCACATCGAACACAATTTAATTATCATTGAACCAAAATTTTGATTTAGTTAAGCAATTACCACACCTCACCCAAACCACTTATTTCGAGTTCAAACCAAATAGCGTTTTTCTGCAAACGCATCGACGCATTATCGTTGGTTGCGTTTAAAGCGAAATGCAACACAGTCTTCTTGATTATAATCGTTTTTGATGTCGCGGCACTTTATCGCGCGTGGCAGTTTGTTGTTTTGAAATTGGCATGATAAAATTTTTACATTAATTAGTTTAAATTTTGAAGGTTACAGCATCATTTTAAATTAATATTTAACACGCGGAGTGAAATTTATCTCGCGTCCACATTTTGTAAGATCTGTTAAATTCCAGCTCGTCGAATCAGCGCATTATTTAATGCAGCTTTAGTTTCAGTTTTAGAAGTTTAAAAAATTATTAAAATTATTGCCATTATATATTTTTTGACCAACGATTTATAAAAACAGTTTCCCAACTAATTAGTTTGAAGAGAATGCTCTTTGAGCAGGTTTGTCTAACCGTGTATAAATAATTTGCAAACAAGCTAGTTAACAAATTTTGAAGAAAGACGCAATATAACATTTTTGCTATATCGGCAACAATTTTGACCGCGCAAATCAATAAACTGACCACATCAACGCACAATATTTTATCTAACAGCACCTCGAACCATGCATATTTTGATCAGCGAAATCAAATCACGATCATTAATTTTCAACCACCACCGCAATTGGTATTTGAAACATTTTAATCACGAACAGAAATTGAAGATAACCGTAGGTATAATATTTTTTAAGTAAGTAATCAATTCACGAACGCCGACAGTTAACGCACACAACCACGCCGATGATTTGCAAAACATTACAGCATTAATGACGGTAAGCATTGACAGCATCGTTTAAAATCAAACGAGTTGCCATGCATGAGATTTTCAAAAGACACCATAAATATTTCTAAACTTAGACTTATAATTTCAGTCCGTCGTTTCTGACGGAGTATTTTCTGAAAAATGCAGCGAGAGCACAAGTTCCACAGGAGTCCCGGGGCTTGTTGCGTATGGAATTAGATTGAAAATGAGCTTAGTTTACATAACTACGATGTTGTTACTTACTATCCTTACGCTTTTCGACGAGCAATTACGTACGTTCAATTACTTAGATTACATTTACTTACAAACATTATCTCCGCGACGCCCGCACACCGTGATTGCAATTTTTCACACATTGCGGTTGTATTAATTAACGATCACTTGAATGATTTTGCAGCATTGAAAAAATAATTTGTTGTCGTTTTGTGACACTACCACGCACAAACACACCCAAGCCAATAATTTTTATATTAGTTTTAAAGTACATTAATTAAATTAATACCAAGTTGATTAATACTTACTTAAGTTAAAGTTACAAGTAAGTACTTAGTTAGTTTAGCCAGCAAACCAATTAGACGTATCAGATTAGTTCCAACTTGAGTCATTTTCATTTTGCACAAAATTTAAATAAATATTTCAAAGAATACCGTTTCAAAAATATTTATGAAAGTATGTTGCAGGCGAAGTGCAATTTGAAATATGATTTTTTATATTTTACAATAACCGCTTAGTTAGATGTACATTACTTTTTTGTAACCTACGTAGTTTATTTTAGTTTTACCTTAAATCAATTAGATTTTCAATCCAATTTGAATTTCAATCTTGTCTGAGTGAAATATCAAATAAATTAAATATTTTTAAAAGTTAATTACCGTGATCCATATAAATTATTTTATCTGCGCACTTGGTTTTCAAAAGGAAAAAATCGTATTGACGTCGGGAAAACGAAAATTCGTTCCAAATTTTGGGCGTTGGTAGCGAAATTTAGGGTTTAGGGTTGAGTTTTAGGGTTTTGAGTACCCGATTTTAGGGTTTAGGGTTAGGGTTTAGGGTTTTCAGAGCCCGATTTTAGGGTTTAGGGTTTAGAGAGGCAAGGGTTTTCAGGTGTCGTTTTCAAAATTTGACATAGGGTTTTGAGAGCCCGATTTCAGATTTTGACATAGGGTTTTGAGAGCCCGATTTCAAAATTTGACCAGGGTTTTGAGACGCTGATTTTGGTGTTCCAACGTCGATTTTCGGTCACTTTTTGTTAAATTTAGTCCAAAATCTATAAATTTTGACCAAAAAATCGTTTTCCCGACGAAAAAACCAAGTGCGTTAAATATTTTTAAAAGTTACCGTGATCCATATTATTTTATCTGATTTTATATTTACATTTTCGATGTTTCTCAGACGTCAAATCGGAAAAACATCTCATTTTCGATGTTTCTCAGACGTCACAAATCGATTTCGCATTTTCGATGTTTCTCAGACGTCACAAATCGGACAAACATCTCAGCTTGATTTTTTGTGAAATACAGATTCAGTTACCACCTAAGTTGATTATTCAATCAATAAATACAATTGATAATTTTCAATCTAACAGCCACACATGTACATATTTATATTCAATCAAAATTTACCGCAGAAATAAGCAATAGAATTAGTCACCTTGAAAAGTTGAACCAACCCATTGGACGCCGACATTGTCGAGGCGACATCGTTCGCATCGACATCCCATGGCACCAACGACATTTATATTCAAAAACATGATTTCATTGCCATTCATACGATTTGCCATCGCAATTGGTGAGGCAAAGTTGTTTTGTAGAGTGTGATTGTGGTTTTGTCCACCGTCACAGATGTCTTGTCGTTAATACGCTCGCTCGCTTGGTTGTAGGCTGGGCGTTGAAGGATTCGTTACCGAGCTTTTCGTTTCGAGTGTCATACCGAACGGCGAACGCAAAACATGCCAAAGTCGGCGGGATCCGGTGGTGAGCTAGACATCGAGGCCGTCAGTTCTGACTCCTCGGCCGTCGACGCGCCGGCCGTCTGGCCACACGGCTCGTGGAGCAAGTACGCGAGCTTACCCCGGACTTGGCGACCGGCGAAAAAAATCAAAAAAATGAAAATTTGGAAGTTGTGCGAATTTGAACAGGTGAGTTTGTGCGTGTAGAGTTAGAGAAGAAATCGATTTCACGTGTGAATGTTGAGAAATAAAGTTGCTGAGAGAGTTTGTGTCGTCGAAACATGCGGTTGCATGGGTGTTACGAGAGCAGTGCACGGCGTAAGTTTGCCGAAAAGGACCAAAAAAATCAAAAAAAGTTCAAAGAGCAAAAGTATTTCCGAAATTTCTTGTTGAGAACGTTGTCAAAACGATTGTTTTTTTGAATTTTAACGAGCACGAAAGGTTTGTCTCAGGCATGTCGAGACCAGAAAGTAAAAAGAATTGTGTGTGTCTACCGAATAGGAACGTTGATATCAAGTAAAATCAACAAATTTATTTTTAAACAGATATTTTTGATTTTGCAGCCATTTGAGACGATTGATTTTTTTTCAAACCGAGCGTTCCACGAACAAAATATTGGGCGCTGGTCGAGATATTTTATTTTCTGATTTAAATTACACGGTCGACCATATTGTGAAAAATTTGAACCAGCGCTCGCTTGCAGTTTACCGCGCGTCGCAGATTTTAAAAAGCTTTAAAAATTGGAAAAGAATATCAATGTGTGAAATTTAACGAATTTGTTCGCTAGACTATTTACGCGTCGCGACAAATCAAGATTCAAAAGTGTGTGCCGACCTGATAGCAGAGTCTAACAGTGAAATAATCACTGAATTTGAATTCGATCATCGAACTTAATTATTCATTGCATTGGCAAATTTAATTTTCATCTGAAATTTGAAACATTTACATGTCACAATTATTATCATCCACTAATTATTTGACGATTTTCATCCACCAAAAATTCAGCCACGATCAATTAACATCAGCCACGATCTGATCATTTTACTACCATCGCCTTCATTCTCACCCAAGTGAGTAACCAGCCTTTCAGAGAGTTTCATCCAGTAACTAGTGCACAATTTGTGAGTCAAAATAATATTCAGTCGAAAAGAATTTTTAAAACCAGAGCTAATTATCTTAGTACACGGATCACGAAAGAGTTCATTAGCACGCCACGTAAAAAAAATCGATTGCACGTCACGTCAAATCAACACGTACCAACTAACTACAAAATAAAATTTGAATTTTGAAAATAATTACATTTAAGAAGTATCATTGCAAGATGACCGATATCAGCAAATCGTCAGTAGCATTTTCACAAGTTAATTCCGGCCACAATTTGCCGGTAGGATGCGGTGTACCGGTCGCTCTGCCGAAGGCCGAACGAAAAACATCCAAGAAGTCCTCTTCTTCCTGGTGCGCCACGCCGATTCAAAATAAGTGGATGTACATCCTGCTCATTCCTCTGATCATCGCAGCCGCCGCGCTTTTCGTTTGGATTTGCGTCAAATTGGACAATGAACGCGCCGCGGAGGATGATGACCACCGAGACGAGGGCGGCAATAACAATCCGCCCGCGAAAGTCGGTGCTAACGTTGACGCCAAGGATACGAAAATTCATCACGCAGACGCGATAACCACGACAACACCACGTCGCACGGCCAAAGCAACATCGTTTCCGCTGAAAAAGAAAGACCGTCGCGGACAGAAAAAGAAACGTTTAGCACTTTCGCGCTCCCGTGTCGGATCCGTTTAATTGCTACTGCAAGTTGCGACGGCCGACAAATTTATCACGCTTTATTAATAAAATAATAAAATTTAAATAATTAATAAGATTTTATATTTTTGTATGTAAAAATTTTCAGAAATTTGATTTCATACTCACGATTTTATCGATCACAGGTTTATAGATCGCAGCTTGCAAATTTTTACGTCATGTCATTTTGTCCAGAAGTTGTCCGTGTGTCTTGTTTGTATTTTGCGCGCAGAAGCGATTGTGACCTTCTGTAGCTGTGTGTTTTTATTTGTGCCGAGAAAATTGTGAGTGCCCACGTACGTAAATTAAAATTTCGAATATTAATTTCAAAAATGATCGCGAGAGAATTTTTTGTGTTCGGTGACTAAACCCACCGTCGAATTCCTGCCACGCCACTTCCAAAATTCAATTTCATTGTCACACGTGCCACGACAATTTCCAAATAATTAATTAAATTATTCACGATCAAGATAAACATATGAAATCAAAATTACGTCACGTTTAGTCACGTATGCGTTCACGTTTTTCAAAAATCAATTTTAAACGTAAATAATATATGACATCAAGTTTTAAATAAAAACATCAGTCTTCCACTTAAAGTATTCAATTTAATGCCATCAAATTGTCGACATTGTGCGTCCATATTTGATTTTGTATGCTTGTTACACTTGTATTGTCATTGGTTTCCTATTTTCTATTTTCAATCTAACCACCATTGAACAATTTTCATTTCGGTTTCCATTTTCCACAATTTCCAATTGTTTCCAACCAACATCAACCAAAATCCCATCTGTTCCATTCTTTATAATTTTTCAAATTTTAAAATATTATTTTTCAAATTCATTTTAAATCAACATATTATTTGTTTTGCAATTTTTTAAATCACAATTTCAACGACATCGATCAATGTTTTCACATCAAATATATTATGTTTTTGAATCGAAATATATTATGGTTCAATTTAATTTGAACAAACATTTTGTCCTATACATATAAAAATTTATGTAAAAAAAACAGCATGCGGGTCTATCACAAAATTTGAAATATTATTGTGGTCATTTGTCCGAACAGACCAATTTACGATCATTGATAGATTTCAGCATTTAAAGATTTAGAAAACAATCAATAAAATTTTGAATTTTCTTTAAAAGTCATTCCCCATCCGAACGTGGGAGCTTCTTACTTGTCGCGTTCCAGATTGGACTAGCCAATCAATCCAAAAATTGAATAATCAGCAAACATCTCAGCCAGCAATATCAGTTGCACAGTTAATACAATACATCATTTTAGTAGTTCTTTTGTTCACATGGGACACTCACGTTAATCAATCAATAGAAATAGTTTAAACAGTCAAATTATTGCAGTAATTACTGATCATTTCAGTTGCCAGTTACTAGAAAGTCAACAAAATCCCACCACAATGACGGCGCGTCAGTGGTGGAGCGATTTTTGTGAAGACGCCAACGCGTGGTGGAGGAAGTTCTCAAAATGGTTATGCACCAACAAAAAGGCTATCGGTTTTATCGGCGCAACCTCAGCTATCCTACTTACCATAATCATTTTGACATGCGTAGGATGTCACAAATCCGATTCGAACAAAAAAACACCATCGTCGACACCGTCGGTTGCTGCTAAGCGCACGGTGACGACGTTGATTTCGGCATGTGAAAATTGCGAACGAACTTTGAAGAGCCACACGGCGCCTTCATTAGAGCTTGTCAAGTCCACGTTGGAGGACATTACCCAGCCAATCCAGAATTTCAAGGACAAAACCGAGGGAGTCAAATCGCCCGTCGGCGGTAGTTCAGGTTCTGCCTCGAGCAGCTTTATCCAAGAAACTTCTTACAAGTACAAGCTGACCGAGCAAGAGAAGACCAACGTCAATCAGGCTTACAGCAACGTCGCCGCTGCACTCAAAATAGCTATGACTCGCATTGCAAACCCTCCGGATCAGTCGTCAGCACTCCTCAAGCAAACTTTGGATAGCATCAAAAATATGGCCAAAAAAATGGATGAGGACATGTATGGCCCAAACACGGATTCCAACCCCGACGGTCATTTCATGCTCAAAGCCGTCGAACAATACACGCCGCCTCGCCAACCGTCTCGTCGGGATCCCGACCCAGTAGGTCCCCAGATTGCGTGGGCAGAAATGCTCCAAGGAAACCCCGATCGTGTCCCTATCCAGCCTCCTATTAGTACGTCCACTCCGACGTTCGCAGAGGTACAAAACTACATCAGCACATACTACGATCATGACAACCGCGATATCGTCGCGATTGTCAACAAGCAAGGCTGCGTGCTTGCGGACCTCACCAAGATGAGCGTCCTTGAGAAAAACAAAGCTGTTGCGAAGTGGCTTCTTGCCTCAGCACAGGAGGTCGTATTTCAATTGCAAGCTGCCGATAGTGATGAAGGTGGTCAAAAGAATCGAGATAACGATACCGATAGCGATAATGGAACAGACAATCAGGATGGGGACGGCGAATTAGATTTAGATAACGATGGCGAAGCTGATGCCGACGAAATTGAAAACGCAAAAGCTTTTCAGAGAGCCGCTGCGCCGGGTGAATGGGATGGCATATCTCCAGCTTTTGCCGTGAATGTTGACGATGACACACATCATTTGGTGTTTTGTCAGCATGGTATTCGCGACTCGCAGAAGGCGTGGTATGCTGGTGATTTTCTCGGAAATGTTCTTGAAGGGCACAGCATCATTCGCGATATCAAGCGTGGCGTGAAAAACGTTCATGTCTTCACACATTTTGATAGGAATTTGACGGGGGATTTTAAACAAATGTCTGGTGCGCTCTCCAATTATGTCAATAAGGTGTTACTTTTGTTCTCGCGGTCGTTTGGCGTCCAAAACAAGCGCAAGGTTAAACTTCACTTCATCGGCCATTCCTTAGGTGGTCTCTCAATTCATTGGGGCCTGACGATGAACTTTCGCGAAATCATTTATGGAGAAACCACCTACCGATATTCAGCTTTAGAAATTCTGCAAGCTCGTTACATGAACTTAAACATCAGCCCCGGTATCATCCTTACACAAAATTCCCCGCTGTCCGGGTTTCGTCTATCTTCTAACGAGACGGTATTCAGCGCGATGCAAAAAGTTGCACGTTTGAGAGGTGTGCCCGCCATGTTCGACAACATGGCACAGACAAAAAAAGATCAACAGATTCTCAAGCCCTTCATGACATTCGCTGCTGGTGGGTTTGTGCTTTACGAGATGGAATGGGTTGTCGCTTTCTCAAATCTTATTGTCGATTTGTGCGTTCGAGCAAACTGGATTGACGAAAACCGTAAAGTCCAAGCTGGCAAAATGCTCGCCAAGCGTATGTACCATGAAATTAGTCAGCAATCGGACGCCTACAAAACCGTCAGGGAGATGATTTTTAGATTTTTGCACAAGCAGCCGTTTCGAAGGATTACTCCTGTCAGTGTCCCAGCCAAGTGGGTTAATGGAATAGCAAATTTTGATGGGCTACGAGGCGCAGATTTCAAAGGCATAGCATTAGGCCGGCCGATGGAACATTTCACGAATTTTGTCGATATTGCTATTAATCAGATTGGCAAAGGCGATACTTTCCTGGCATTTGTGATTGCTGGAGAATTTGAAAAGGTTCTGATGAATGATTTTATGATTGATCTGCGATCTCAATTGGACATCACTGAATTTCGTGATTTACTGCTTGCTGAGGCAAAAAAGATATCACCAGGAATCAACGACGCAGAAGTCACGCGTGAAAATTATCTGGACTTACTACTACCAGATCCGAACAATCCCGTTGTTTTGTTCAAAGAAAGCAGCAAAAACTTGCAGAACCCATCTGAGCGCATGTCATTCCCCACGGAGGACGGGTCGTCCGCTACCGCTGCAGGGTGGCCTCTGCCACCCGACGTGACGAAGCCAATGCACGCCCGTTTCATCGCCAAGGCTCCTGGCGGGTGTGTGAATCGTATCGTATGGATAAATTTTATGCCACACGGAAAACCAGAACGTGTATTCGCGAACCATATTGTTAACCACGGGATGTTCAAGGGCCGGTTCGAGCACACATTAGGTGATGTTTTCGTCCCAATTGCTTCATCGCAGGCGGCAGCGGACATCATTAGCTATTCGACAAATTTTCTGTTGCGAGTTTCCGAAGATCCAGAGGTTAGCACGAATTGGGTTGAAGCTCCTCAAATGTTCGATTTTTCGGCGGCGCAGGTTTTTGAAGTTGTGCCTCCGAAATGGCTCCGCGACAGACCTTGGAAATCGTTCACCTGGAAAGATCTTGATGGATATTGGCAAAATAAAAAGTTTTGCTTTCATTTGAAGGATCTCTGGCGGAAGATGGCCAAGTGTGGCCATTTTGTGGAACAAGTTGTGGAAATTGACATGGGGCCATTGCCAGTAAGCAAGGATTTTGGAATCGTCACAAAAACGCATGAAACCAGAGAAGGTAAAACCGTGCCTCAAATAATTTCTTTTGTCCCAGCAGGCGTTGCAGTCGGCACGGAGTTGAAGAATTACGAAAAATACATCATCCAATCTGCGCGCGGTACCAAGGAGAAAAAGGGCTGGTTTGGAAGTAGTGTAGCGACAAAATCAAATTTTGTGGATTTCGAAGCATTCGACAGTTTTGTCAAAACGTTCGAAGTTGGTAAGAAGGTTACGATTTCGGTTCGAGAGCGTTTTTATGGGCGCGAACCCGATGTAAACAAGGATTTCAAGTGGGGTAACAGGTATTTCGCGTACAACATTAAAAATTTCCAGGAGATGCTTTCGTTGCTCGAGGCGCAGCCACAGCCCAGCGCAGACGAGGTCAGGAACCATGACCGGTTTTACTTGAAGGGCAAATATGCATTGTTTTTCGAGTTCATGGAAATCATGGATGCTGTTGAGTTCACAAAATTGAATAGTTAGAACAGTTTCAGCATACTAGCAAATTGGAACACACACGCCATAAATTTATTACGGTCCAAACTGAATTGAATTTGAAAAATATTCAAGTACAATTAAGTAGAAACCATGACGCCAAAATATAGTTTTACAATTTTCGCACATTGAATTTTCAAGTCGAAACATTATTAGTACACGGTTCAATACGTTGAGACGGAAACAAGATTTAAAATTTGAAACCATGAAACAGCGTGTATTCTTTTCAGAACCACACACCACAATTTATATCATGATTAGTATGACACAAATTCTATCAACCCAATTCGAAAATCACAAGTTCAATTCAAAATAAATTCAACAAATTTATCGAGCATAATTAAGCTCAATTTACGACAGGTTAGCACCAACATAATGGCAGTGATCAGAACATTTTTAATTTTTTTCAAAGCGTCGCGATCACCGTCATTTGTTTCAGAACGCCATTAATTTAGATTACGAAATACGAACATTGTACAGCATATTATATTGCATTTATGATTTATCAAGCATTTGCTCGTTGATCGATCTCGTTTGGTTGTCGTACGTTGGCTATTGTCGTCTTGATGTTGTTGATGTTGATGTTTTTGTGATAAACCATGATTGATTTGGCCTCCAAAGTATCTGCGTCGTGCGCCCAAACGTCTTTGCGTTTCGTCAATTTTAATACATATGTCTTCTAAAACGGTTTGAATTTGAAAGCATTTAAAATTTCAGACTAATCTAGAAATCTGCGATTTTATGATTTTTGTACCTTATGTGAAAATTATCAAGATCTATGTCAATGTCACGTAAATTTGTCCGTCACATTTTTCATTTTCTTGTGCGCTAAAGTTTGCACAAATTGTTTACGCATCTTGATTTCGAAGTGAATTTCAACGATTTAGTTACATTTCACAGTGAAACCTTAGTACGTTCTATTCTGTTTGATCTATCAAATTTCAAATTGGTTGCTCACGGCTCATTTCGAATTCGAAAACAAATAATTTGTCACGCACTGCATTGATTGATTTTTTCGCAAACCAATTTAATTAAATGCACAAAATTATTTTTGCACATTCATATTCGTTTTTAATCGTTCAACACATGTTGAATGTTACGTTCAATTTATTGTTTATAAAAATTTTGTCCAACCAATTTTTCTACATGTGGACACAATTAATTTGAAATTCGAAATTCCAATCCAAATTCATCATCTGAATTTATTTTTCTAAAATAATGTTAAATATTTTTAAAACATTCTGTTCAATGTACGCACATGCGCATTCCATGCACAAATTATTGAATGATTACGTTTACTAATAATTAGAGGATAAAAATTCTTCAATTGATTGATCACCTACTTTAAAATCAGCGACAAATAATAATTTACAAATTGATAACACCACACGAATACAGCATTGCAAAATAATTACACGAAACAGACCGACTTAACCGTATTCATTACTGCACGCAGCTTCAGACAGTAAAGTACAATTCACAAGTCTAGAAATTTCTAACCACGGTTTCATTCAGTAATTACAAATCATTACGTCAAATTAACTAGCGTTTGCAAAAATGTTGGGCAAGAGTTTAGTAGTTGGCGCGTTGGCGCTTCAAACAGCGACGGCATTACAGAGTGCCTGTGCCAAGAACGAAGAAGTCGCCGTCGATGACAATGACACCCCCAACAACGCCAACGACGTTTTCGAAGGAGATGAGAGTCAAATTTTCTGGGAATTCCACGTGAATGAGGACGTGGACATGTCTACTGGCGCCGAACTTTTTATGTTGTACCCTACGGATATCAACACGGACGCAGGCGATTGGGCTTCTGGTATCAAGACTAACTATGTGCAGATGCAGTTGTTACGTAACAAAATTATTGAGGTTCACCCGGAGTTAGCGACGGTCGAGACCAAGGCTGACGGCGATGGAACGACTGCGCCTTTCCCCGCCGAGGATGGCTATCTGGCCGGTTTTACTCTGGGCTGGTTGGCGCATGACCCTAAGACTCGCCAACGCGAGTTGAACAACTGGTTGAAACGCGTTCAGTCCGCGCGCTTGCTGGATTATGCTCACAAAGAATGGGTCGAACTCAGAGTCGGCGGCATTTTTGAAGGCGACGGCGTCGATTCGAAAGAGTCTGCTATCGGAGATGGTTGGGAAGAGGTGAATGTCAACGTTGACATCGACCAGAAACAGCAAGAGGCCAAAAACGACGCTTCTTCCCAATCTTCTCCCGCAAAGTCCTCGGCCAGCGCAAGCAATACAGGCACCACCGCCAACGCCAACGACAACCAGAAGAAGGTGATCAAAAACGGAATTGCGATCAAGTCCAAGCCGTTACCCGCCTTGCCCACGGCAAGCACGCCACCAACAAAAGCGAAATCGAATCAGCCTCCGGCAACCCCACCGAAGCCCAAGGAGTTGACCTCGCAGGTTGAACACAACATTCTGAAACAAATTTGAAATATTTTTTTTAACTGCGACGCTGTGGCGAGATGCAACAAATATTGTTCAATATTGAAAATTTGAATTTATTAATTTAACGATTTAGTTTAAAATTTCTTGCCAGTACAAGGTGTTCACCCCAGGCCAGGACAAGACCGTCGTGAACCCGATCCACAGTCCACAGACCCAGGTTTCCACGGGCAAGAGCTTGCTCAAGG
>Ga0099798_10465_pt1 | contig 13561 bp, 9 predicted proteins | sample Uncmet_Sort29A_1_FD_89870 | JGI IMG/M metagenome (GOLD analysis project Ga0099798, IMG submission 89870) | Marine eukaryotic communities from CALCOFI LINE 67, Pacific Ocean - CN13ID_Sort29A_1 | ecosystem: Environmental > Aquatic > Marine > Oceanic | place: Pacific Ocean: Monterey Bay | collected... | reverse complement strand
TATTTTTTGACCCATTTCAAGTGCTTTTTTGATTTTTTTGATTCATTGAGTCCAATTATTAAAAAATCGTGTTATTTTAAGGTTGGTCCGTAATTTTCGTATCGCGTTATATGCTTCGAATTTGTTGAGAAATCTGGAGCCAAAATGCACGGTTGTGGAAATCGAGCGCATGTGGATTAACTTGTTCGGTTCAACAGACATAACATGTGATGTGGTTCAATTCATGCATGCTTTGGAAACTTGTGGTGGTTGGCCGCGGGAGTAACAAGGTTTTTTTATAAGCCGTTTCGTTGTTTTTTCATTTTTTGGTCCATTTTAAGTGTTTTTTAAATTTTTTTTTTAAATCATGAGTCGGATTTATAAAAAAATCGTGTTGAGTTCAGTCTAAAAGATAAGGTTTTGATGTTTAAACTGATGTGCGGAGACGATGGGCAGTTGTCTTACGAAAACATGTTGGAGTCACCTTTATGTTTTTCACCTTTTATTTCTCATTGGCAGTTACCAAAATCGATGGTTTGTGAGGCGGATCTGAAAATGGTGGTAAACGATTTAGCAAGATCAATTGCATACCGGAAATTTGACGTGCAAAAACTGGACCTGTTCGGATCGGGATACGTCGGGCCAGAAGAGCTCCAAGCAATTTGCCCGAAAATATACCCATTAATGACGATAAAAGCCGCGACGTATCGAATTTTAGCCACGTTTTGCGACGGTCAGAACAAATCAGTGTCCGACACATTGATGAATCTGAGTCAAAGGGCTGACAAAACCGTTCTACGCGGGCCAATGGAAGGGCCTTGGTTAGCGACGATTTTGCTTTCCGCCGCGGAGGAGTGGGACCATAGGGTTGTGCATGCGAGATATTTTAAGAATCCCCAGTTTAGGAGGCTTTATTCTACGCAGTTTTCGAAAAATTTAGAGCGTGAAGAGGACGGTTTGTTGAAAGAGTTAATGGACAACGCAATGGCATTGGCTGAGCAGACAAACATTCCGTTACCAGACGCTGACTGTACATTTGACGTTTTTGATCGCGTGAATGTTAACGATTTTAATCGCGATGCGGATTATATTGAACGTAATTTGCAAAACGCAAAAGACGCTATTGTGCTTGGTGCATCGAGCCAGAACCATTACATGCGATTAGCAGACGTCCGTCGAGGAATATCGCCGGAAATAAATAATTGGCCAAACGAAGGTAGTACTAACGCTAATAACGTGAGTAGTACCAAAATGCAAGGTAGTCGGGGCAATGGATTCAGTACTGTTGAAACGGGCTATGCGGGGAAACAGAATTTTACGGCCGCTGAAGTGGGTGACGAAGACGAAGATGAATCAAAGGGAGGAAGTAAAGAGAGCGCCGATTTGAAAGTGGAGGAAGTAAATGATGCAGATTTTGATAGTAAAAATGATGGACAAAAATCTTCTCCCAAATCTGGGTCTAAAAAAGGCGAGAAATCGAGTGCATCCGACAACACGGATAAAGAAAACCGTAGTACAAAAAAACGATCGAGCAAGCGCGATGCACATGAGTCGGACAGAGAAGAAGGTTCGAAAACAAGGTCGAGCAGACGGGATCATGATCACGGTTCAGACCGGGAGGACGGTAAGCCGCGGACGCGGTCTAGTAAACGAGATCATGACGATAAAGATAAGCCGAAAACACGGTCGAGTAAACGCGACCACGATGACAGAGACGATAAGCCGAAAGTTAGAAGTTCTAAAAGAGATCACGACGATGGTAGAGAACACAAAAAGGATGACAAACCGAAAGTTAGATCTTCTAAACGCGATCACGACGATAGAGAACACAAAAAAGATGACAAGCCGAAAGTTAGGAGCTCTAAAAGAGATCACGACGATAATAAAGATGACAGGAAAAAAGATCGAAGAAGTAAGAGGGATTAGTAATGAAATAAGGATGGGGGTTAGTAGTACTGCTATTTTTTATGATTTGCATGCGAACTTTATTTTTGTACCACTGGTGTTGCAGGCACTGTATGTGTTTGCTATTTATTTTTTCACGTCATTCTGTATAATAAACGCCAGTATAAGAGTTCTATATTTTCAGTTTGTGTAATTGCAGGTTTCAAAAATTTTAAGGTCCTTATTTCGAGAGACGAGAACTTTATTTTCAAATAGATATCTGTGCGCGCTGCTTGAATGCGCTAAACTTATAGGGGTTGTAACTTTGTAAAGAAAATATAGTAAGTTTAGTCGACGCATATTGTACTCGTATTATTTCATTTCCACATTTTTTTTAAATGTATTTTTCAGGCGGGCGGGGGCGGTGATTAAATTTTCAAGCATTTTCTTCTCGGGTTTCAAATTGAATAATTCTCACATTTTGTTCTGCGAATTTTCATGTGTTCTTGTGTCAATGAATTTTCTAAAATTTGTTTGATTTCTAAAATTCACAGGGAGACAAATGGTTGTTTTTGGATATGAAATTTCATTGGTAGTAAAGTGTTATTATTCCATTCCGTAAGTGGTTATTTAATAAAATGGTTTCATTTGTAAAAACCGGAAAAGAATGGTCGATTGTGTACCCCATCATGTTCAGTTTATTAGTATTCGGAGGCTATGGGCTTATGATCCCTGTTGCAGCAGCAGCAGCAGCGGGCATGGATCGTGAAGCAACAGTAGCAGCAGTACTTGCACAGAGTCAGGCTTTGGCTCGAAAACGGGCATCCGAGCGGCAGTTTTTGACTCAAAAACGGGCTCCCGAGCGCAAAAAAGATGAGGATATTCCTAGTACAAGAAGTGACATTTCTGATCACGAGCAAGATAGTAATCCCTACCCAACAACCCAGATTGAAGACGAGCTTATGAGATGCGCCGAAGACCGGCATGACATGGCGATTCCGCGGTCTGGTAGGGCGTTTTCCGCTGGAGAATTAGGATCTGCACCTGTGACATCACCGAAGTTGGCTGGGTCAAAATCCATGTCTGCCGCTATTGCTGCTGTTGCTCCGAAAAATCCGACGTCTCTTGATCGAGGAGTTGATGAAGAGAAAAACCCAGATGAATCTCATGACAAAAACTCTAATCGCAGCAGACGCGCATCGTCCAGAACTCGACGAAGCAGCTCCAGAAGATCATCATCGTCGTCGTCGTCGTCAAGGCGCGGATCCAGGCAAAAACGCAGTTCGTCCCGAAACAGCATTCCTACAGAAGTGCAGATACCGGCAGTCCCAAAAACAGCAGAATCGAAAACCACCAGTGCTACTAATGTCAGCCCAGCTCATCTATTATGGAAGGCGGCTGGGAAGAAGGCACTGAACAGCCCGGCTGCTAGCGGTGCTATTGAACCAGCGGCGACTAGTACTGATGGAACTGAACAGAAATTGCGGTTCGACCTGGAAGCGAAAGATATTTTTGGCCAGGTTGCAAACAACGCTCGTGAGTTCAACGAAACTTACAAAAAGAACCTGGAGGAACGAGTTGCTGCAGCAAAGAAAAGGAGGATTAGGAAAGATCGTTGTTCCTGTTTCATATTGCTGGCGTTAGTTATGGGGTTGATTGTACTGGCATCCGCATGAAGTGGAAATGGGGGTAATTAGGTGGAAAGGGATACTAATTAGTACTAATTAGGTGGAAAGGAACCAGAGTTGGAGGAAAGTACTGGAAAGGGTTGTATTGGTAATAACTGCGAGGAATTGGAAAGGATTGTATTTGAAGGTATTAGAAATTCGAATTCCAGCATTGGTAACTGCGAGGCCATCATTATAAATAACGTCTGTTCAAAAATAGTTTTTTAGCACAAACATCAATGGTATTTTTCCCACACATCATGGTATTAGTTCTTATGGATCGAAATGGGCAGGCAAGGGATACTGATTACCCATTCGCTTGACCTTTTCGAATAAACAAATTTAGAGTTTGTAATCACGTGAAGTTGCAAAAAAAGAAATACTGGGCTCGATTTTATAAGTTTTCTGTCGGTTCATTTTTAGTGTTTCATTAGTACTAGTAATTTGTTCATCCGTTTTCTCCCTGTTACAAGTTTCATTTTGCATTCACATGCGTCATAATTTTAATGTCACATTCAATCTTATTATTTTTAATTTCGTTCAATAATTTTGTTTCCAAATTAAATTACATAGCAATTCAAATTGATTCTTGAATACTTGAAACCGTCACAACCTTTGTTTTTGAAGTAGTGCGATCTGATATTACAAAAATTACATACCCCCCCCCAAAAAAAAACAACAAGAATGGCTCCCAACGTAACGGGTGGTCTCCACCTCGAGAAGGTGCAGTTCGGGAGTAAAACATACAAATGCGGGGAGGCAGTTGTAGGAAATATGGGGAGGGAATACAAGCTGAAAGTAAGGTTGTTATCATCGGCGAAAATTATGGTGTTCGAGATCGTCGAAAAAGTATCCAAAGGGTTTATGTCCAGCGACAGAGGATTACAGTTTGATACAACAAATCTTGCAGTTTATAACTTGTCCGACGTCACACAGTGCAAACACAAAGGAAATAGCGTTGTTGAGATATTAGTTTCCGAACCCGCGACTTCCTACTACACAGCTAAAACTCACGGGATGTACAATAGTAAAAAAATAGGCAAGGCGGATTCAGATTGCACCAAAATTTCTGACTTGACAAATTTCGCGAAAAAGTTGGTGCTAAACTTCATACATAAACCGAAAAAGGGTTCGGCAGAGGCTGAGATGTTCGTCAGCCAACTGAACAACGAGGTCTCCATGGCTCGTTGGAAAAAACAGAACGAGTTAGAGAAGATAAGGTGGAAAGAGGAGGAAAAAAGGGAAATTGAGGAGTATAAACTGGCTGTGAAGAGACAAAAAGAAGACGAAGAGAAAAAAGAGGCCAGTCTTCCGAAACCCGCGGCCAAAAACCAAAAAGCAATGCTATTCACTTTTGAAGATTTCGAAAAAATGCGCAAACAATCAAAATCTACAAGCAAATCAAGTACTAGCAGCTCAAAAATTACAGGCGAAACAAACAGTAAGGGTAGTACTCCAAATTCCTCTCGCATTCCATCACACGCTTTAAAATCGATAACTAAATGGAAACTGTCCGGCGGGAATGAGGTCCTTGGGTCGGAGGCAGATTGGAAGCGCTATTACGAGGCCCGGGTGGATTGTGAAAATAAGAAAGACACGCACTGTGCGATCGAAACGATGTACGCAGGCGATGACGAAAATGGGAAGGAAATGGCGCGTGATTTTTTGAACGACTGCAGGTACGGTGTGGCTAAGGCGCTCGTGTCGACTTCTTCGGGCTTTAGTGAGAATGAAAAAGCGAAACTCGGATCGTATGCAAAAATCGAAGCTGATGAAGCTTTGAACCAAATCGCGGCTGGGCTTTTTATCGATCGAATCGATATCGAGTTCGCCGAAAGCGAAACGCCGCGGGAAGTGAACGTTTACATGCGCTTTTTTTCTTCCATCGCCAGCCCAAACGTTGTGGACTTGAATCTATTTCTCTACGACAGGGACCGCATGTTTTCGCACGACAAAATGGGTCACGTTCTCGGGATTCGTAGTTTCGGTAAAGAAATCCCAAAGTCGAATACATTCAATTCCGATCTTTCTGTTCGCGCAAGGCTCGGAACTAAGGAAATAAAGCTTTACGAAACCGAAGCGCATCCAACCGATTATTTTAGAAAAGAAAAGGAAAAACTGTGCGCGGGGAAAGACGCTGTTGGTTTATTGGACGCAATAATCGGGCCTGGGCGCGTGAAATCGAATCGGAAAGCGTTCTCTGCTTTACTAAGGGCTTCTGGGTGTGCAGCAGGTGATGCGGCCGCCATGAGTTTTGACCCGATTGGTTTCATGGCTGGGAAAAATTCGAAATTAACACGATTTTTTTAAAATCCGACTCAAAAAAACAAAAAAAAATAAAAAAAACACTTAAAATGGGTCAAAAAATGGAAAAAACGAGTCGGATTATGAAAAATTCGTGTTAATTGAAAAAAGGTGAGGTTCAAACCGACACTGACGCAATTGATGCTGAAATTGACGCCGTCATTTCAAACTTTCTGGTCCCCATGTTTGTTTGAATCTTTTTTTTTTGCTGTTTTGCCAGTCCAAAAAACCCCGCAAAAAAGAAAATCATACAAAAACGTGGACAATAGAAAGTTTGAAGTATGGATTGAAGAATCTGAGGAGGAGGAGGAAGAAATTGAATTGAGTGCAAACAATAAAAACAAAAATGCTAGTACTACTATTTCCGCACCAGAAAACCGTACTGATACTAGTGTTCTGAAGTCGCCTGCAGTTCTTGCTAGTAGTAGTTCTTCTACCATGAAAATCAACTCCACTATTACTAACAATAATGTCGCTACGTCTTCCTCATCCTCTTCGTCTTCCAGATTGTTGGGCAAAAACATTTCTTCGACGGCAAAATTTTCACCTGACAAGGAAAATGATCCGAAAAGTGCAAATAAAAATGGAATGACATTTTTCGAAATAATGAACGCGAAGAAAAGAGAGCGTGAAGAAGAGAAGGCAATGCTTAGTAGTGCAACTACCAGTGTCGTCGCTGCTGTTAGTAAAAATAGTACTACCAGTACTAGTGAGTTGGATAAGGCTGAATTTGATTCGGACGAGCCGGCGACAAAGAAACAACGAACCTTGGAAGAACGCATCAAGGACAATAGTATGGAAATTTCTGAAAATTATTTTATGTAAAGCTGAGCCGCAGGATTCCGATTCCAGAGCTGGGAAGCATTGTACATTAAATATCAGAGAAGTTTTAGTAAAAGCAAAACCTAAATCTATAAAAATCTCTTCTGGCACCTTTGTTAGGATTTTTATCATTTGATTTAAAAAAGTTCCATGATATGTCTTTTTATTTGAGATGATTAATAATTTTTTCTTTTCAATGTTTTGGGAGACTTCTCTTTTCAGTTCAGGTCATCAATTCTTTTTTTTTACGGGGAAATTGTTTTTCTCGCATGCTATCAACCAATGTTTGACTACGAATATATGTAGTATATTCTTTTTCAAATTTCCAAACAGGTTTATGTTTTGCGGCGAGCGGGATAGATAATTAATTGATTTTATTCTTTACAAAGTAAAAAGATGCAAACAGCACAGTTAAACTGTAATAGTCAGAATTGTATACCTTTTTTAAAAGCTTTCTGCCACTCTCAAGATGTTCAGTTTCAAGACGTCTACCAAAAAATGCTGCGCTGCTTTTTTGGTCGTTTTATGCCTCGTTGGCAGTTTTAGTACTAGTGGTGGTATGAACGAAGGACAGAGTTCGATGTCGATGTTACTAGTACACGGTGTTAGCGGTGCTCGTGCTCCCCGCGCCCCAGTTATCACTCCGGTTGTTACCGCAAGGGCTCGGGCTACGGCAAAAGAATCAGTCAACTCACGTAAGCGTTCGATGGGTAGAAAAATTGTAAATAATATATCACGGCTAGTGGCGCTACTGGCTGTTTTAGGTTTGGTCTTCGCAGCTGGTATGCGCTATCAGATGGCCTTCGAAGCTGGGGTTCCTGACTCTTTGACGACCGGCGAAAAAAAGGTTCGCAGTCTGCGCGTGCCAACGACACTAAATGTCAATAGTAATAGTAGTACGAAAGTGCTAGGTTCTTTCGCTACCTATTGGTATGCAAAGTCGGCTAAAGAAAGAAAAAGAAAAAATGACACAAATGTCAACAAGCAGTTGCGCGCCAACCATGTGCCATCAATTACTCCTATTGAAGCCCGACCCGTAGCTGTGGTAGAGAAGAGCACTAGGACGAATGTTCCATCATGGTGCCAGAACCAGGATACAAACTGGAGGGTAACAAAGTTCAGTCAATTGTGGTTGCAAGATTTTGTTCAGGAACAGATTACTGAGAAAGACTTCCATTTCCGAACCTGGTCCTGTGATGATCTGATGCAGCTAGAAAATCAATTTATAAAGTGGGTCGAACAAAACGTAAGTGCTGGTACTATTATCTACTACTATCAGAAAGAGGGTGTGAGAGACACAATTTGTCGAAAAGCACATGGGATATCATCACACGACCCGGAGCGTATCACACAGCCTGCGGATGCCGTGTGTCCCGGAGTGTGTAGTTCTGAATGTACAGGCAATGTTACCCGCTGGCACCGCTGGTACCGAGGATCTGGGAGAGCAGGTTCTTAGTAAAGCGACGTAACTGCGTCAAAACGTTCTAATTAAATATTTTTGGTAAACCGCGGTACTAATAATAATTCCATTTTTGTTGCAAAAAACGCAAGATAATTATTAACATAAAACAACCCAAACGGGCGAATAAAATAAATCGAACTCGTCTGAAAAGGCGCTCCGAACTAGTAACATTGATTGTCTCAAAAGACTGGGTATCTTTACAGTGTCTTACGGGAGCTGGACTCCACGAGGAAGTCCGGCTCTAGTGTTTATTAGTAAACAAAAGAAGAGTATATAATTGAGCTATGCAGTTTAATTTATTTTTTGTGTGTTTTTTCTCTGAGAGTTTATCATCATTTTTTTCGTCGCACAATGATGATTTTTTTCCAATTTTGATGATTTTGATGAATGATTTTTTTCAATTTTGATGAATGATTTTTTTCGAATTTTCTGCCATTTTCGATTCATTTTTTTTTCTTTCGGTCAAATCCTTACAAAAGTGAATTGAAATTATAAAAAACAGGACGATATTTTTTTCTGCGTTGAGGTAATAAAAGTCCTCTCAAGTGGTAAGGATTTGTTAATAATTCGATGGTTTTCTAGTATTTTTTTCTCCTTATTTTGGATTTAAAAAACATTTTCTTAATTAATTTCCAAGATGGCATTCTCACAGCGTTTGCAGAAATTCTTGAGCCCGTCGGGGTTTGTAATAGTAAGTGCAGTTATTAGTATTCAGGTTTATTGTTGCATTCTTAATTTTGTGGCTGAAGGGAATGGACTGGAAAAAGAGAAAGGAAAAACGGGTACTACTACTCTGGTTTTCTTAGCAGGGGTCAGCGCTAGAAAAATTATTAGCAGTACTACTACTAAAGGTCGGTCCGGTTTGGGATTGTGCAAAAAATCTGATGTTATGGAACCGGCAGTACTAAAAAAATCCGAACCGGGAGCAGTACTAAAAACAACATCCAAAGTGGGGGCTGCATTGTGGGGAAGTTTGAGAGAAAACATCAGTGGGGGCAGAATTGTGGAGCATGAGGAGCAGAGTTTGGGCAAAAAATCTGATGATATGGAAAATCCGGCAGTAGTAAAACCAGCGATGGAGGGATGGCTGTGGAAAAGATTGGAGGGTCGTAGCAATGGCAGCCCTGAGGGTGGTTCTTTTGGTATTAAGAGGTATTTCGCACTGGACGGTCCGAGCCGGGTGATAAAACTATTACACAAAGCGCTTTCTATTGAATACCTTGTCCAACGCGTCGACCCCCGGGATGACCTGGGTGACCTTCCCGAAGATCAACACCGTTTCGACCTGCATTTGTCTGGTCAAAATACCAAGCGCGCCAGGGTTATGAGGCTGAGTGCAGAGAGCGCAGGAGAGCGGCAGAAGTGGATCGACGCCGTGAATGCACTTGACGCAGAATTCAAACTTATCGATGCGCACATCGAATGGGTATAAAACGGCCTTTTGCACGGACCAAAAAAAATCGATAATTTTGCGAAAATGAAACAAAAAATTATTTTTTGGCCCAAAACCACCTCCAAACCGCCGTGTCACAATCTGATTTTTTTCAACTACCCCTTATAACTATGAGGGGCGAGCACCTAGTGAAAATACAAGTAAATTTGGATGAAAAATGGCCTAAAATCTGGTTTGCGGTTATGAAAAATGCTGAAAAGCGGAAAACATGATACCGCTTTTGGCCCGAAATTCACAATGAACGGGCCCTCCATTGTTGCGTCCGAGTTCTAGAACGGGCCCTCTTCTTGACTTTTCGGGGCCAAAAACGAAACCGAGGTTGAAATTTTTGCTCATTTTTGGCCAATTTGGATTTGGATTTTCAGTTTTTCTTGCAATGTCAAATGGGACTTTTATCATCATTTTTTTGGCGCGTTTTGAAAACTGGAAAAACCAAAACGGAACTTTTCCAAAAAAGGCCGAAAAAATGCCCGTTTTTGACACTTTTTTACACTTTTTCGCACTTTTTTACACTTTTTCACACTTTTTTGCACCCTCCGGCCCGTTTCAAAAATTTGCGAATCCGTTTTTGAAATTTTTGAATTAATTTTTTTATTCAATCTGGGCCAAAAAATATCCTTTGGAGAACAAAATCTGTGTTTTCCAGAAATCAAAAATTGAACTTCCTGATCCCCATCATATAGCGTTTTTTTCACCCCGGAAATGCGACTTTGGGACGTTTTTTAGGGTCATTGAAATGGCACAAACGTGAGTACAACAAAAAAATAACTCGAAAAAACAAGCATTCAGACAGAAAAAAATCATTTTCAAGTTGAAAAAAGAGGGCTTGAGACCCTACAATTGACCGGGTCAATACGCGCCAAAAAAAACCGATCAGAAAATACACTCAACATAAATTTTCAAAAAAAACACTTTTTTGTCCCGTGGGCCAAAAAAAAACTCATTTTTTTGATTTTTTTTGATTTTTTTGACATCCGTGCAAAAGTGCGTTTCAAGGTCTTTTGATGTGCGCATCGAAAAGTTTGAACCAATCATTTCAATAATTCCTTCACCACAAGTCAACAAAACCCCCAAGATCAACAGTCACAAATGCAGCAATTACAACATTTACAAAACCTACAAAATGCGCTACAGACACAAAATTTGAATAGTACTAATCCTTCTCTACCAGCACAGATGGCAGAGACTCAAAACTTATTGAATTTGGTTCAACTTCAAATGCAGTTGAATCAAATACAGCAACCGCACCAGGGGGGACAAAATGTGGGACAAAATAATTTCGGAATTAACCAATCCACAGGAAATGGTAATTCTGATTTCGAGCAAGAATTCGCGAGCTTGTTTCAGCGAACGCCGCCACGCACGCGAACAATAACGCCACCGCAATCAGCGCAATCGATGCAACTATTACCATCGCAATTATTATCATCGTTGTCACAACAAAATAGTAAGAAAAACAGCGAAAATAGTAATCTCAGCGCATTCCCGAACCTATTACAACGCACCCCACCGCAAACACCAACGGAACTCCCACCGCAATTAGTTCTTCCCCAAGGCCACGTGCCTCAATTGAAAGGACCCAGTTTTCGTCCACCACCTGGGAAAGAGAATGTAATTAACAGCACCGCTTTGTCTGATCAAGATTTCTTGACCACTGCGGCCGATTTGATTAACCGCGGTATTGATGACGGCAACGGATACTATGGCAACACGTTTTACAACGAAAGAGAAAATTATTTGGATACTCCAAACGGTCGAGTGGACACCAAACATCTTAATCCCCATTATGTTCAAGCAATATTGACTTTTCTACAGGGCAAACCGCACCCGTTCACCAACAATAGGTCTGACCTCTCCACATTTATAAATGCCATAACCCCGCCACGAAGCAAGTCAACACCATCATCAGGCGGAAAAAATATTAATGCTGACAGTGAAGAAACGAATAGCAAGCGAAGTAGAAGTAGTTCTTCATTGGATGATGCTTCCAGTAACACCAATAACTCCTCTAAAAGTGGTCACTCATTTAGTAGTCACGCTCAGAGTTCCAGGTCTTCTGAAGGCAACAACAACACCAACAGCAAAAGACGCAGTGCGAGTAGTGAATATGAAAAAAACGTTCAACTCGGGAAAAATTTCGGGCAACAATTTCTACCGAACCCACTTAACCCACTTGCTGAGCATTACTATGACCTCACCGGAAAAGCAAAACCAAAAACAAGCACCAACACCGGTAGTACTGCTAATAGTAACAATCCATCGTTGTTAGAAAAATTGATGAGAGACAGTGGTAGCAGCTTCAATGCGAGTTTTTCAGCCATGAAAAAAAATAATGCTGCGTTTGAAAAAACTGTACTTAATCATTATTCCTCATTAACCGAGGAACGGCTTCTCGAACACCAATCACAAAATAACAAACTTAATCGGTCGAAAAAGAATAAAGAAAGAAAAAAAGAGAATAGAGAGAAACACAAATTCATCGACGGTGATGGGAAGGAATACTATTACCACAAGGAATCTGGCGGGGAAAATGATGTTTTTCATGATCTCGCTGGGCAAGCACCGGTAGGCAGTCTTTTTGCCCCAGCATCCTTCAACGGTGTGAGAGAGAGAATTAATCACGCAATTCATGTAAAGCGGAGTAAGTCCACCACTCCAAGAAATAGAACGCCACGATTAATAGCCTCTGAAGAAAAAAACTCTAACAACTCAAGTGAGGAACCTGATCATGATGTTTTGATTTGTTTCAGAACATTGAGGAGGTTAGGGGTGATGCAAATTTACCGACCTGGTTTGGCACAGGATTTGACTTTTAAATTAACACGATTTTTTTATAATCCGACACGTTTTTTTTTCATTTTTTTTCATTTTTTGGTCCATTTTAAGGTTTTTTTTGAATTTTTTTGTCATTTTGAGTCGGATTAATAAAAACATCGTGTTAATTCCTTCTTTCTGCCGACCCAGAGGATACAATTGAGGACAAAATAACACGATGTTTTTTATAATCCGACTTTTTTTTCATTTTTTGGTCCATTTTAAGGGTTTTTTTGACTTTTTTTGTCATTTTGAGTCGGATTATAAAAAAATCGTGTTAAATTCTTGTTTTTGATAGAATTTTATCATATGTTGAGAACGATTTCGCTGAAATCCAGCAAACAAACGCGCGCATCGCGGCTAAAAAAGCTGCAAAAAACCGACGAAGGAGCAGGAACAAGAGTGGTGGTGACAAAAATGACAAAAAAAGAGGTCGTAGTGGTTTGGTCGAAAAAAGAGGTCGAAAAAATAGTCTAAATAGTAACAACGACAATGATAACGAAAATACTAGTCAAGACGAGCATAATACCACAGCTGGTAATACCAGTAATAATACTAATGACATGAGTAATTCAAATTCTAAAAACAATACTAAATCCACGGCTGAAAAACTCTCTGGGTTTTAACAAGCCGGCGAGTAAATCAGTGCTGGGCAAAATTTGACTTTTTGACCAAAAATCTTCATTTTGTTGATATTTTTGGTCCATTTTTGAAAATTTTCATCACTGATTCACTCGGCGGCTTGTTTTTTATCAAAAAGCTAAAGACGCAATCAACTGGGCGCGAAACGGAAAAAAAGAGCCGCGGGAAAGAGTTGAAAAAACAATAACAAGCAGTCGTGTCAATCAGTGCTGAAAATTTATCAAAAATGGACCAAAAAACATCGAAAGTCAACCTTTTTTGAAGATTTTTGATCAAAAATTCGAAATGTTTCCCAGCACTGACAAGACTGCTTGTTCAATGATCATCGATTGTATGCTGCTCGCCGGGCCAGACCAGCTGTAACACGATTTTTTTATAATCCGACTCAAAATGATCAAAAAATGGACCAAAAAATGGAAAAAACGAGTCCAATTATAAAAAAATCGTGTTCTGTTGGTTGACCAAGAAACTGGGGAATCGGTTTTAGATGTTGACCCAGTGATTGCAAAACATATTTCGGACTTTATTACTTGT
>Ga0099798_10464_pt1 | contig 13620 bp, 13 predicted proteins | sample Uncmet_Sort29A_1_FD_89870 | JGI IMG/M metagenome (GOLD analysis project Ga0099798, IMG submission 89870) | Marine eukaryotic communities from CALCOFI LINE 67, Pacific Ocean - CN13ID_Sort29A_1 | ecosystem: Environmental > Aquatic > Marine > Oceanic | place: Pacific Ocean: Monterey Bay | collected... | reverse complement strand
ATTTTTTTCAAAAACTCAAAGGCCCTAGTATATGAAAGCTAAGACAATAGGCGGTATTATGATGCTGCTTGGCACCTGTGTTGGAGCAGGAATGCTGGCATTACCGATAGCCGCAGCACACGAAGGATTTATAATAGCAACAGCATTATTAATAATATGCTGGCTAACCATGACTTTTGGAGCATTAAATTTACTAGAAGTTAATTTATCTCTACCTGAAAACAATAATTTAATATCAATGGCAAACAAGACTCTAGGTAAAACTGGAAAATACTTAACTTGGTTTGTATATTTATTATTATTATATAGCCTAATGGCAGCTTATATCTCAGGAAGCAGTAATATAATATATGCCATAACCCAAGCTGCACATATTAAAACTCCAGTATGGATAAACACTTTAATCGCAGTAATAATACTTAGCTCCATTGTTTATAAAGGAGTTGGATCTGTAGATATTGTAAATAGATTCTTAATGAGCGCTAAATTTATCTCATATATAATAATTGTTCTAGCTATTATTCCTTTTATTAAAATAAATAATTTAAATAACTTTAATAACTATACCCAGTTTAATATGAATATTAATATAAATATTAATACTATCATGGTAATGATCACATCTTTTGGGTATGCAATTATTATCCCGACTTTAAGATCATATTTTAAAAGTGATATAAAACAACTAAAAAAAGTTGTATGGATAGGAAGCGCAATACCACTAATAATTTATATTTTATGGATTGCAGCAATACAAGGTCTGATCCCAAAACTAGGAGATCATGGATTATTATATATAGCTAAATCTCAACAAACCAATGCTACTCTTATGAAATCAATAAATATTTTTATTCACAAACCTTGGATATCTATAATTGCAAATATATTTATATCTATATGCGCGATTACATCATTACTAGGAGTAAGTCTTTGCCTGACTGATTTTATAGCAGATGGGTGTAATCTTAATAAAAAATTAAAAAAGCATAATAGATTTATTTACCTTATTACATTTACACCACCTACTATAATAGTATTGTTTGCCCCTGGAATATTTATAAATGCACTCGGATATGCAGGTATATGCTGTATATTATTATTAGTAATTTTACCTATCGTTATGTCTTTAAGTAGAATGCACATCAAAAAATCAAAAACATCTTATACAGCCCCAGGAGGAAGTATACTTAAAGTGATTTTTCTTATAATTGCTATAATACTACTTAGCTTTTTGTTTATACAAAAATAATATATATATAAAACAACTAAAAAACTTAAATTTAACAACAAAATATCATAAAACCGCTATATTTAAAAATAAGAGATAAAAATATGAGTTTAGATAAATATATGTTAGGTAAAAACAAAATAAAAAAAGAAAAAACAATTGAGATGAAGTCAATGCAATTAGTAAGCTTTAAGGACATAGAAGCAAAAAGACCAAGATGGATAAAGGAAGACAAAATAACTGAAAAAGAGATTATTAACTTAACTGATGATTGGTTAAAAAGAAATGAATATAAAGGCCCTCTAAGCTTTTATAAATTTATTACTGAATTAACAGTTACTCCACCTCTTCAAACACCACCTGTAACACCAAGATTACAAACCATAGATGAAAATACAGAATTAAGTGATATTTTTTAATCTATATATAATATCAATCTATTAACTTAAGCAATATACCTGATACTGATAAGTTTAAAGAGCTTAACATTTCTTTGGAATACGGATTAAATTTAATCATATCATGAAATAAATCAATACTATCATGACATGTTTGCTGCTTTACATTCATGATACTTTCAAAACCTTTAGTGATAGGCTTATTATCATTAAGATATTTATCTAATTTCATTTGATTTAAAACTCGACCAATCACATGTGTCACTCCTTGCGAATACGCAACATGCTTATCGTGTTCTTCAGGTGAAATATCAAGAACCTTAAAGTTTTTGGATATAAAAAAATCTCTCCAGAAATTATATTTTTCTTTATCACATCTAAGTGAATGCATCATAATTTGTGAATTATTATTAATATTATTTTTTAAATTATAAGAATCAGGACCAAACATTGGGTGAGTAGCTATAATATTAATATTTTCTGGCAAGCCTTCAAGCATCCATTGACAAGGTAATATTTTTACAGAGCAAACATCTATAACTACAGATCCTGGTTTTAGTAAACTTGATATTTGAGATATAGTTTTTTGCATATATCTTATTGGCACACACAAAAAAACCTGATCTGCACTAGAAACACCTTCTTGTAAATTTTTATAATCTTTGTGAGATTTATATTTCTTATTCTCATCATAAAATTTTATATTAAATTTAGTATTTAATTTATTATTTAATTTATTATTTAATTTATTATCGCCACTTAAAATATTAAATAATAATTTACCAAATCTACCAAAACCTATTATAAATATATTATTAGCCATTATTATTATTTCCTGTTTTATTTAAGTAATAGCTTTTAATACTATAAAGCTTGTTTCATTATTAGGGTTATCCTGAATATTAGATTTTATATTTTTTAAATTATATTTATCAATGCAATTACTATGTGCAATAACAGCAGAACCTGCTGGTAGTTTATTCTGTGATAAGTCTCGCGCGGCCTCAGCTGTATCTGAATATTCATGAAGATTAATACTAGCATAATTATTATTTAAAAATTCTCGACACTGAGCTAATGCCTGAGAGTGAGAATATATATCTGTTATTTTATTTATATCTTGATTATTTTTACACAATAAAGAATGCCTAACTGGTATAGATAAATAATCTAGCACATGAACTTTTTTTACTAACTCTACACTCTCAGCAAGTATAGATAAAGCATTTAAAGTCTCCGCGACCACACCTGCTGTAGAATTACTAATAGCTAAAACTCCAAGCATAGACTCACCATTGCATAACTGATCTAAAACTTGTTTAGAAGATATAGCATATAACATATCATAAGATCTATTAGCTAAATCTAATCCATTATTTTTAATATAAGTTAATGCGGAATTTTCCGAATGACTACCAATATCTCCTTGAACACTAATAATAAAATCACTGTTATTTAAAGATTCTTTATTAGATTCAAACTGAATATTTCTGCATGCATTAATAATATCTTTAAAAATCAACCTTCTATCTTGTGATGGTAATAAATAATTATTATTTTCAGATATTTTATTTAAAATATTCAGCTCTCTAGATGGATCAAAAACAGATTTAATATTAGATTTAGCTTTGTAAATTTTTGTTTGCAAAGCTAAAGCAGCACGCTTTTCTAGTAACTCAAGTAATTCCTGGTCTACTTTATCTATTTTATTTCTCAAATTATTTAAATTATTTGATTTATCCATTTTAATTAATTCCTTCTAATTAAAATTTATTTAATATCTCTAGATTTAAGTTTTCTAGATTTAATAACAGCATCAGATAATTTATCTAATAACGGCACACTTTGCTCCCAAGAAAGACATGAATCTGTAATACTCACACCATAATCTAGGTTTTCTATGGAGCTAAGTTTTTGTGAGCCCTCGTTTAGATTTGACTCCAACATTACTCCCATAATCTCTCTATTATCTGGGTTTTTACTAGCAATCTGTTCGCTTAAATCATCTATAACTTCTTTTTGTTTGAGATAATTTTTACAAGAATTACCATGGCTGCAATCTACCATGATTTTTTTGGGTAAATTATTATCTTTTAAGCTATTACAAACATTTTTAATATTTTTTTGATCATAATTTGGACCAGATTTAGAACCTCTTAAAATAACATGACAGTCGTTATTACCTAAAGTCTGAACAGCTGATATATTTCCACCCTTATTAATAGATGTAAAATGATGAGGCTGCTGCGCTGATAATATAGCTTGAATAGCTATATCCGTATTACCCGTTGTACCATTTTTAAATCCAACTGGCATAGATAATCCAGAAGCCAATTGCCTATGTATCTGACTTTCTGTAGTTCTAGCACCAATTGCAGCCCAAGAAATTAAATCTGATAAATACTGAGGCAATAAATTATCCAAAAATTCAGTAGCAGTAGGAATACCCATCGCTGTAATATCTAATAATAGCTGCCTTGCTAAGTGCAAGCCGATATTAATCTGACAACTTCCATCTAAATATGGATCGTTAATTAATCCTTTCCAGCCAACAGTTGTTCTAGGTTTTTCGAAATATACTCGCATTACTAGTAGTAAATTATCTTCATATTTTTTGCTAATATCTGCTAGTTTTGTAGCATATTTTTTAGCTGCATGGACATCATGAATCGAGCAAGGCCCAATTATAACTAATAATTTATCACTCTTACCATGTAAAATATCAGAAATTTCTTGTCTATATTTGCATATGTTTCCTGCTAAATCATCAGGTAATGATATATGATTTATAACTGTTTCAGGGACAGCCAACGGCATTATTTGCTTGATTCTTATATTATCTGTTTTGTGTTTCATTTTCTTTTCCTATTTATATTTAGCTTTAGCCTTAATTTTTATTCCTTAAATAAGACTAAGCTTTAAAAAAGCTATAGCTATAATTTAATTATACGGCATTTTATATGCTTTTTTATGATTATTAATATTATAAAATAATATATAATCAGCTCTTGATAAAAGCATAATAGATATGTGACGTCATACCCAAACGTGAGTTTAAAATTTATTTGCCCTGAAGGGCAAAATAGTTATAAGAATACTTAAAGCTGAAGCTAAAAAAATAAGAACAACAAACAACACTATCTATAACTAAACTAGAAAACATACGCCAAGCACAACTAGATAAACTAGCTATGTTTAACCATATATTTTTAAGCTGGATCATAGTGTTGTTCATTATGATTGAATCCAAAAAATTAAATCTTATAATATAACATAACCTATTTATAAAAATAAGTCAAGTTTAATTATAAAAATATATAAAAATAATTATATGTTTTATAATTTTTTATAATTAACTATCATTACCCTAACAGGCTTATCTACTGACACACTAGTCTCAACAAAAGATAATTTTATTTTATCCATCTGAGCAAATCTAGCCTTCACAGCTTTTAAGTCAAAATCCTGCTTTAACTTAGATTTCTTAATATTTTTCTGTATTTTAATATTAAACTTAGCTGTAACTTTATCAGGAGAAGTAGAGATCAAATCTAATTTACTTTTATCAGTAGAAATAGCATATTTATCTAAAATTAATTTAACATCTTTACCAATAACTGGCTTTTTAGGAAGCTTGTTTTCAATAACTGGAGGCTCATAAGACTGTATGCCTCCTTTCACAACCTCTGAAGATTTTCTCTGTGTTTTTTGTTTATCTTGAGAAATATTATTATTAATATTTACATCTGTTTTAATCTCAGCTTTTTTATCTGATTTAATATTAGAATTATTATCTTTTTTTATTTCTAGAGATACAGGATCTTGGGGCTTATTATTATTACGAGATCGATTTTTATAGTTGCTTGATTTATTATTATTATTATTATTAATATCATGAGCCTGACCTGATATATTACCGCCTGGCTTATCATTATTACCTTTAGAAAAATTTGGTCTAGAAGGAGCAGGTTTTATAGAAGACCGTCTTTTAGAAGTGTTTTTGTTTTTCGAGTCATGGATATTATTTATGCTCCTACCTGGAGCATTAGAATTAGAATTAACATTAAAATTAGTATTAGCATTACCAGAACTCGAGCCAAAAAACTCTCCCCATAAACGCTTCAACACACCAGTTTTTTTAGGAGTAGGAACAATAGGAGACCTAACGACATCACTTGGTAATTCTTGAGATGCAGAAGACCTAGTTACTAATGGCGATTCTTTATCAGCAACTGATCTGGCAGAATATTTATAACCCTTATACTGATTTTTTTGTACCTGATGACTTAATTCAGACTTACCAGGCTGACGTTTTCTTTTATATTCATAATTAGGAATTTGAAATTCAGGATGCGGAATAATTAATATTCTAACATCATAAATTTTCTCTAATTGCTCTATATTAGATCTCTTTTCATTTAGTAAATATGTTGCAACAGCAACAGGTAAAATAAGCTGCATCTCTAACATTTTAGTTTTGGATAACTGCTCTTGTAAAAGCCTTAACATAGACAAACTAAATGCCTCTAAAGACCTAACTCTTCCGTTGCCATTGCACTGAGGACACACATGCTGTAATGAATCAGTAAGAGCTTGTCTAACACGCTGTCTAGACATTTCTAATAAACCAAATCTTGAAATTTTTGCACACTGAGTTCTGGCTCTATCACGCTTTAATAAATCATTTAGATATTTTTCTAGTTTTCTTTGGTTTTTAAAATTAGACATATCAATAAAGTCAATTACAATTAAGCCACCTAAGTCTCGTATTTTAAATTGCCTAACTATTTCTTCGGCGGCTTCTATATTAGTATTAAAAGCTGTTTCTTCAATATCAGAGCCTGTAGTGGCCTTTTTGGAGTTAACATCAATGGCTGTTAACGCTTCTCCTTGGTCAAATACAATAGACCCACCAGATAATAACTCTACCTCTCTTCTATAGGCCAACTCAATCTGACACTCAAGTCGATACCTTGTAAATAAAGATTGCTCACCTGAATAAAGCTTAATTCGTTCAGAAAATTCAGGCCTTAATTGCGCGACGTGCTTCATTACTTGGTCATATGCTTCTTGGGTATCAACAACAATCTCAGTTAAATCTTCTTTAAGATAATCCCGTACAGACCTAAATATCACATCACTTTCTTGGAAAATTAAAAACGGCTCATTTTTTTGATCTGCAACAGTATTTATAGAATCCCATAAATTACTTAACACGGATAAATCCCAATTTAAATCTTCTTGAGTTCTACCAAGACCTGCTGTCCTAACTATAACGCCCATACCTTCTGGTACATCTAACTCAGAAACTTTTTTACGTAGATCCTGCCTTTCCTCTCCTTCAATTTGTCTTGAGATTCCTCCAGAGCGAGAATTATTAGGCATTAAAACTAAGTAACACCCAGGAATTCTAATAAAAGTAGAAACTGCAGCGCCTTTATTACCACGCTCCTCTTTTATTACCTGAATAATTAAAAACTGCCCTTCTGTTAACAAAGATTTAATATCATTTCTATTATCTTTTGTAAGAGGCTCTTTAAAATAAGCTCTATCTATTTCTTTAAAAGGTAAAAAACCATGCTTATCAGCGCCGTAATCTACAAATACAGCATTTAAAGAAGGCTCGATTCTTGATATAACTGCCTTATAAATATTAGATTTTTTGGTAATATGGATATTAGATTCTATATCTAAGTCGGTTAATCTGCCATTTTCAACAAAAGCGACACGAACTTCTTCTTGTTCTGTTGCGTTTATTAATATTTTACTATTGGCTGCTTTATTTTTTGCATCACTAGGTTTACTAGATCCCCTATTTTTATCTGCCATAACAATTCCCTTAATATTCTGGTTATTATAATCAGAGAAAATAAGAATAATTAAGAGATTCAAGCTTTATTTAAAAATAAATGAAGATTTTATAAATAACTAAATTTATTAAATATAATAATTTTTTTTTAAAATTAGTTAGTAAGTTTAAATATCAAATAGCCGTAATTATAAACAATGTTATAAGTATGCTATCCTAATAAACCTTTTTATTAACTTACTCATATACTAACTAACCTTTAAAATCTTATGTTTTTATATTTAATAATTATTAAACTGTTTTTTTGTACAGTTTAAATAATAACAATTTAGTTCAAATCTATATTTATTACTACTTTATACTCTTAAAAGATAAAATCTTATTTATCTTCTGATATATTTAATTAATTTAATACTTTTTTCTGTTCCAACATGATCAGATATAAATAAAATAACTGATCCTTATTGTAATAATAGCACGATATCAAAAATTCGCACTTTCATATTCTCTATCTGATTTGCAATAAGATTACCATAATCAACAAAAGCAATCAATTTAAAACCCAGCGAGCAAAAAATTAACTTAAAACAAAGACTCTAATAAAATAATTAATATACAAATAGGAGAAAAAATTCTTATTAAAAAAAGCCAACAAGAATAAAAAACCCCTTTCATATTTAAAGCTTCTTGAGTTTGTTTCTTATACATAACCCATCCAGCAAAAAAGCTAAATAATATACCTCCTATAGGCAGCATAATGTTTGTCACCAGATCTGTTATGGCGGTAAATAAATCAAATTTACCAAATAATTTATAGCCACTTAAAATATTGAACGAAAATACAGATATCAAACCTATCATAAAAGCTATAATTGCTATAATAAAACTTGATTTAACTCTAGTTAGAGATGTTTTTTCTGATAACGCAGAAACCATAGGCTCTGAAATATTTATAGAACTTGCCCAAGCTGCAAATAATAATAATAAAAAAAATAAGCTCTCTAACCAACGTCCACCCTCCATATCACTAAAAGCTATAGGTAAAGTCATAAACATTAAACCTGGGCCAGACTTAGCAGACAAACCATGCATAAAAATAACAGGATAAATAGCTAATCCAGAGCAAATAGCGACTAATACATCTAATATAACTATCACAAAAACGCTTTTAGTAATAGAAACTCGTTTTGGCAAATAAGACCCATATGCACACATAGCACCGACACCTATTGCAAGAGTAAAAAATGCATGCCCCATAGCGTCTATAATTACAGCTGAGTTAATCTCAGAAATACGAAAATCAAATAAAAAATGTACAGCTTTATTAAAATAGACACCCATACTGCTAGCGGAATAAATAACTAAAAAAATTAATACTATAAATAACAAAGGCATTAAAACTTTAGTAACTTTCTCTATCCCTGTATTAATACCAAACCCAACTACTATAAAAGTCATTAATATAAAAATAATTTGATATTTAATTAATTGCACAGGAGATGATAAAAAACCACTCCAAACTAAAGATATATTATTCGCACTTAAATGCTGCAGACCTCCTAATAAAGCTGTAACTAAATAATAAATAGTCCAGCCAGCAACTACACAGTAAAAAGATAGCGTTAGCATTAAACAGCACATTCCCCACCATCCCATAACCTGCCAGTTATTACTTTTATTATTTTTTTTAGATATGTATTTAATAGCATCTATAGGGTTTTTTTGCGCAACTCTGCCAATTAAAATTTCAGCTATCATAATAGGTATGCCTATTAATAATACGCATATTAAATAAACTAAAACAAAACTACTGCCACCATCACTACCGACCATATAGGGAAATTTCCATATATTACCAAGGCCTACGGCAGCTCCTGTTGCTGCTAATATAAAACCTAAAGATCCTGACCACTGCTCACGAGCCATAAAAATGCCTTAATTAAGATTTACGTACTTAAAATTAGATAATACATCAATTTTGTAATGATACAAGCATATAGCAAGATAACCGTATACTCCCAAAACTAGTATTTTTATAAATATAAGTTAAAAAAAACTTGAGACCAGCCAATAAATCTAATATGATATACTGCTTTTTATAGGTGGCATGGTTAGCATAAAAACTATATATTAAAAGATTTTTAATAATATCCTTATAATTCAACACACTGGAGATTAACAAGATATGTACGCAGTAATAAAAACAGGTGGAAAACAACACAAAGTTAGAGTTGGAGATGTACTAGACATTGAAAAACTTGATCAAGGAATTGGTGAAGAAGTAAAATTTGACCATGTTTTAATGGCTAACGATGGCAAAACACCAAAAATTGGCAACCCATTAATTAAAGATGCCAACGTATTAGCAGAAATCACAAACCAAAAACGTGATAAAAAAGTTAATATAATAAAATTCAAAAGACGTAAGCACCACATTAAAAGACAAGGTCATCGTCAATATTTAACAGAAGTAAAAATTAAAGCAATTAACGCTTAATATTAAATTATTAACTAATAAAATTATTATAGGAGAAATCCATGGCTCATAAGAAAGCTGGTGGTAGTTCCAAGAACGGCCGCGACTCGAATCCACAGTATCTAGGTGTAAAAAGATATGGAGGCCAGAAAGTAACTGCTGGCACAATCATAGTTAGACAACGCGGTACTAAAATGCACCCAGGTGATAACGTTAGATGTGGTAAAGACTACACTTTATTTGCAACTGAAGATGGCTTAGTACATTTTGTAAGAAAAGGTCCTAAAAATCGTCTATTTGTTTGCATTAAAAAATCTGCTTAATTTAAATTAAGCAAAAAAGCAGGAAGCAAATATGAAATTCGTAGACGAAGCAAAAATAAATGTAAAAGCAGGAAATGGTGGGCACGGATGCCTGAGCTTTCGCAGAGAAAAATACGTCCCCAAAGGCGGACCTGATGGCGGCGACGGCGGTCATGGTGGCTGCGTATATCTAAAAGCGTCCAGTAGCATCAATACTTTAATAGATTATAGATACAACAGAAATTTTAAAGCAGAAAACGGATCTTGCGGCCAAGGTAAAGATAAATTTGGAAAATGTGGATCAGACTTAACTCTTATAGTTCCGATAGGTACAAAAATAAAAGATGAACAAACTCAAGAAACATTAGCTGAGTTACTAGAAGATAACCAGACATCTAAAATAGCCCAAGGTGGATTCAGAGGATTAGGCAACGCCAGATTCAAAAGCAGTGTAAACCAAGCTCCAAGAAAAACAACAAACGGCAGCCACGGAGAAGAACGCCAACTAAAACTAGAGCTATCTCTTTTAGCTGATGTTGGATTACTTGGATTACCCAATGCCGGAAAATCAACTCTAATAAGAGCTATATCTAGCGCAAGACCCAAAGTAGCAGATTATCCATTTACAACTCTAATCCCAAATTTAGGAATAGTAAAAGTAAGCCCATATGAAAGTTTTGTCATGGCAGATATTCCAGGACTAATAGAAGGAGCCCACCAAGGCACAGGCTTGGGTATCCAATTTTTGAAACACCTATCAAGAACAAAAATTTTATTACATATAATTGACACCCACCCATACGACTTAGATCAAATAATAAAAAATATTAAAACTATAGAATCTGAACTCGAACAATATAGCCCTGAATTATACAACAAACCAAGATGGTTAGTTCTAAACAAACTAGATCTAAATCAAGATAATAATATCAAAATACAAGAAGAAATCACAAAAGCCCTAAAATGGGACAAACCATGCTATAGCATAAGCGCTATTAATAACACAGGAACAAAAGACCTAGCTTACGCACTTTGGATGAAGTTAAATAATAAAACAAGCTAGATATAAAAAACTATAATTAGTTATTTATATCTAACTCAACCCAAAATCAAAGCATCAGCCATCAATAGCTGCAGTAATGCCATAACAAGCAGCTGGCAAAGCAAAAAAAGCTGTTCCAACATATAAAAACGGCATGGTTCTATTCTTTTCAGCCATTTCCCCAAGTTTTTTAGCACCATTTAGCGGGATATTACGGAGTTTTTCATGAGGATACCAAATCATAATTCCCATTAGATTAAATAACAAATGGGCTAGAGCTACTTGAAGAGCTTCAGCTGGATTTGATGTCGCAACTGATGCAGCAAGAAGACCTGTAACTGTAGTACCAACATTAGCTCCTAATGTTAACGGGAACATTTGCTCTAAAGTGATTGCACCCATAGCACACAACGGAGTTAAAACAGAAGTTGTAACTGAACTTGACTGAAATAAAATAGTCATTCCACAACCAATCAGCATTGACACATATGGGTTATAATCAATTGCTTTTTGAAATGTTCTACGCGCACTACCTTGTAAAAGGCCTTTTAATAACTTAACTAATAAGATTAAACATACACACAAAATAGGAATAGATACAGCCAAACAAACACCACCTGCATTATTATCAGATAGCCCCCAATCTTTTAAGATACCGCCTTTAAGAAGAGGTTTTTCACAAGGATTAATACCATCTTTTATATCACATTTATTAAGAGAAAAAGCTTTAGCGACTTTTTTATCATAAATGGCAAACTCGTTAGTAATAGGAGTAGTGATACGCTTAACAGGCCCCTTCCACTTTTCACAATCTCCTTCGCATGGCTGCTGATGTTTAGCCATCTCCCAAGTCATAACACTTAAAAACTTAGTCGCCCACTGTAATGGCAATAAAATAGCTACGGTTAAAAAATTAAATAAATCATGCACACAAGCACCAGCAAAACATCGTTTATATTCTTCTGTATTTTTAAAATATGCCAAAGAAAGCAAAGTATTTGTTACCGTTGTTCCAATATTAGCCCCCATAATCATAGGTATTGCAATATCAGATGACATCATACCAGCGCCCACAATTGCAATAATAATAGCAGTACTAGTAGATGAACTTTGTACTAAAACAGTAGCTAAAATACCTGCCATCATCGCACTAAATGGATTTTTTACTTTAGAAAACATACCAGCAGAGTCTTTGCCGCCTAAAAGCTTAAAACCAATACCAACCAATGATAAATTAACCAAAAACCCCCAAAGCAATGTACATACAACACCTGCCCTTAAAGCTTTTTGAAAATTAGATAACTCAAGACACTCTTGAGCTTGCTCTGCAACAACAGCAGATTCGACAGCCATTGATACAGCAGTTCTATTATTTGCACCTGATCTAGGAGAAGAACTAGGAGTACCAAGACATACCGGCATAAAAACATGTTCTCCTAAAACATGAGCGTTTGATCTTGCATTTTCAGAGCTAGAAACATCTATTTTATGTTCACTATCAAAGTTATTTTCATTAGGTTCTGCAGGTGCAACCTTATGGCTTGGTTTTTTCATACTAGGAAGCTCTACTCCTGTAGCTTCCACACTGTTATCTTCCAAAGAAGGTTTTGCTTCTAACATTTAATATCCTCATTATTATTATAATTATTATTATTATTATTATTATTATTATTATTATTATTATTATTATTATTTAAGCTTGAAAAATCAGGCGAGAGTGCCATAGTAATATCTTTATTATATTTTTCAAGTGTTTTTAAAAAAATCAAACAGATTAAACTGAGAGATACGTAAAAATTTTATAACCGCCAATACATTCACTGCGAGCCGGGGTTGAGGCGCGGACCCTCCCACCTTAATGACATTTCGTGCCAGCATTATTGCATGGCTCTTCCCTACGCAGTCATTGCGAGCCTACGGCGAAGCAAACCCGGGCAAAGTGAAACGGCGCCCGTATCGATTTGCAAAAATCGATAACTTTCAATCAATATTTTTATTCAAATTAATCTAAACTTGGTAAGTGATCCGGGTTACGCTGCGCTTCACCCGGGTTTGCTTCGCCGTAGGCTCGCAATGACTGCGATGGTGTGTTTTTGCATAAGGTAAGTAAAAACAATTAATTTTTACGTAGTTCGCAGTATTAAACATATTAAACATATTAAACATATTAAACATCTTTAATCTTAAAAAATGCAATATTATTTTGCTCATCTATAATGCTTATTATGAGAAAAAACACACGTAACAATTTTGTAACATTAACAAGTCATAATAATGCGCAATTTAAAACTTTAAATTAATATAATTATAAAAAAGTGAGTACATATGGATGATCTAATCGAACCTTCAGCTCGAGCAGATAACA
>Ga0099798_10463_pt1 | contig 13625 bp, 13 predicted proteins | sample Uncmet_Sort29A_1_FD_89870 | JGI IMG/M metagenome (GOLD analysis project Ga0099798, IMG submission 89870) | Marine eukaryotic communities from CALCOFI LINE 67, Pacific Ocean - CN13ID_Sort29A_1 | ecosystem: Environmental > Aquatic > Marine > Oceanic | place: Pacific Ocean: Monterey Bay | collected... | reverse complement strand
CGAGGCCCCGGTGTAGAGCGATTTTTTTGAAAAAAACCAGCGTGGTCCGGTCAGAGGACGTGAATTTTCTCGTCAAAATGAATAAGTGCGACGTCGAACTCCTTAAAAATTTGGTTGGCAGTAACGGTAGTAACGATGCCAGGCACGCTTCTGTCGGAAACCGGGATTTGTGCCCCCCACCAGCGAAAAGTCGGACTGGTTTTTGACCTCTGGAGTGATTTCGACCGTATTTCGCAGGGAGATGTCCTACGACTTTCAGGTGGGCTTTTTCCGTCCAGCGTGGAAACGGATTGCGTTCCAGTGCAGTCACAAAGGTCTGGGATTTTCAAGCCCTGAGAAACAGGGGGGTACGGCCCAGAGCTTGACACCGATGGAGTTTACGCGGAGGTTTTTTTGTTGTTGTTGGTATTTTTCTTTTTAATCCTTTCTTAGCTGGATACTCACAACCCGGTGCGAAGCGAGGATTCTATCAAAACAAAATGCCTCAACACCGAGTGTTTTAAAAGTATTTTTTTTCTGAAACCGATGGCTTACAAAAACAGCAAAACCAGGCTCCTAGGCGAATCTGCCCCAGGGAAACGGCCGGCCAAAGCACACGACTAGGGTGGGAACGAATGTAAATTCCCCGAGATTGAGTTTTTGAAGGTCGTAATCCCGACACGACACGCGTAATCAAAAGATCGAGGGGGCGTTTTCTCGCAATTTTTTTTTTCTAGTTGTAAAGGTAATCGTCGAAAACTACGGACATGGTTTAGTTTCCTTTCAGAGAATTCGCAGAGGTTCGGACGATAAACGCGAGAAAAAAACCGGTTCCGAGCAGCAAACATCGTGCGAAACAGGCACAACGGAAAGCGTCTTTTTGTGTCCAGCGACGCTCGCGGCGCTCTACACCGATGTAACGGGTTTGTGTGTGGGGAGTTCTAACAACGAAGGTCCACCTCAGCGTTCGGCCACATTTTTGTACGATCCTCACGTTCGCCCAAAACTGCCGCCCGGCACTCGCAGCAGGCGGGGTGGAAAATCCACGGAAGCGTGCTTGCTACAATTGACGAGGGACAAATCCAGTAACTTTTCGCAAGATTGGAGATTTTCTGGCCATTCGCGGGAACAGGTTGCGGTTTCGCTTCATCGGACTTCCGCCCACCTATTCTCACTATATCCGGTTTTGTTTACCACTTACCGTGTCTGGTGAAGTTTTGACGATCCGACCCCAGGATTTTCGACGTGCGCCGCTCCTCATTTTGCTCCCCGGGCCAAAGCGTGCGGACGCAGGCCCAAACTTGCGCGAACGAGGATATGGGACGGACGCTCTACGAAAGGAATCTCCACGTGCGTCAGAGCCTAGAACGTTTTGAGCGTAACCTTCAGGATTCCGACCCATGGGCCGCCGCTCACTTTAAAGCGGACCATTTTGGTCGTGCCGAGGTACCCACGGCCAACCCCGACAAAGCTTTTCGCTTTTCCGTCTACCTGGCCGCAAACCCGGTCCAGTTTCTCGAGGGGCTTCCAACTGGAAAAATCGCTCCAAACCCACGGTCAAGATCAAGTTCTTTCAGGAAATGGTGAATATTAAAACTGGGTGCGACGCGAAGTGGGTTGCTCGAAGCACGGTGCTTTTTCGCAGTTTTGATTTGCTTACGCTCAACAGTACGGACGTACTTGTTTTCTCTCTCGTAATTTTCTTCAGTGAACTTTGCCGTGGTCGTCTCACTCAAAAACGAGCACGGGGGAAGGAACACGAACCTGGCGTGCGGGATTCTTTCGCGTGCGTTTGCTTTTTTTCTTTGAAGCCCCTCGAAAAGCTCTCTCTCGCAGCGCTGACCTCGGCCACGAACTCCCTGGACTTTGTAACGTACACCGACACCACCCCCATGGTACCTCCAAAAAAACCGATGCCGCCCATGGTACCTCCAAAAAAAACTTTTGGTCGCATTCTTCTTCAGCCCAACACTTCGGGGAGCGTCCTCGTTTCGACTGATGTGGTGTGCCCGGAGTTCACTCTTCGGGTTTTTTTCCCAGAAGAGCGGAGTCAACCGAACTTTGGTGATCGCTTTTTGCGCAAAGCGTCGTGAAGAAGAAGAAAAATATCCGAAACCCAGATTCTGAAGGTCGCGTACGAGTTGATCGGTTTGTGATTCGCGTACGAGTTGATGGTTTTTTTGCCTCCTGGTTTCCAGGGCTCGTGCCCAACGCGACGGGGCAGCTCTCTTTGCACGTGGTAACCCGAAAAACGGTCTTGGTAAGGCCTTTCCAGGGAACGGACTGCAAGCACATCGCCTGTGGTGAACAAGGCTGTTCCGCAGAAAACCCGGAGGTGAGGCGCGGTTGTACGCTGAAAGGCTCCCAACCCCCAGGAAATTGTTGGGGAGGATCCCTGGGAAAGTTTCTGCGGGACGTGGGAGTCGGACGGGAACGGAGTTGGAAAGTGCGCGTGCCCCTCGTGTTTTCACACACGCTGTTCTGAACAGAGGGCTGCTCGAGATTGACAACGGGTTCGCTGGAAATGCACTTGGAAAAATCACGTCGAAAAATCACGTGGAAAAATCATGAGGGCTTGGTTTCTGCCGCCAACCCGGCGTCTGTTCGCAGATCGCCGTCTCTCGCCGATAATCTGAACCGTACGGACCCACCAGGCAGCGCGAGAAAAACGTCTCTCTTCGACACAGGTCTGATGGTGATCCACGACCCAGACGGAAACTTCGTCTCCTGCACCAAGCTCGACGAGCGTACGACTTTTACCCCCAGCCTTTCAGCCAATTTTGCCTTGAAAGTCGGGGGTAAAAGGAAATTATCGCGACTTTGACCCGCTGCCTGCCTTTTCCGAGACCGGCCTGGAAAGGCGCGGGGTAAAAGTCGTCGGAATAAGGTGCTATTTTTGCGTTTCGCCAGCGGTGTACGCGTTGACGGCGGACATGAAGGTTCGGTTTCCTGACGCGCGACTTCTTGGACCTCAGAAGCCTCAAAAATTAAGAGGGGCGGTGACGGTCGGAATGACCAATAACACGTCTCAGGTAGCGAACCAAAAAACCCTCGATGCGTCACAACCAGCCCTTCCTCGCTTGGGAGCTCACCGGTTTGGGAAGCCTCCCCGAGACTTTTTCCCCCGCGAAATGGCAGAACTTCCCCCGAACGCGACCGGGACCGTGAAAATCCACGCGGTGCGGTGAACCAGGATTTTTAGTTCCTTGCAGGGCACGTCTTGTCATGATGTCGGAAACCCTTACGTCGACGTTATTGACGTACTTTCATCCGCAAAGCCGCAGGATTTCTGTTTTTGCCCCGGTTGCAGGGTCCTGCGAAGGTGGTTCCGTGGAGGCACTCCACGTGGGAGTCGGACGCATCCGGGCGATCCGTTGGACGGTTTTTGGCGTCCTCAAACGTGCACAGCCTTGCCGCGCATGGTACCTTTCTAAAAATCAACCGCTTCCGCCTGTAGTACCTCGAAAAAACTTTTTGGCTGAGATGTTAAACGATCATGATACCTCAAGAAAAATCTTTGCCGTCCACGATACCTCAAAACTGCGTTCTTGCCCATGGTACCTCAAAAAAGTGTGGCGGTTTTTTCAGCCTACCACGCCGTCGTCGTGAAGAACTCTCACGGAAAGGTCCTCGCCTGCAGCAAACTCGAAAGTGAGTGGGTTTGGTAAAAATATTTTGAAGGCAAGGGGTTTAACGAAGATCCTCGCAGCCATCACCCGCTTTCTGAGCGCGGGTTTTCACGCCGGAGAAGTACACGACGCAACAACGTCCTCCCCGAAGAGTGTGGTTTTCAGGTTGATGGAGATTTCACGGTGCGATTCGCACGGCGCGCAAACTCGCACTTTTTTCCGGCAGATGTGGCGAAAGAGGGACGGCCGCATTGAGGTCAACTGGAAACTGCAAGGTGTCGCAATTTTTCCGCGCAACGCCCTGTGTGTCCAGGATTCGAGGACGACGCCAAGGGAAACAGTACGCGCCGCACTCGCAATTTTCGGCAGTTCCAGACCAATCTCGAAACCCGAACTCGAGGTCCCATCACAAATTCTTGACAGTTCTGGTGAAGGAAGCAACCAGGTTCCAATTGAAACCGTACACGTTTTCCGTCGGCCAGTTGTGAAGAAGTCGCCACGAGAATCTGGGAGTCTCCGGATTTTTACGATCTCGAAGTTGACGGGGTTGGTTGGGTGCCCCCGTCTCGAAGATTTTTGTTTACTTACAGAAACCCTATCACGAGGATCCCTGGATATCAAAAGTTTCCTGGAAAGCGTGCGATGTTGGGCTCCGAAATGCGGCTTCCGAGCAGTTTCAAAGCGAATGGAACGTCGAGTGGAACGAGGACCATCGACGTCGGGTGTGCTCAGATAGAAAATTGAATATCACAATATTTTCAAGTCTGTTCAATTTGCATAGTTCAATTTTCAGATCTAGGCGTCTATTGCTATTTGAAGGTTTTGTAGAAACATGCGGTCGCTTCAACGCAACGTGGTCCGGAAACTGTTCTAGATTTTCTTGGAAAACTAACTCAGGGACACGCGGTCGTCGTGGTAAAGGGAGAGGAGTTGGTTGCTTGCTCCACACTAGTCCGTACGCGCGAAATCCGTCGGCCGTCTTTAAAAAAGTTTAGGAGGGACGGTCGTCTCGAGAGAAAAAAAAAGCGCGACGCGATGTTCTCTCAACCAGCCGTCCACGAAATTCCCTACCTTCCCCCACCGCCTGTTCCACCTACCCCGGTGTGAGCAAATTTTGTGTAGGAAGCGAGAAAACTACTCCAGGATGCGCGTACGTCGAGATCCATGCGGGGGCTCCTAACCGTGAACTTTTCACAGAACCGTCCAAATCAAGCATCCCGAGAGGCATTATTGTCGTTTTGGTGAGTTTCCGCGTCTGATCGTCTCTGGACTGTATATTTTCAGCTGATTACCGTTTCACTGGTTTTCGCCGTGCGCGGAGCTAAAAAGTTCGCGCATTTCGAGCTGTTCTGTTCAGCTTCTCATTTACTGTGCCTGTAGAACAAAGTACGTGGACGACGAAACTTGCACGGCTCCCCTTCCCAGCCTTCGACTCAATGACGAACCTGATAGGTAGCTGTTCGCTTTTTCGTTCCGATGTCATGGCTTGAGTTTTCCCAGGTACAAAATTTTAGTATAATAGGAAATACGGTATACGGGAGCGGGGGCCGACGTTTTTCTCCCTGCTTTTTTTATGGTTGAGTACCGGCCCGCGTTTTCCCTCCAAAAAAATAGTTATAGATTACTTTGGTTTTTTTTTAACGCAAAACGAGAAGGTGTGTGAACTACTAAATTTAAGTTGTGATTTATGTGTTTGTTGCTCCTGGTCTCGGTGAACGTTTTTATTGGTTCGACCAGTCTCGGTGAACGTTCGCGAGTAAAACGGAGAGTTTTGCCGCACCCTTGCTGCCACGAGTAAAACGGAGAGTTTTGTCGCGAGTGACGACTTTTGGCTGGTCAGGTTTTTGTCAACGGGTTTGCGAGTACACGGGTTTACGACCACAGAATGGTCGAGGAGGATTCTCTTTTCAGTCGTCTGACAGGGTTGCGTGTACAGCCGAGGGTAAGGCTCCCGAGAACGTGAGTTTTTTGTCGTTGGGTTTTTGTCCGTCGATTTTGGAAGGCACCACAGAAGCAGACCTGGAAAAACTGCGCTGCCCGCGTGCGTCCTTTCTACGGAATACTTTCTTCTTTCATTTACGTCCCCATTATGAAATATGACTAAGCCGTTCGTTTGCCAACGTTTTAACTGCCAAAGTAAAAAATATCAAATGACGGTTCGTTCGCGATCAGGTGAGCAACGTGTTTTCCTTCGTGCCGTGCTTCGGAAATGGGGAGCCGGTGGACAACCTGACGTGTATGCACGCCCGGACGATCTTCACCGGGCCGCGAGCGAGACGGGCAAACGTGTTCACGAGTTTGTCCGCGATTTTCGGTTTTCCCGGTCTCGAACAGAAAACCTTGAAAACGTCTGAGAAGCTTTTAAATTTATTCCTTCACGACGAGCGAACTTCCGACTTCAGTATTTGAACCTACACCAAAAAAGTCGTTGCGGATGGGGCAAAGAAGAAAATCCAAAACACCAAGGTTTGCGAAAGATCCTCAGCGACAACATGCCGCCAACGTCCAAGGGCAGTGCAATCTGAGCAGGCTCGGCTTTTTATGGGGAGGCCTTCGTTCTATGGAAACCTCGGCTGTAGACGCGGCTGTGGTCCGAAGAAAACACATTCAGGTCGCTCTCATCCTCAAACTGGGAGAGTTCCTGTGAGAAGCAAAGATGAACGCGGGAAAACAAGAACTGGACAACAACAAAAAAAAACGCAAGTCGCGAACGTATGCATGATCAAGACGGTCAATTCCACACCTGATAACTTTAGTTCTCAAACTACTGGGAAAGACGTGGACAGTTTTTTTTTGTGGTTCTCAAGCTCACGCTCTGTCAATTGCCCTTTCCGCCCTCGCCACAAAGCACTTTTGAGCGGCTGTAAAAACCACGCCGTAAACTTTGGCGCCTTCAGACCCCTACCAGCAAAATTGTCGAAAACTCCGATCATCGCAGTTTTCGGGAGCACTAGAAAAGGGGCGCGGAAAAAAGGTTCCTCTGGTCTATTCGATACTGCCGGCCTCCATGAGGTTGTGGTCATAATACATTGTGCTGCCAAAAATGGCATTTTGCTTGTTTAACATTTTTTGAACCGACCTGACTGTGTACACGTACCTTCGGGAGAGAAAAAAATGCAGGTTCCGCGGAAAATGTAAATGTACGTTTTTTCCTCTGCCTTTTTCCTTGGGCGTTTTTTCGTGGCGCGTTTCTTCGTGACGCGTTTTTTCGTAGCGCGTTTCTTCGTTTTGCGCCTTGGCATTTTTGACGTTCCTTATAGACTGCAAGGGGTTGACGTTTGAGCCTAACACTCCTTCGAGTTGAAGCCACTCTCAACCACAAGCTTGTCGGGATTTTTTCGGATAGGTTGGATCTTTCCTCTTCGTTCTTTCATCAAAAATTGGCGATATAATTTTTTTTTCGAGCACGCTCCTTGACCAGCGCCGCGAGCGGACGAAAAAACGTTTTGAAGAAGTTTAACTGTCCGCGGTTGTCGCCTTTCGCGATCACTGTCCAACCAGCACAGGGAAAAAAAAAACTTTGAAAACGTCTGAGAAGCTTTTAAATTTCTTCCCTCTCGAACTTCAAGTCACGACGAGCGAACTTCCGACTTCCACATGAAAACCTGAACCAAAGAAGTCGTTGCGGGCGGGCATAGATTTTTTTTTTACCTGATTTTTTTTTGCTCGCCGCCAAAATTATACCTGTTTTTTGTTTTTTTCTCAAATTATACCTGTTTGTGCTATACATGTTTTTTGGTAAATCGTCAAAAATACCTGTTTTTTTACCTGATTGTTGAAAAATGAAAAAATCAGGTTTATACCTGTTTATACCTGTTTTTTGGCAAATCGTCAAAAATACCTGATTTTTACTTGTTTTTTTTTTTACCAGTTTTTTACAGGTATATTTTTTTCTCCTGGATTACAGTTTAGCGGACCCGTTTTTTTTTCGAAATTCTCAATCATACCTGTTTTTTTTATACTCGTTTTTTTTGAAATTCTCAATTATACCTGTTTTTTTATACCCGTTTTTTTCGAAATTCTCAATTATACCTGTTTGTGCTATACCTGTTTTTTTGGAAAATCCTTAAAAATACCTGTTTTTTAATCTGATTTTTGAAAAATGAAAAAAACAGGTTTATACCTGTTTGTCCAAAAAACAGGTTTAAAAACGCCGTTTTTCGGTAATCAGGTAAAAAAAAATCTATGCGGGCGGGTAGGAAACGAAACCAAGATGTGCGAAAGCTCCTGGTAGATCAAATGCGGCCAACGTCCAAGGGCGGTGCAATCTGAGGAGGCTCGAATTTTTATGGGGAGGCCTTCATTTTGAAACCTCCGCTGTAGTAGCGGCCGGGCTCGGAAACCGGAAGGTCGCTCAGCTGATTAAGCTCCGCGAGCTCCTGTGAGACGCAAAATTGCAAAGCGGAAACACATGAACTTGGGAGAAAAAAAACGCAAATCTCGAACGAATGCGTGATCATCATGGTCGATTCCATACCTGATAACTTTAGTTTCAACTATTGTGGCTTCTCAAGCTCACGCTCCGTCAATTTCCTGCTTCACCCTCGTCACGAAGCAGTTCCGAGCCGCTGAAAACTTTGGCGCTTTCAGACCCCTACCAGCAAAATTGTCGAAAACTCCGATCATCGCAGATTTCGGAAGCACTAGAAAAGAGAACGTATTTTTCACGGGTAGATCGATACTGTCGGCCTGAAGGAGGTCGTAGTCATGATACATTGTGCTGTCAAACATGGAATTTCTGTGTTTTCTAAGATTTTTTGAACCGACCTGACTGTGTACACGTACCTTCGGGGAGAAAAAAAATGCAGGTCGCCATTTAAATGTACGTTTTCCCGACTGCCTTTTGGCGTTTTTTCGCAGCGCGTTTCTTCGTGGCGCGCTTTTTCCTCGGGCGCCTCCACATTATTGACGTTCCTTATAGACGCAAGGGTGGTGACGTTTGAGCCTAACACTGCTTCGAGTTGAAACCACTCTCAACCGACAACGATTGACCTAGCAAGGATTTTTTCGAATATCCCTGCAAAACGCACTAAAAAGGGTGTAACATCAAAAAACGCCGTAGTTAATGATAAACAACGGAAAGTCTCACTCCTTCAGTGACTTCCCGGACGCTTGGCGGGCAAGAAGTCGGGTGATCTCGATTCTTTGAGCGTCGAGCTTCGCGTTGCTCAGGGAGACCTCCTCCTCCTTTTGCTCGATCCTCTTCTTGAGACGCGCAATGTCGGCGCTCTGCCTGCACGGACGGAAGTTTTTTGGACTTCTAACTTTAACTGAAACTTTTCGCTATTGCTGGCTAAACTCCTTCTTTGTCACGTCTCAACTTTTTCGGACCCTTTAAATTTAAGACCTGTGAAATTCATGGTCTTTGTCGATTTTTTCCGGAAAACAGATCCCGTCCCGCTGAGCCGACATCGAGGGAGAACAGCCTCCAGGTTCGAAATGGTCACAAATTATGTTCACAAAAAAGACGGCCCCGAACGCCTTAGGACGTTTTCCAAACGCCTTCCGTGGGACGTGGAATTTACGCGGGATATTCGCGCGTGGGACGTGGAATTTACGTTGAATATGCGCGCGTGGGACGTGGAATTTACGCCGAAAACTCGCGCGTTTTGGCACATGGGTGGAATGGGTGGATTGAGAAAATTCCAACCTTCTTGGTTTGCAGCCTTTGAATTCCCAGGTTACCGTTCCTTGACTGCATTGGGAGCTTCCAGATTGGTTGAGTGAAAAGCATAGTTTTCCCTTCAACCGTAGGACGAAAACAGCTTGGGAAAAAGAGGCCAACGGCCGAGGGAGCTAAAACTGGCGACTGAGGCCAACGGCCGAGGGAGCTAAAACTGGCGACTGAGGCCAACGGCCGAGGGAGCTAAAACTGGCGACTGAGGCCAACGGCCGAAGGAGCTAAAACTGGCGACTGAGGCCAACGGCCGAGGGAGCTAAAACTGGCGACTGAGGCCAACGGCCGAGGGAGCTAAAACCGGCGACTGAGGCCAACGGCCGAGGGAGCTAAAACCGACGACTGAGGCCAACGGCCGAGGGAGCTAAAACTGGCGACTGAGGCCAACGGCCGAGGGAGCTAAAACCGGCGACTGAGGCCAACGACCTAGGCAGCTAAAACTGGCGACTGAGGCCAACGGCAGAGGGAGCTGAAACTGGCGACTGCGGGTTTCCCCTAAGATTCGGCGGCGGAGATGACCGCGAGTTGCCTTTTGGCGAGCGAGGACAACAAGTTGGTCGAGAAAACAGCTCACGCTGGGTTGCGGAAGCGTTCGTAAAGCGTCCTAAGGCATTCGATGCGTCACTTTGATCCTCATGTGCCGTCTTTTGGCGTTTCCCTACGGTCAAAAAAACCCCGGTCAGTAGCCCGAGAGACGCTGGCATGGGGGTGTTTGGGAATATTAGTTTTTACTGTGTGTGGGGACGTTGCGGGGGTGTTTTGGCGACGAGTGGGCGGGTGTGTTGACGCTTTCCGGGGGAAATCAAGGGGGCGCTGCGAGGGTGACATCGCTCTTTATCTTGTCGTGAAATGCACACACAGGAACGATTGGTATGGCGGCTGAGTTTGGTTGGCAAATTCAGTGGACTATCGGCGCACACTTCAGTCATGTGTAAAATTCGAAAAACCAAGATTTACATATTGAAAAGGTCAAAGTACGAGGTTGCCCTGTGAGGTGAGAAATACTGAACACCCATCGGACACGGCCATATAGTTGATTTCTTGAAGCCAAAAACCTGGTTTTTTGCACTTTGGCATATTGGACGGGTCAAACCGCCAAGTCGAGAGTACCACAAAAAGTCTTGTTCCAGGGTTTCGGAGATGGTCCTAGCCTTGGGTTTCAATGTTTACGTCTGGTTTTAGAGAAAACTCCAAAATACGAGTGCACGGGGTTCGGACGAATTAAAGTGAGTTTCAGTCCCACCTAGTGGATTTGTCGGACACTTCCCGTGGCTCTTTATTTTTTTGCCGTTTTTGTTTCTCTCGGGCTTTTTTTTGTTTCCAACTTCTTTTCTATGTAGCCGAATGGCTTTAAATGTCTGGTTTCATGGTTGGGACGAAATGAGCTTGGGACTACCGGTACCTGAGGTTCGTTCCTCAACATTCGTTTTTTCTTCATCCAGCCCCTGGATGTGGTTTTACCGATGTCCTCCTCAACGGGCGGGGAGGCAGAGTGGGCCGGGCTGGAGTTTCTTGTGGACTGCCAAAACGAGTGCCTGCGCTCGGAGATTCGAAGCCAGGAAAAGCACACAACTCCCGAACCCGAACCCGTCCAGCCAACCCATGTTGAAACTGGAAACGCGAGGTCGGGCTGTTTTGGCTTCCTCTGGATTTGTCGCAGGGTAAAACGACAAAAACGCCCGCGATCCTTCCTGGAAAACGACCCCCCGGGACCAGTGAAGCGCAAGAAACGAACTCAGGTTGGCAAACATCGCAGTTTTTGAACATCTGATTTTGGTTTGGTTTCTGCCAGTCTAACATTTCATACGGTAAAACGAAGCGTTCTCAAAAACCCGTTCGGCTCGGCCCCAGAGGACGTGGAAAACGCCTTTCAAGCCCTGCGCAAACCTGCCACCATTTCGAGACTCGCCGAGGCCATGTGCGCCGCGTTTTGGCCACCCCCGAAAAACCATTTCTCAGGAAACCAATTTTTTCAGGAAACCTATTTTTTCAGGAACCGACTGGAGGAGATGAAGATCGTCCAAACCCGGGTTGCTTTTCTCGTGAAGCGCGGGGTGGTTCGCCACGTCGGGAAGGAAGGCCGCCGCACGAAGACCTACCAACTCACCGTACGGCCGCCCGACCTCAGTTAGCAGGGAAATTTGGCACCCTGAAAAGCCGCCAAGGGTGTTTTCACCTCGCAGGGAGTCAAGATCGAGTACCCCAAACCGATGCCAAAACTGCTCAACATGAAGCTTCCCCTTCCGAAGGTCAGGGTTTTTTTCCGTACCCCCTTCCAACATTTTCGAAATTTTTTGCCGCTTCACAAAGTTTCGAAGGTCAGGGTTTTTTTGCCGCTTCACAAACTTTCGATTTTTTTTGCCGCTTCACAAAGTTTCGAAGGTCAGAGTTTTCCGCAACATTTTCAGTTGCGCCCCAAAGGTTATTTTTTTGACGGGTTATTGAGCTTGCGTTGGTCCTCTTCGAAAGGGCGGCTGTGTTGGAAAAGAGTCACAGTTCAAAAAACCGAGATTTGTGTTTGCCCTTTCCGATGGTCAACCCCGTGCGTTCGAAAAAAAAAATCAGCTTGGAGACCTCTGTACGTCCCTGCCTTTCCGGACTTTCCCTTCCGTCAGAACGTTAAAGGCCAAGTCAAGATCAAGTGCCAGGACTGCGGGCGTCGGTTGTGGACCAAGCCCCGCGGGAAGGAGCCCTACACATTTCTCCACGTGTGCCCCATCGTTGGAAAATGGGTCTGCCGCTCACTCCGATGTAAGTCCCGATCCTGCACGGGCACCCACGACGGACCCTGCCTCATGTACGCGGGATGGAAATATTTTTTCGGGGTCTTATTTTTTCGAACTGTTTGGTTTTTCCAGCCTGGACACCTCTGTACGTCCCTCGGGCTGGCTTTTTAACGAGAATTTTTAACGCAGGGCGTACCGATCCCAAAGCTGATCAACATAAAGCTTCCCCTTCCGATGGTCAGAGAGTTTCGTTACGTGCTTCCACTTTCGGAACGAAAAAACCGGTTCACAAAGTCAGAGAGTTTCGTTGCTCGCATGTTTCGTTTCCCCCGCAAGTTCACAAAGTCAGAGTTTTTTTAATCACGAACCCGAAACCGTCCAGCCAACCAAGTTCGATGGGAAACTTTTTAGCATGGGACGGGTTTTCAAGGTTTTTTTTTTCCCCAGCCAGAGTTCCTTTCCCCTTTATAATTACTCCACATTTTTCCCTTTCGATTTTTTCTCTTCTTGCTGTTGCCAAAAAGATTTGTTGCCAGAACGAACCCTGTCATGGGAACGCAAATCTGCTCACGGTCAGATGTTTTTCCCTTTCGATTTTTTTTCAGAACGAGGAAGGCCGGGTCAAAATAAAGTGCCAGGACTGCGGGCGGCGGTTCTGGGGCAAGCCAAAGAGCGCGAAAGAACTCTTCTCGTTTCGCCACCGATGCCCCTTCGTGGGGGGAAAACGGGTCACCCGCTCTCTCACCTGCAAGGCCAAATCCTGCACGGGCACCCACGACGGACCCTGCCTCATGTACCCGGTTTTTGGCTTCTCGCTCCTTGGGTTTTGGGATTCACTGAAAACGCTCGTGGGGACATATCGGAGACCCTTGCCGCATTTTACTTTGGTATTTTTCAACGCGATTGGACCCGTCTGTTTACAAGTTATCGTCGATTTAACACTAAAGTCACCCTACAGAATCAGATACAAGAATGGCCCGCAGTTTGAAAGTACCCAGTCAAAGTACTCGGTTTGCTCTTTCCAGAAATGCGATCCGTTTAGGGATTGGGGCAGGGGTTATAAAGATATCTTGGGTTGAAAACAGGGCTGAGACTGCATTTTCGCAAACTTCTTCCGGCTGTAGTTGCGAGGTTGGCATTCACTAAAACCGCTCTCAGGGATAGGAGCACCGAATCGTTGAGTCATCTTGGGTTGAACAGTAACTGAAACTGGATTTTCTCAGAAATGTGTTCTCCAAATTCTCCCACCTGAATTTGCAAGGATATTCCAGGCGCTCTTTTCGTCCGGCTAAACTGAGATTGAAACAGAATTGAGAATCGAGAGTGGGAGTGACTCTCAAAACCTTTTATTATGAAAGGTTTTTTTTGCTGAGAAGTCCCAACCACCCCGCGCAACCGAGAGAGAGGTGCCGTAGGACCACCGTCGTCCGCTTGTTCGCCTAATCTATCGAGGGAGGGAGGAGGGAGGAGCCAAAACTTTTTCTAAAAAACTGATTTATTGAATTCGCAGCTTTTCGGCTTTTCGCAGCTGAAATTCAAAAACAGGAAGAATTACGACTACTTTGCGAAACTGCCGATTTGCAGCGGAGCCAGGTTTTTTCTGCTCCTCCGACC
>Ga0099798_10461_pt1 | contig 13664 bp, 10 predicted proteins | sample Uncmet_Sort29A_1_FD_89870 | JGI IMG/M metagenome (GOLD analysis project Ga0099798, IMG submission 89870) | Marine eukaryotic communities from CALCOFI LINE 67, Pacific Ocean - CN13ID_Sort29A_1 | ecosystem: Environmental > Aquatic > Marine > Oceanic | place: Pacific Ocean: Monterey Bay | collected... | reverse complement strand
CCCCCCTCTTTTCGTTTTCGCGACGCCTTCCCCGACCAACATGCCGACCGCGACGGGCCACCGGGCCAGGCGCCCACCCAACACTGGGCCTACCGGTGGTTCGCTGGGCAGCCTGACTGAACACTAGGCGGCCGGGATGGCCTGGTGTTCATTTCAGTGTATATCCTTTTTTAGGGTCCTTAATATCTGAATGAGGCCCACCCGACGTTCGGGTGGCATAAATTAAATGATTTCCACAGCTGTTATCGCGGGAATGATTATTTACGATTTTGGTCCAGCTTCCGGGTGTGATGAATGCCCAGCGTTTATAGAGCATATGCAAACGATCGCAAATTAAACTACTAAATGGCCCCCAGTTTGCTCACGGATCGCATTTTCTAATTTTCAAATCACACGTCTTCAATCGGTTCATTGTACATATTTTTCTACATTTTTCGTTTTTTCTCGTTTTCGTCGATCTGTTCCATTGATGATTCAGTCTGTGAACAATTATGGTCCTTGTGACTTTCGGTACGTTCAGACTACAGCGCCACCCGATTGAAAGTCCCTACATTACGGTGAACAATTCTGGCCTCACGGCCTCAGGCATGTTCCGAATGGTACTGGGTTAGTAGATCAGCTCTGAGTTCGGTATTTTCCCGTTCTTATTGACGCAACTCGGGGGTCCGCCTCTCAACTGTCAGTCGCGTGGCTCAGCCCCGGCGCACGACCGAGACGCCTGCACATCCCGTTGTGCGAACTGTTAATAGGCGTGCGTGGTTGGTAGGCCATTCCCGATCTTTTTCGGTGCTCTGACGTCTACTTGGATGATTCAGGACCGCTTAATATCTTAATGTCTCTGAACTCCATTAACATATCTATCCTAATTTTACAATTTGAACCTAATTATATATTACAATTTTATAGTAAAGATTTATAATTGTATATTACACAACTTTAGAGAATAATATTATTTTTAATTTTGGGTAAACTCTTTACCCCTAATTAAATTTGATGCAGTGAAAGCTGAAGTAGGTTGATCAATTGTTATGTTTCAGTTTGGACCGCCGGAGTTCGGGCGGGATATAAATACTGTGAACTACCGCCATGGATGGGGCGGTATATAAGTACTAGGATCCAATAGACCACCAGACTAGGGCGGTATATAAGTACCATAAAATTGCTCTTGCACAGGCAAGGGCGACCTTCTCGTTCAGGGGGTATATAACTCTGAACAATGGTCCCTGCTGCGGTGGGGGCGACCTTCTGGTTCAGGGGGTATATAATGCTGAACAACTGTCCCTGCTGCGGTGGGGGCGACCACCTTGGTTGAGGTGGTATACAAATATTTCTGAACTAAATGTTCTTGCGCCCGCAAGTTCGACCACAGTGGTTGGGGTGGAATACAAATACCGTGTACTAAATGTTCTTGCGCCGGCAAGTTCGACCACCGTGGTTGGGGTGGAATACAAATACCGTGTACTAAATGCTCTTGCAACGGCAATTGCGACCTTCTGGTTCAGGGGGTATATAACGCTGAACAATGGTCCCTGCTGCGGTGGGGGCGACCTTCTGGTTCAGGGGGTATATAATGCTGAACAATTATCCCTACTGCGGTGGGGGCGACCATTGCGTTGCCAGTAGTATTTTTTTTATTTTTGCACGTGTGCGTTCCTTTGCGATCCGTAGCTCCTTTTGGGTTGGATGGTTTATCGTGCTGCCACCGTTGGTGTCGGCGCGTGTGGCTGTCGTCCAATTCATTATGGGATTGTACGCCGCGTTCTCACCCCCTGGTGTCGACGCGTGCTTTTGTTTGCGTGCGCATTGCATTCCTTTGCGATCCGTAGCTCCTTTTTGGGTTGGATGGTTTAACGTGCTGCTACCGTTGGTGTCGGCACGTGTGACTGTCGTCCAATTCATTATGGGGTTGTACGCCGCGTTGTCACCCCCTGGTGTCGACGCGTGCTTTTGTTTGCGTGCGCATTGCATTCCTTTGCGATCCGTAGCTTCTTTTGGGTTGGATGGTTTATCGTGTTGCTACCGTTGGTGTCGGCGCGTGTGGCTGTCGTCCAATTCATTATGGGGTTGTACGCCGCGTTGTCACCCCCTGGTGTCGACGCGTGCTTTTGTTTGCGTGCGCATTGCATTCCTTTGCGATCCGTAGCTCTTTTTTGGGTTGGATGGTTTATCGTGTTGCTACCGTTGGTGTCGGCGCGTGTGGCTGTCGTCCAATTCATTATGGGGTTGTACGCCGCGTTGTCACCCCCTGGTGTCGACGCGTGCTTTTGTTTGCGTGCGCATTGCATTCCTTTGCGATCCGTAGCTCTTTTTTGAGTTGGATGGTTTATCGTGCTGCTACCGTTGGTGTCGGCGCGTGTGGCTGTCGTCCAATTTCATCATGGGGTTGTATGCCGCGTTGTCACCCCCTGGTGTCGACGCGTGCTTTTGTTTGCGCGCTCATTGTGTTCGGTTTGTTCGGCTGATGCCGTTCCCGCCGTGGTGTATTCGGTGATTCCTAATGCCACTCCTTTCGTGGTGTGTGGGGGTCGGCGGTAAAGATTTGTAGCCGCTAGGATATATCACCAAGGTCTCCATCTCTTTACCTTGAAGCAGCCCTGTAGACCTGTTAGTTTGGCTGACGTCACGAAAGGTGTGGGTGGTGGTGCCTGGCTTTCGGTTGGCAAGCGCCCACTCATAACCGTACGCCGCTTAGAGTGTGCGAGGTCCTTTCGTCACTCTCATACCAAACTAACATTGTACGACCTACCTGAAGCTTGATGCAAAGCTAATTTAATTGGGTCTAAGCAATTGGGCATGGTATGACGACGGAGCGCGAGGAATTGTAGTACGGTCCCTGCTGTTCCGGAGCGGCGCAAACTGCCAACTGATGTCGGGAAGGGGCGCTCGGGCTTGCAAGATGTGCGTGAATCCTAAGGGCCGTAGTCGACAGGATCATTTCTCAGTACGTGGACCCCGCAGAGCCACTTCTCGAGAACTTCCCACGATTTACGTTACAATCAGATCGTTTGATAAAGGCGACGAGCAAGTTGAAGGAATACGATACTGACCAGTGTTGCCTACTCCCACCAACTTACATTCTTTAACAACCCTAAGCAGTTAAAAAACCGCACCTTCAACGTAACAGAATGAGTGGCTTTTCGGCGCGCGCTGTACAATCTGTAGAGCGGTACACGAACACATAAAAGGAAAAGCACAATGTACAACACAATACAAAACTCTTCATACGTACCCATTTCTCATGCCAATAAATGAAGTTTCGAGATGGACAAACAATTTCGTTTCGAGTGAATGACGTTTCGAAGGGATGGCCCGTTTATTCAAAATGCAAAAAAATGGGGGTAGAAGGAGCACGAGCACAATAACGAAACGACCACACACATAACGCAATCGCACACCGAATCGAACTTATCGAGAATTTCGTATGAATGTAAAAAATTAAAATTCTAACACAAAACTAGCGCACGAGGTGAACGCTCGCGACTGGGATTTCGAAATGGGATGAAATGCGCCAAAGATAAATCCAAAAATAAACGGCCCCGTTTAACATGACTGGAAGAACGTGCGACAAAAAATATGAGTTTCTGCTAACTAATTACTAGTAAAAAATCGTGAAGTTGTGGTTGACTAATGGTAAAAGTCGTGAATTGCTGTTAACTACGTGACGAAAATCGTGAATTGTTGTTAATTAATTACTCGTAAAAAAAACTATGCTGTTGGTTTGTTGTCGAAAAAAAGAAGAAATTGTCGAGCAGAGGAAGGTCTGTGGCATGTATGGTGCTTTGGTTCTATTCTAAATGAAATAGTTAACAATCTGTTTGGTTGTTTTGCAATTAATGTTAGGCATTTTCTGGGACAGCATAATTACTTCACGTCACTGGGTTGGTTACAATTTCACATGCACAATTACAAACTTTCTTTTGAAATCTTAATTACGTCGAAAGCTAATTTAATTAGAGAGAGATGAATTATATTTATTTTGTTGAGAGCTAATTTCTGATGTAACATGAAATCTTGTGTTCTTATGATTAATGAACGTTGAGCCGTCAATTTTTTACGGTATTCTACTTTATCACGATGCTCGTTTGAAACTAATGTACATTTAAAAATTTCTTTTCGTAAGATTTCGCGATCACCGTTTCGAAGGCTGTGATTGAAAGTATCAAAAAAACCATAGAAATCTCCTTTTAGTTCATTAGAAATTATGCTAGGTCCAAAACGTCGTCTTAATTTGATGACAACTGAACGCATTATTTCACGAGGTATATCGTGTAAATATGCTTCTATTAATGCGATTGCTAAAGTGCTATAGATAAGCCAATGCGGACTGTTTTCTGATAGTCCATCGATTGCGAATATCATGAGCGTAGTTACCGTATTCGCAAGCTGCGTTTTCTTTACGAATGCGGCTCCATTTATTATTCTGTTATATATAATAATTAATTCCTTGTTCTAAAATACTTGTGCGATTTGGTGAATCTGTATATTGACAGAATTCGTTATTAGATAGGAATTCTGTGATTGTTTTTTCTTCTTCTGTGATTGTTTTTTCTCCGAAGAATTTTGGGTCCAAAAGATGATGTCTTGTTTTTTCGTTGATAAAGCTAATGTGTTCATGGTCGTCCTGGAAGCGACTATTGAGTTCTGGAAAATCAGATGGATTTTGTTCAACCCATTCACGTTCTTTCCCTGATGCCCATAGTGGACATAGGCTTGCACTTAAGTGCGATCCTTGCACTGCTCCGTCTTTTTGGAGCAGCGTGTAATCAAATACTTTAATGAATCCATATTCGAAATCAAATTGCACGACCTTTATGAGATCGTTTAATGACATGTATTGATATCCCCTAGTGTGTGGATTATCAGTAAAAACAGCTGTTTTTTCCAGAGAGATTTTTGTCACGGAGCATGCCTGCGGAAGAGTCAAGTTTGCAACCTGAAATTTCCGTGTTCCGGGGCTCACCGTTAAATACTGGGACTCCTACATACTTTGTTTTTGCTTTTGGTTTTAATTGCTTGATTTCGTCAATGTATTCTGTTAGGTAATTGATGCCTTCTTCACGATCCATTTTGTTGAAAAAGTTGTTGACATCCCTCACGACAACGCAAGCGGCGCCGAGAGAGTTTTCACCATGCTCTTTTTTGTATTGTTTTACATCTTTGTTAAATTTATCTAATTTGTTAAAATGATCACGAAAAGAAACTGAAACGAACGTATCACTTCGTCTTCTTCTTAAAATTGCGTTTATACATCTTGATGCGAGTTTGTAAGTTTTTGCGTAATAGTGACTTGCGTATGAAGACAACGGCTTGTATTTAATTTGATCCCATTGTTCTTTTATGAGAATCCATCTTAGGGTGACAGGGCAAAAACGCCAATTTTTACTCTTGTACCATAGGACACCGACTCCAAACGCATGTTCTCTGTTTTTGTTTTGCTGAATTAATTTTGGTGCTTCGCATCGTTTATATAGGTGGTGGGAATCTTCAGATTGTGATTTTTCGATTTCTTTTTTGTTACATATTTTATAATCTTTTGAACTAACATAATGACTAGTAATGGCTTCTCCAAATTTACAATCACATGCAATGACAAGGTCACCTTTGCTTTTGTCACAGGGTGTGCAAATAAGGTTGCCAGAATCTAGGTATCGCTTGAAAGAATGCACATCTTCAAAAGAGGATATGAATTCGTTGGTTTCAAGTTCAATGCCGAAAATGCTACTAAAGAAAGATTGGTCGTTTTTAAATTTAGAATTATAATCAATGTTGCTGTTTTCTGTATTTGTTTGTTTGTGGATGTCTGTTAATAATGTATCAAGACTGTTACTAACCTTTTTAATGACAAAAGATTTACTAGGGACTAATCTGCATTTAGAATTGAATCTTTGTGGGATTCCTGTGATCTCAAATGGAAGGTTAGAAACTCGTGTTAAGATGTGTCCATCTAGTTTATCTAATTTATCAAATTTTCCATCGTGACACATGCATGTAGTAGGTGGTTTTGGTAGTTTACAAAATTTTGTGCAATTGACTAAGATATCTTGCGTATTTTGTGCTTTTTCGTTTTTGATGTGTAATTTCAATAAGAATGGGGTTTTTGAGATTTTGTTGATTTTAATTACTTCTTTTTTAACGTGGTTGCAAATTTGTTTACGTACATTAGGTCGATCCCCTAGAGGGATTTTAATAGTGTGTGATAATACATGGCCAAATATTTTTGTTTGATCTTCCTTATCTGGAAAAAGGCTTTTATTGTTATGTTTGAGGTTGAGGAGTTTTTTATTACCGGCGAATTTATAAGCTTTTCTGTAGATGAAGCCAAGGTCAGATGAACTGACGATGCTCTTGATGAACTTACGTGCTGCGTTAACTTTCTTTGTTTCATAATGCCTACGGGATAAGCTAACGTAAGCAGCGTCAAGCCTACATGCAACCGGAATGTTATTTTTGAATTTATTTGTTTCAAAATTATTATAATAGCTATGGAGTGGATTGGCAAAATGAAGAATATATGCGTTTGCATAGAATTGTTGTACATTTGGAATTTTTGAGATTCCATGTTCTGGACCTAATAAATAAGTGTTAGCGTTAATTTCGCGTTCTCCGTTGGATGGTTTTATTTGTTTGTTACGTTGGTATTTGAATTGTCTGTTTTGTTTTTTGTTCCGTGAAGAAATAAAACTGGAGAATGAGAACGCAAATTTACCGTTGACGTTTAGAGCTGGTTCAAATAATCTAATAAGCTGGCTTTCTAGGTATAAGATGCTATCTTTGGATTTTTTTGTTGGAGAGGAAACGATGGGGACGAAAGTCCATGAGCCGATTCCGCTGGCACGAAAAGTTTTGTAAACAGGTTCAGGGCGACCTGAGAGACAAGACTTAAGGTGAGTGTAACGACGGTCATTCATTGTCTGTGATGTTTGTCCGATATAGAATCTGCAATCAAATGGGCGTATTGCGCAATACGTAATCCATTTGGCGTTTTCTGTTGCATTTTGATTATTACGTACCCCTATTGATATTAATTTTCTAAGTTTTTTCGATGTATGTGTGTTTTCTAAGCCGATTATCAACATCCCAATTTTCGAAAGGGATTGGTCAATTTTACATGCTAGACGTGTCCAGCTTGTTGCGGTGGCTTTATCGTTTAATTTTTCGCCGCCGAATGTATTATCGTTACTTGGTTTTAGTGTTGGAATGCTAAGGTATGAAAAGGTTAATCTGCAATAACAAGGCTTGCCATCACTGTGACATGCTCTGCATTTATGGAATTTGAATACGTTAAAAATATTATTTTTAAGATGTGTTAAAATTTTATAGATTTTGTTTGCATAATCTCGGAGGAAGATGCGTGTTTGTAATGGTGGTAGCTTTACATTGCTGTCCCAATCTCGGCAGCATAATTGTTTCAGATCGATTTGTGTTGTTTTTAAGAACGTGTTTACTTCATTTTCAGATGTTGTACTTTCGATTTCCATGTGTTAATGTTATTACGCGGTAGTATAAACTGCTCTAATGGAAAATTGTAATCATTTTTATTGATGTAAGTTGGAAAATTGTTTTGTTGTTTTTGCATGGTAGGATTATTTGAGAGATGTGAAATGGTCTCACGGTTTCGCCATCGAAATCGGCTTCGTCATGCTCGCCATGCGATATCGAGCATGGCGAGAATGGCGAGAATGACGAGAGTGGCGAGAGGGGCGAGGGGAGGGAGCGGGGAGTGGAGGGAGCGAGCATGGCGAGAATGGCGAGCATGACGAGAGCGGGGAGGGAGGGAGCGGCAGAAAATGGAGTATGACGAAATATCGAAACCGTGAGTTCGTTGCACCTACGCCGATTATTTATTGTTTTGACATTAAGATATAAGCTAAGTTAAATTGTAGTAGAGTAATCATTAATGTGGTAAAGTAATGTATACATAGCTAAATTAGATGATGCTGTTAATGGGTTATGAATGTTAGTTTTGTTTTGATATTGCGGAAAAAGAGGGTGTGAAGAATGTGTATGATGGATGTGTGTTTGTAATAATTTAAATTAAGTATTTTTTATCTATTAATTAATTTGTTATTGTATGTTGGTTAATGGTATGCCCGACAATGGTAAAAAACGGTAACGCATGGGACCCAGTACACATAATCACCTCATGCGCGGTCCAGGGATATAAAGATCAGCGCTATCTGTTATAAGTTCATATCCGGGTGCCGTTCTGCCAATCCGACCAGGATCACTCAAACGCCAAGTCACAATCGGAAGAAAGATAAGGGCGCACTGGGGTTCCGCGTGCGAACGCAGTTCACAAAGCACTTTAAGACCCCGGGCATGTATCAGGTTCTAGTGGTGACTGGTGAAATCAGATCCTGAGTAGTTAGAACTCGCGCCCTCGCCAACTGCGTCTGTATGCGGTATAAGCTTGCCTGATGATGATTATATGTTATTTACTATGTGAGCACCGGAAGTGCGATAACCATGTGCCCGCCGTGGCCTAGGACCAGTGCCGTGGAGCGGCAATCGATGGTACTGTGGGGAAGACTGCTGCGATTTGCTATCCCTTGTTCCTATACTAAATGAGCCAGAAATCCTTGTTATTCTGTAGTGAGACTGTACTAAATGCAACTGCACGAAATGAACCATAATTCCTGAATAGTATTCTGTAATGAGCCAGTACATCACTGAAGAGAACATCCTGGGTACCCAGTGGAAGATGGTGTTACTCATGAACGACCCATTGCTTTACTATACTTGCGGCTGTTGTACTAGAGCGGCAGGGACTAATCGAGGGTCAACGCCGACGAACCTGTTGGGCAAAAAATAAAAAAAAAACGTGGACGAAATGGGAGAAAACAGTACCGGCCGTGAGGCGTTGCACAGCATGCCTTTCCAGAACTGCTTCCGGCACGGCAGGAGCCCGGTGTTCGCAGCGGTTAGAGCTCGTCCCGGCCGTCTCGAGGTCCAGGTGCTGGGGTTTATGCTGATGTTTCGGCTGAAGGCTGCTTCCGTAAGATGATGTTTTGCTACACGGAAGCTAGTGAAAATTTCGATTCGGAAAATGCGTTGAAACGTGGTAAAAGAGCCTAGTTGTGTATACGGTATATACTAATTTATTTCACTATCAAATACTAAAATGATTTGGGCTTGTATGTAAAAAAGAAACAAAAATCGTTGGGACGTGTTCTGGAATCCATTGACGTGAATGAACGAGAAGAAAGTATAGGAAAAATCGTACTGAAATGCGAAATTGAAAACTTGTGTACGTGATACGAAGAAGTCGCTGGAGGGGGGGAGTGGGTCATGACGGCCAGCGGTGTGTCCTATTTCCATTATATTCGTGCACATCTCTATCCTGACAGGTGTGGTGATATCTAATTGTGCTTCACTCACAACCTCCACACGTCGAAACGGCAAACAACCGATGGCAATATGTATCGGAGATCAACAATGATTTTGTCAATAATGTTTGCAATTAATTGGCATTACGCATGAGCGAATTAGTACGGCCCCGAATGTGCACGCATGATGCAGGTGTAGGAGGTTGCATAGTTAATTGGCATGACCGTTTGTAATGAATTGTGCAGCCGTGGAAACGAATTGATTGCATTTAATTGGCATTACGCATGAGCGAATTAATACGGCCCCGAATGTGCATGCATGATTCAGGTGTAGGAGGTTGCATAGTTAATTGGCATGACCGTTTGTAACGAATTGTGCAGCCGCGGAAACGAATTATGGGAGCATTGCATTGTTTGAATTGGCATTACCGTGTATAACGAATTAGTTGGGGTTGTAGAACCGTATTTTACGAATTATGTGAACGTGGATTGTTTAAGCACCGTTCGGTTTTTAGAGTTGCACAACGATGTAGGCGATGGTTGGATCAGATTTCGGTGTCGGAGTCGACGTCTGGTTGGGATGCGGGGCGATGCGTCTTCTGCTGTCGGGTTGCGGCATCGAGGTGGTGCTGCTGGTTCTCCATGACTGCGGGCGTACTGGCCTGGCTGCGAAGCGGATGCATGTGCGAGGCCGGTGAAGATGTAGGAGCCTCCGATTGTACGTCGAGATGGGATGGACTGGGGGAGGTCGCATCACTCTGCTGTTGCGCGCGTTTAGCCGTTTTCCGTTTGGGACGGCATCTCTTGATGAACTTCTCCACTTTGCGTTCGCGCCAGCTCTTACGTGAGCTAGCTCCACTGGACGCTGCATCTGGCTGTAGTTTACGTTTGGTAGGGCTGGTAGAGCTTTCCAGGGCCAGTATCGGTGAGCTGGCGGGCGGCGGGTCACTGCTCCCACGTGCTTGCGTACCGGGACTGTTAGAACTCTCCTGCATGAACTCCATGTAGTTGGGCGGCGGCGGGTCGCGGCTTCCACGTGCTTGCATACCGGCGGCGGCAGACAGCAGCTCTGCATGCTGGGTGCTCGGGCGTTTCCGCGGAGAGGGAGAGTAGCGGTGATGCTGATCTGGACTGTCCGTGTCGGAGAAAGCTGAGATTGAAGAGGTTGTAGAATCCGACGATTCCGAGTCGCTCGAGGAGGACTCAGAGGTGTTGCTGTCCCAGTTGTCGCTGTCCTCGCGCAGGTGAGCACGGCGATGTTCCTTGTGTGCAAGTCGCATGTCCCGGACGACGTCGCGCCAAGCAGTGCCTGCTCGAATGGAGAGGATCAGGAGTCCAAATACTGCGACGCTTTCATCTGACACGGGTATAAGTTTGTCGGAGGTGACCGCCGTGATGACTTGTTTAGATGCCTGTTTGTGATTGACCCTCCCTGTGAGCGCACCTGCCCAGCTGTTGTGGAACGCTCTGCATAGAGTGTGCAATGGGCGCCATAGCTGGGGCGTCAAGGATGTGCCTGCTGCCGTAGCCGCCTGACTTACCGTGGCTACGCTCAGGCATTTTGGTGTCTTCTTGGAGGTAGGCGGCCGGTTGCCCACAGGGGACTGCTGCGAGCGTGCTGGTGGTGCCCGCTCCGCCAGAGGCACCGGACTAAATGACGCCGGAGATGCCGGTGGCGACGCCATGCTCACGTCGGTGTCGTTCCGTTGGTTGAAGAGGTTCGTCTGCATTTCAGGAGTGCCATGTCGGTGGTTGAGACGATAGGCTACGTTGGCGAAGCGGAACTGACATGTCGGACATGCCCATGTTGGAAGCTGGGCGTGGCCCCGTGGTTTAGCCGGTGCCAGGGAAGACGTTAGCGGCGCCTCACATTCATGGTGGATGTATCGGTCGCACATGGGGCATCTGCAGGCCCCCGGTTCACCGCACCTCCAGCAGTCCCCGAGATCTTCCCCGGACCCCAGACTCTCCGGGTGCCGACCAATACACATGCCGCATGACAGGTATTTAATAGGAAATGGCTGTTCGCATTCACACTTGGTGTCGAAGCGTAACGCAGAAACTGATTGTGGGTATGTTGGTTAATATGTAAAATATATACATTTGACAACTAACCCCACAATGTGAGAATTTGTGGATATATAGTCGTTGTTCCACTAGAAAAATAAAATGGTGCTTTGATTTTGTTCTACTCGTAAAAATTCAAAAACTTATTTTAAAATGAAAAGCAAATAGATACCTGCTGGTTTTTGTTGTGCTTGGCATCTATTTGTTAATCGTGTATATCGTGAATGATCGTGCGATGATTGATTGCCGGAATTGTGTGAAGATTGTGAGATAGGAATAGGAACATCATGTATAATTCAAGAATGGGTTGTTTGTTTGTCATTCACGATTTGATTGAAATGTATTTGATTGTTTGATATATATAATATGATTGTTCGGATTAGATTGGATGATGTGTTACGACAGTACCACGCTTAAAACATATACTTTCACTGAAAAATATTTTCCACAACAAGATTCAGAATCACGACGAAATATTTCCACGCGCTCCGAAATTTTGAGCGCGTGGAACTTTTTTCAAAAATAATTTTCTTAAAATTTTCTACTAGGTGCTAAAAATGGACCATCATTGTCCCTGGCTGTACAATTGTGTGGGGTTTCGTAATCATAAATATTTTGTATTACTGCTCTTCTATGCAGTTTGCTGCGTGACGTACGTGAACATTACAATGATGTTCAGCGTTGTTGACATGTGCTATAGCGATGGTATACATGTTGCACACAAATCATGCGCGGTAGTAGTGGAGACATTATCAACCCTACTGAATATTGTACTGGCTTGTTTCTTCGGCTTTCACGTATGGTTGGCCGTAAATGCAATGACGACCATCGAATTTTGCGAGAAAAAAATGCAGCCTAGTATTAATAATAGCATTTATGATAAGGGCGTGTATGGAAATTTGCAGGCCATCCTGGGGAAGAATCCGTTGCTTTGGCTCGTGTACGCTTTTGTTGTCAGGCCCGGGGAGTACTGCTGTGCACTTGGTAGCGATTCGCTAATGGGTGCGCCAGGGTCTCCCCGACTTTCACGCTGAATTGCCGAGCCGAGCCCATTTTGGCTCAGGGCGCGTACATTACGCGCCGTGGCATGAGTGGCATTTGCTACGCACCTTGCTCGTTCGCGTTACATCGTAAAATAAAATCCTTTCGGCCAGAGTCTCGTCAAGTTAAAAACAAACTTTTGGAGCGCCGTTCTTTTTTAAGCCGGGCGCCGGTAGCGCGCGATTGAGTCTGCCCCCCCCCCCTCCCGGTAACCCCACCCCGCCTCACACCACTTTCGCCAAACCTTAATTTCTTTTCACAGCCCGGCGTTCCCCCCAGAAGGCGATGGCCTCGAATTCTGCTCCGAGCACTCCTGCCTCCTCGCTCAGCCCTGCAACGAAAACGGTGCTTATGGCAGCAGCAGGGGTTCCGCAAAATCACGCACGAGTAATTCCTACTGGACCGATTCCAGCTATTTTACCAAGGACAATGATGATTTCGATATCGGCGACCACCGCGACATGATTGGAGGGTATTTACTTTTTTTTAATTTTAACGTATATTTTTATGTTTGCACGTGTAATTTCGGTTTTTTAATCAAATTTTGTATACAAAATAGGAAGTACGCACCTCATCGGCAACGTAACAAGAATGTATTCGGCAGTGCCGATCATATGGACGGCTTTACGTTGGGAGGAGAACCAACGATGATGTGTGAGAGCAGTCCAGATGACTTTGCGGTTATAAGCTGTGATATACGCAAAAATAGCGAGTGCAGCTACAAACCATGCGACCAACCCACTTTGGACAGTACAAGGATCGTGAGTGAGTCATCGATTGCTCAGGGGTCGTCGAAAGATAATTCTAATAGAACGAGTATCGAAGGAAACAGCGGCGAGGGGAAGATAGACATCACTCCTGAAAAATAATGTTTTCAATCAAATTATCACGCGTTAATTCAAGTTACAAGTACATTATTCCCACGTACAATACATTAAAAATTCATTGCGGCCGCAGGCCGCCGTTATTCAATGTCAAAATGTAAAATGTCCGTCCGCAAAATCTGTTAGCACCTCCAAAAACATCCAAAAGTGAAAATCGGGGTCCATTTTGGCAAGTATATATAGCATTCTGAACACGTCTTTGGACAAATCGCACAATGGCCCCAGAGAGCTATGCATAGTCCTCTAAATGCACAAAAAAATATCAAAAAAGAGAAAAATATACCTCATTTGGAACACATGTATAACTATTTGAACACCATTCGGACCAAAAATGGTCATAATTTTT
>Ga0099798_10460_pt1 | contig 13678 bp, 8 predicted proteins | sample Uncmet_Sort29A_1_FD_89870 | JGI IMG/M metagenome (GOLD analysis project Ga0099798, IMG submission 89870) | Marine eukaryotic communities from CALCOFI LINE 67, Pacific Ocean - CN13ID_Sort29A_1 | ecosystem: Environmental > Aquatic > Marine > Oceanic | place: Pacific Ocean: Monterey Bay | collected... | reverse complement strand
GGATGAGCTGAGGAGACAAATAGAGGCTAGCACGATGAGCAATCTCGGACAGACGACCGAAGTGAAACAGACGATAAGGCGAGACGGAACGAACCCGACCTTTGATTGGTTTTTTAAGGACAAGGATAAGCAAGCCAGAACGACACAGGCAGCAAATAATAATCAAGTGTACCCGTGATCTTCTTTTTCGATCAGTTCTAAAAACAATTTGCTGTTTTGTTGGTGGGGAATGCTATTTGGTGGGAATGGTTGTGGAAAAAAACGACGGTAATTTAGGTCAGTATATTAGGCAATATAGAATTTCTAGAAATTTCTAATCTAATAATGTGCATCCAGACCCTGTGCGACGGCCCGGCTGTTTGTGTTAGTAGTTTCAAAGTTAGTCTTTTTTTCAAAACAAACATATGGAGAGGAATAATTCTGGTTCTAGTGTGTAAGGAGGTTTCTTCAAGTTCAGAAATATTATTTTTAAGGGGGGAGATCTGGTGAATTTTTTCTGGGGCTTAAGGATTTCTTTTGTTCTTAAATTTTTTATAAATTGTTTGAAATTTCCAAACACAGGGTTCAATTTTTTTGTCTGATCAGTTTGTTTTTCTCTTCTGCAAAGTTCTTGTAAGTAAAAACGCATTATCAATTTGATAAAGTAGCCGTAAAAATATTAATGTTTTTTTGATTACCCTGTTAGTAATTCCAGAGAAAACCATCTAAAAAAAAAAAAATGATTATGTGCGGAAATTCTCGTCCAAGACTCTCCAGTCTGAAAGTTATTTTCCTGTTGTCGTTTCATGTGGCCCAAGTTGTCAAAGCGTCAGGAGGTATAATCACGCGAATTGGAGCACCATTTCGTCGTTTCCGCAGCGCTAGCAATAGCATAGGTGGACGTATTTTTGGATCAAATAGCAATTTCAATAACCAAAACGGAATGGTTTACTATCGAAATTCATTCGGTACTGAGCGAAACTATAGTGTTCACAGCGGTGGCACAGGAAAAGCTGGCGATCACGGTGATTCAGGTTCAAAAAAATGTGTGCGAAGTAACAGTTGGCAGCGCGGAAGCTACATTCATAATTACAAGATGGAAGGATTGGTCGTTGATGCTAGTACTACTCGTAGTGACAAACAAAACGACGCAACCAGTTCTAGTACTCACAAAAAGGCTGCACAATCACCAGGCAGCAGCAACGTGCTGATCCAAGCACCGGAAGAACGCGAAATAGCAAACTACAGTGCTTACGACAAAGTCTGCATTCTTTTAGGCGCAATGTACATTAACATGCCGCTTAGAGCAATTGTACCGATGTTAGACGACCCACATCATTGGGAGAAACACGAATACATTGAAGGGAAAGGTTTTTTAAGCGATGTAAATTTGAACGCGAACGCCAGTGCCGCCGCACGTATCGCAACCATTACCGCAGCTGGCATGTTTGTTCGGACTGCAGCGGGTGCGGTTTTGGCAAAGCGCGATTTTCTAAGTGGGGGAAAAAACCCGTTATTGTTGAGGGAATACAAGTCGGAGCGCCACGATTACTCCAATTTACGGAATACAAGAGCACTTTACGTAATAACGAAGAGCACTTTGAGCAAAAAAAATAATTTTTCTGAGTTTTTTTGGTCCAAACTCTCAGGGATTTTACACGTGAAATGGACCGAAAAAAATCATAAGGGGAAAACACAATGTTTTTGGTCCATGTCAAACTCAGAAAAATTGATTTTTTTTCATCAAAATGTCCAGTTCAAAGTGCTCTTCGTTGTTCCGGGAAGTGCTCTTAAATTGCGTAATGTAGAGTATGTTCACGGTATGTTTGGTGGGAAAAGGGAAACAACAACGCAGAAAACTAGTAAGCCAAATAGTACCAGTGGCACTAAAAAAAGCAGCCTTCATAGTAGTACCACTGGTGTGCGCCACTTCAGTACTACTGGTGGAAAAAACAATTTCGGACCTCCAGATAAAAACAGGGTTAATGGTAACCGCATTCAACATTCAGGTCCGCATGAAGAGCTGATAAGACTATTGGACGTAATGATGCTGGGTGCTAGTGGTAGTTCAACTAATAAACCGTTGGCGTATTATGAGAAACGTTGGGAAGCGATCTTCAATAGCAGCTTACTAGACAAAATTCAGTATGAAAATGATCAGATGTTAAAGAAGTTAATAACGGATCTCGATGGGCCGTTGATTCTTGAAGACTTCGAAGAAGGCGAGCTATTTGATTTGTCGTTTGATGACCAATTGATTTTGGTGGAGGTGAGCTGGTATTTGGGCCGTTTGGGAATTTACAAGATTCCGAAAGCTGATAGATTGCGGAAATTCGGTCATATTATAAGATTGGAACCCTTGTCGGATGCTGAAGCTGTCGCGTTTGGTTTGCCAGTACCTACTAGCAGGAAATGATCGCACACTGACATATCGAATACAAATTAGATTTTTTTTTTCTGGAAGTTACACGTTTATTGTTTAGTAGAGCTTCAAAGATGTCCAGTCTTGAAACGGATACTAACCCTTCACCTTTACTAATTTTAATATTTTTCCAAGCTGTCAATTTTTTGAAGAATTATGGGCGACAAATTTGCGGGGGTTTTCCTTTTGTGTGTTCAGTACTATTTTAATGTGGTCTTTCTCTTCCTTTTTTTTTTTTGGCAGCACGCAACAAATTTACAACTGGTTAATTAGCGAGGGAACTCTCCCTTTTTTTTTCTTTCGGGATTTCTTCTCTTTTTTTTTTTCTTAATAATCTCTTACGATCAATCACATTTGGGTGTGTGGTAATCTTGGTCGAAGCTGGTTCAAACGATATATGTAAAAGTTGCAGTCAAATCACAGTTCATTCTCATTTTTTCAAACATGAAACAAACGCAGGCAGTCGATTTTCTTCTGGAGTACAGAGTGTGTATTATAAAATATTATAAAAGCATAATCCTACACTTATTTTTTTTTTTTTCAAATATTGTTTGAAAAAACAAACCAAAAGACGAAGATGATATTCGTATCTCAAAAATACCTACTATTGGCGCTACTCGCATTGAGTGTAGTATCATCTAATAGTACCCCCTATAGTCCCCCCTCCCACGCTGGTGCCGTCCTTCTCAAGAAGGCGACAGTAGTTTCGCGCACTCCGTCGGTGTTATTGACTCGTGTCCGACAACCAGCAGCACTAAAAATGCCACTTAATAGTTCTCGACCTGCTATTAACTACTGCCCCCCAATGAGACAGTTTAGCACCAGTACTAAAAAGTCGAGTTCACCTGGCGCTGCTGCAGTTGGACGCACGAGGACGTTTAAGAGTTCCGGAAATCCAAACAGTAACCGTCCGGAAAAAGCGCTGGGACGACCAAATAGTACTCATCAGACTCCCAGTATTGTGGAAAACCCGTGTAAAAGACAACCCACTGACAAACCAACGACAGTTCATTTTGGAAGCAGCTCTGATTCTAACGACAAGCAGTTGTTTCCGAAAAGTGATATTGAAAAGAGTATTATTTTGTCGTCTTCTTCTTCTTCTTCTTCTTCAAAAAAAGAGGATGAAAACAATAGTCTTGCTGATTTCACAACAAATCCAAAATCTGCAGCTGCTGAGCACAACAAATATTTGATCCACAAAATCAAGCAAGGTGCGTTTCCATGGTCAATCTGGAACACGCCGGAAAACGAATGGATGCGAGACTTAAATAAATGGATGAAGAGCAAGAAGATGGAACATTGGACATTCTCCAATCCAGATGATAGTGCTGCTGCTTACAGTGGGGCTAGTAAAAAGGCCTACGAGATTCCGGAAATTGATTTCAACCTTGTGCCTTTGACTGCTACTGAAGTTCACCTTTTAGACATTGAGAAGCTTCACGCTGCAGAAATTCGCAAAGAGGCAGAGCAGGTGGTTCAAAATTTGGATGCGCATGTGGCTTCAGACAGTACTACTACATCCGATGATGAGTAAGACGAAGCAACATAGTTTTTTTCCCCAATATATATTTCGTTTCTTTTTTGCCAAATACATGTCTGCGTCCTGCCCAACTGCGACTTTCTTGCTGTATTCGATTTCAAAGGCATATTCAGTTTACAAGCAATTTTCAATTACAGTTTACAAGCAGAAGCATGTTCAATTCCAAGGCAGGGATGTTACATCATCAATGTACTAATATTATTTTATGTAGCAGAACATTTGTCCCTGAAACAACGGGAAGTACTATTGTATTGTATGTTTAGTTTCCTATTTAAAAAAAAAAAAAAACTTTTAAAGCAGACGGAATAAATTCAATTCAATGGTCTGGTAGTACAATGTATTCAATGTGATCTGCACGGATTGAATTTATTTTGTAGTTACCAGGCAACCGATTACTAGTACACATACCATATCTTATGAGACCACCGATTTTGCAGCAGTTACCATATCTTATCGCGCAACCGATTACACATACATTTTGCAGTTACCATGAAAATTATTGCGGCATATTCAGAACGTCAGCGCAATAAAAAATAGAGAGAGACAAAAACAAGGAATAGTCATCATTCGTTTGTGTAACTATCATTCTCTAACAATCATTTGATGAAAAACGTAAAAACGACACAACCCTTTAATTCATGTGTAACAGAAGTAGCGATCATTTTTTTTTTTTTTGTTTTTGACCGGGTTGAATTAGTGATAATTTATTAGTATACAAGTGGGCTCTATTTTTTATCGTGTGTTTTCTTAGGGTGGGGGCAACAACATCGGCATTATCAATCGTATTTTGAAAAATCATCCTTTTTTTGTCAAAAAAGAAAACATACAAACAATTCTCTATTGTATTTTTGTTTTTTAGTTTGATATTTTTCAGAAGAATTCTATTTTGAAGCATTCAATTCAACCAAAATAAAAAAAGATGCCCCTCCCCATCCGTTTCACCTGGACGGAGGATGAGGAGTCCGTGTCCTTCACACTGAAAATCCCGGGCGCGAATGCCAAACAGTGTGACGTTGTTGTTTCGCCTTTTTATGTAAAGGTGAATCAGCATCCCCATTTTTTCGACGCAGATTTATGTGCGGAGATCGATATAAACGATCCACGGACTACTGCGAAATTAACCGCCGGCCAGTGCAACTTGCATTTGAGGAAAAAATTAGATGGAAAATGGGGCGATTTCAGGGAAAGAAAATTGGAGAAAAAGGAAATTCTTGACCGCCGAACAGAATCTTTAAAACAGTGGCAGATCAAACAAGACGAACGGCATAAAGAAAGGGAAGAAAAATCGTTCAGAAACACGAAAAAAGCCGAAGAACAAAACTGGGCTATTGAAAGAAATGAGAAGAACAAGGTTGAACAATGGAAAGAGGAGGAAAAGAAAATCGCCACCGACGAAACATTTGATGTTTTAGAAAACGTTGGTGAAATCACATCGGCCAGTTCTGGTATTTCTTTTGGGTCGCGTAAATCTGCGAAGAAGCTCGAGAAAATGCGCAAAAAGCAGCAGGAGCTCGATGAAAAGCGCCTAGAAACCATTGACGACATCGATGAGGACGAGGAGGAAGAAGAAGACATTGAAGGGAACACGATTTTTTTATATTCGGACGAGCCAAAAAACTTAATTAAAATGCGAAAAAAACAACAACTCAAAATGGGTTGCAAAAAATGGTCAAAAACGGGTCCGATTATAAAAAAGCCGTGTTAGATTTGCTTAGGAAAAAGAAAGAAAAAGAACAAAAGCAATCGGATCTCGACGATATCGATGAAGAGGACTTAGACGACCTAGATGAGGCAGAGAATCTGTTCAAACTTTCCGGTGTCCTGGTAAAAATGCGTTTTTTAGACTAAATTTTGGTCCATTTTAAAGGTTTTTTTGAATTTTTTGATAAAAAAACACAAATTTAACTAAGGCACCAGAAAGTTTGAAATCTGGCCGTTCCAGAGGGCCACGGCCCGAAAGAGGACGACTCTGAGTACGATTCCGAGGAGGAATACATGGAGCTTTTGCCCGCAGTTAAAGAGCTTCCTCCAGTTCGCGGAAAAGGTGCGCCGACCCAGAAGCTGATCATTCCCATGACCGCGCACGCGAAGCCGGGCGTCCCCGCGCGCGACAGGCCAGGGCGCGCACCACCCATGCCGCAGGACGTGAACAGCGGTGGGAAAGTGCAGAGGGTTCCGAGGCTGGAGGGTGAGAATGATTATTTAGAGGACGACCCGGTCTGGTTGAAAGACAAAGCCGACACATTTATGAGCCAGGGAAATTACAACGACGCGTACACCGCTTACACCAAAGCTCTGACCGAATTCAGCAATGCGCGCGCTTTCTGCAACCGAGCATTGTGCAACATGTATTTGGGGAAATTGGAGGCTTGTATCGAGGACTGCTCCCACGGACTGAGGATTCTCGAACACAAATTTAAAGTCCCACCAGGCAACTGTCCGCCACCGCGCGATCCAGAAGACGAGCGATTGAAAGCGCGTGGATTGGTTCGCCGCGGTGTCGCGCACTTATGGCTCGGTGATTTCCAAAGGGCCGAAGAGGATTTCAGGACAGCACTTGACGAATGCGCCGAACACGGGTTGGATAGAGACGAACGCGAAGCCGTGCAGGCTGATCTGACACGGATCCACAAAGCGGTCGAGGCCTGTGCTAAAAAACGCGCAGTCGATAAAGTTTTTAGGAACGTGAGCAACGCTGATGAGCTCGAACAAAACCGAGTTGTCAACCAGTATGACGAGTGTTTCAACATAGAAAACGGCGAAAACGCAGTCGTTTGCGCGAACAGATCTTTCTGCAAACTGCAAATGGGGGATTTATCCGGCTGTTTGGAAGATGCTGAAATTTCAATGAAAAAACTCGGCCAGTGGCCGGTCGCTAGAAACGCGCCGAAAAGACCCGAACGACCAACGAGGTTAGATCCGCCGACACTGGAAGATCACACTTTCAGAAACCCGCATAAAAAGAAAGAGGAGGATGAAAAAGACTGGTTGATGAAGCATTCCGGTTCGGGGCAGACTGATACCAGTCAACTCCCGCCAATTCCGCCTGATTTCGAGTGGATGAAGGACATGACTGATAAAAATGATGATAGCTGGATTGCTGTTAGGAAAAAATTAACGCGAGAACAGATAGAATCTATTCGAGCGAAAATCGGAAAACTCCAAGAAGCACTCTACACACGGAATTTGGAAGAAATCGACGCGGCAGTTAAAATAGCAGGTGAGCAAAACGCAAAACACGACGGTCCAAGTAACGAAGCCATTCGCCAAGCTATTGATTACAGGCGAAAATTAGAAGAATACTATGATGAGGAAGCTCAAAAGCTTGAGGAGAAGAAAAAAACACTTGACAAAGAATTCGAAAACGCAAACGCCGAGCAAGATCTTTCAATCGACGCGGAGCGAACTGCGCCTGGCTGTTTCCAACGTGCTCACCCCGTTGAGAAAACGAGGCGCAGATTGTTTGTGAAGTGCAAATTGAGAGAGGCTAAAGCTTGTGAGCTGAAAGCTGATACTGAATCTGCGATTAAATGTCTGAGGTCGGTTTTGAAAGTCGAGCCGAAGAACAAAGACGCGGAGAGCAGGTTGGCGATTTTAGAAGCAACCTCGAAAGCATTAGTAGACAAAAAGAACGAAGTACTAGCAAATGAAAACGCATCGACTGATGCTGAGAGCGCGACAGAGACCGAAAGTACAGATAAAAAGAAAAAAAACACATCCGTTTCTGATGAAAAGCCGCAAGCCGCTTCACCATCTACCGAAATGGAGAGAGCCGCAAATGACTGTAGTGCTGACAATAGTACTGAAAAAAAGAAAAAACGGAAAACCCATGTAACATCGGTAGACAACGAGTCCGACGATGAAGAGTCTGATGACGAAGAAGATCAAAAGCCAAAAAACATCTCAATCAACGATACACAAACACTAATCGCAACTGGCACCAAATACTTAGAAAAAGGTGAGTTCGACTCAGCTCACCAATTGTTTGTCCACGTATTGAGGAAAGGCACGTTTGTCGAACCAGATTCCACCAAAAACACATCCTCAGATATTGAAAACCAAACGGCTCGCGTTCGAGTACTGCTGAACGCTTGCATGTGCCTGCAGAAAACGAAACGGGCTAAGGATCTACTAGGATTGTGTGCTGAGGCTTTGACCGAGGTCGAGAAGATGAAAAACGCATGGAACGCCGACGGCTCGTTGGATTTGTCTGAGAATAAAGAAATGCGAACTAAATTGTTCCGTTTCGAAGCGGCATGCTTGACCCGGCGGTCCTGGGCGCACAACCAGTTGAACAACGCTGCAGCTGGAACGCGAGATGCCAAAGCTGTGCAGGAAATATTGAGACAAGTTAAGTGAATAGGTTTAGGCGCGTTTAGAAATGTAATTCTTTGTATACCGCTTTTTAAATAGGAAAAAACAAAAAGCCATTCAGTGCTTTCATTTTTAGCTAACGCGAAAAGGCTTTTTTGAAATTTTATAGTGTTTTTTGCAGAATAAATGACTCTACTTATTGCCCGTAGGAAATATCGCAGTTAGTGCTGATAACCAGTAATTCAAGAGACTCTTTTTGGTAAATGCAAATTTGGTAGTTCTAATTATGAAGTATTGAAAATCATGTTACATTTAAATTTTTGCTTCAGTTTCGATTTTGTGTGTGGGTATTTTTTTTTCTTGTTTGCGTTTTTCAATGGGGGTTTTTGTTGGGGTATACTTTGGTTTTAATGCGAGCATTGCTCGCAATTTGGGTTTTTAAAAAAATTCAGCAACTTTTCAAAAACGCAATTTCAAATTTATTTTCAGCAAATCGGACTAACCGAGAACCCCTGATTAAAACTATGTTTGAAATTTAACTTTTTTGATTTCTCAAAACACCCCCAATTTGTTTTTTGTAAACTCACACCCCCAAACAAAAAAGATGGAAGCCCCCAAATCGTCAATGGCGTTCAAGGCGGGGCTATTGCTCACGATCTCGTTGCAAGCGAGTTCGTTTTGCTTAATTCGGAGGTACAGTCAAGGAGTGTTGAAAGAAACGTATTCATTTGCATCGGTGCTGTTTTTCAGTGAGGTGCTGAAACTAATAACTGCTAGCCTCATGGTAATACAAAAAGTTCAAAGATCGGACAAGTCATACATAAAATTGTTGGGCACACCGACAACGGGAGAGAGAGCTGGTGTAATGATGGTTGGTAAAAAAATGCCAGAATCACCAGAACGCGAAATAGAGTTAGTACACGCAGAATCAGACACGAAAGACAGTAGTAACAGTCCAGGCGGAGAGGAAAAAGAGGATTTAGAAATGGCAGACGAATATGCTGAATTTAATGGGAATAATAGTGGCGGTTCAACGAGTTTGATCACACTAATACCAGGTTTCTTAACAGTCATAAAATACGTATTTTCGAACTCGAAACCGATGGCGGTGGCAGCGTTGATCTATCTAACCATGAATACGTTGTCGCTTTTTGTACTCGGCCGAGTCGAGGCCACAACTACTATGCTGTTTTTCCAATTTAAATTAGTTACCACGGCAATATGCGCAAGATTCTATTTAGGCAAAGTGTTCAGCTTCACCAAGATCCGCGCAATGGCATGTGTCACACTTGGTGTGATTCAGATATCAGTGGCGACGATGCCTAAGAAAAATCAAGCAAGCGGGCATACAGAGGCCGATAATATCGCGAACCAAAAACAGGAAGCAGAATTTGCAGCCTGGGTGGCGGGGATGATAGCTTTGATTACCGAAATAACTTTGTCCGCCGCGGCATCGGTGTACATGGAGGCGCAATTTAAAGATGTTAATGACGAGGTGTTAGGCTTGTGGGAGAAGAACATTCAATTAGCTGCTTGGTCGATGCCGGTGTATATTGTGATGGACGTTTGGACCAAAGGTTCGAGTTTCTTTTTTAATTCTCAAGATGGTACAGTGGGTACAGTTATAATGAATTATTATCTACTGGGCGGCTTCTTCGCTGGCTGGTCGCATATAACGCTGCTAATCGCAATGCTAAATTCATTAGGCGGTCTAGCTGTTGCTATGAGTTTGAAATATACAGATTCGGTCTTAAAATGCTTGGCGATGAGCATATCGGTTATAATAACGACATGGGCTAGCTGGAAATTGTTGAACGGGGTTATGAGTGAGTATGTCCTTTTGGCAAGTGCCCTGGTCATATTAGGCGTGCTGAACTATCAATTTGCGGACTGAGTATTGACATTTTTTTTTCGGAAGTTTTCGAAAAAAAATAAATATGCGAACAAAAATTCAAATTCTCGTCAAGTATGACAATTCAAAATTTTGTGTAGTTCTGCCGATTGGTAGTGCGTCAATGTAACATAGAGGATGAAAATTTAAGGAAATTCAAGGTCGTGAGATTATGTATTGTACTTTCTTCCGTGAGTACTTTCTTTTCCAATTTTAAATTTTATTTTTACATTTTTTTCTCGTTCTTTTTAAATCCCTTTTTTTGTTCCTTTTTTTTCCTTCAAATGTTTTCCTTCCTGGACAACAAAAATTAAAATGCAAATTCAAATTCAGCATGTGGTTGTCCTCTTCTGGGCAGCATAAAAAAAATGATTTCTTTGAAAAAAGACATTGTGTGTAATTAATTACGCTTTTAGTATTTTGTTTTTTGCCCCTGAAATAGTGGGAAAGCAAACTAAGTAAAGGTATTGGTTGTATTTTCAGTAATTATAATTATTTAAATACCCTAGTTTCAAGATGCGTCAATTCATACCCCTTTTGTGTTTTCTTATTATTACACTACATTACCCTGTTGTGTCGGTAGGTGCTAGTACAACTAGAATGAACACTGGTGAAAATTCAGAATTCGAATTAATGCAAGCAAATCCGTTTCGCCACAATTCTTTAGATGGTGGCTATATTAGTGGAAAAGAATATCACAGCAGCGCAAGCACGTACGGTAGTACCAGTCGCACAGGAAGAATGCGTAAATTTTCTCGTGAAAGAGAGAGTACTAGTAAACGAAACTTCTCAAACGCTTCTACGTTCAGCAGTCGAAGCTGGCAAGGGACGCCGATTCCATTGGAAAGGAGCATGGAAGATGGCCGGTTGGGTGAAGAAACTGATAATTTGACAGGTCGAAAAAGCAGTGGAAGGCGTGGACACAGTACCGGTTCGAAAAATTCCCCATCTGAAATTTATGGAAACCCCGATAACAGCGTGAAACTTATCGCAACTCTAGCGGTCACCCAAGCAATTTTGTCAGCGACTTGCGCAATGTGCTCAGCATTTATTGCAGACAATTTGGAAACTTGCACTGAAAATGTCTGGCCAGATGTATTTTTTGCATCTGACGAAGCTAAGAAAAATAGCCGTTTTTTCGCAACCGGTGTAGCCGCTGTTCCAACCACATTTTTGCTAGATCAGTTCATCCGCGGGCTAGCGATGATTAATTTTGTAATGTGTAAGAGTGGCAATAGCAAGCGAAAAAGCAAGAACCGAGCTTTTGACATGAATGAAAATTGGCTGAGTCGGCATTTCATATGTTCTTCTAATCGGGCTGAAACAATAGGGAATCTAATTCTCCACGGAGTGATCTGTTCGATCTGTTCATTGGTGACCAATGACGACAGTAAAAGCGGTTTGCGGTGGGCTATATTTTTGAGGTTGTTGATGAGCCGGACGGCGGCGCAGGTTTCGCTCTTGTTATTGAGCGCGGTTATTTCGGACGGCGGTCCGGCTTGTGATAATTCCGATGATTCTTTAGGAGGACCAGCTTTGCGGACATTGAGGCAAAGGGTAGATGAAAGGGATAAGCACGTGCGATTGACGGTAATTTGGTCCGAAATCGGGTCAGCTATTGGGCGCGGATTGGGAACTACGTTGACTTTAATGACGCTAGGAATAAATGTTTACAATGGGGAAGAAGAAACAGAAATTCAACATTACTCATCATCAAATTTCAATAATAGTAGCAGCAGCAGTAGTAATACCGCTAACATTAATGACCATGGAGGAAAAAACAGTAATGGCGTCAATGCCCCGTATCTGATGGCGATTGAACCGGTCGACAAAGAGGAAGCGACTGTTGAAAGCAACGCGGTTGACAGCAAACTCATGGCACTAATTCTTACCGGAGTTATGATGTGCTACTTCACCGCTTACCATATCCACATCAACATCGACAAAGCCGTATTTTCTGCCAACGATGACCAGAGTATTGCGTCAGCGGAAATCAGCGGCCCCAGCAGCCCGCGCAGTGGTAATCACGAAGACATTGCTCCCAACCCTGTTATGGCTTTCGGCGATTCCGACTACGGGCGATACACTAGTATGTCAGAAGACGACAGTAATGGCCGGAGACGGAAGAATAGGAAATAACAAGATTTTTTTATAATCGGACTCATTTTTTTGATTTTTTGGCCCATTTTAAGGGTTTTTTTGAATTTTTTTGATTTTTTGAGTCCGATTATGAAAAAATCTTGTTAAATCTCAGATCGTCTTTTTGCTGTTCCTCACAGTTTGCGGCGTTTATTCTAAATTCCTTAATAATCGAAACGGTGCTAAATAAGGTTTTTGGTTCTAAAAATACGGTTTTTGGCCCGAAAAATACGGTTTTTGGCCCAAAAAACTGTTATTTTGCACCGTTTCGATTATTAGGCATAATCGAGTACAATGCTTATTTTAATTTATATAATGCCGCAAAAGACGACTGGGTGATGGACAAATCCGTTTATACGAAGCACGATTTGAGTTTGTTTTTGCAAGAAATCACATTTGCAGTTAGTGTGGGAAGTTTGTTAGTTTACAAACTGCCTGATATTTATAAATCCAGCGTGCTTAATGATTCGTCTGGCTTGTTCGACAGCTGCAATTCTTCGAGAACGGCGGTTTCTGATGAAATAAAAAACTGCGCATTTGATAGCGGTTTTTTTATCGCGCTCTCGGCAGTGGCCATTCGCTTCATGTCGAGGCTTTTTGGTGAAGAAAAATTCTTACTAGGCCAAATCTTCGACTATGGTTTGCAGTTTCTTAACATTTTCGGTTGCTCGACGTTGATTGTTTTCGCGAGTTTAGGCAGTCGGAGTGTTTATCTCCAGCTTCTGAATATTGGGAATTTTGAGGATGAGGATAAGAAGTCTCTGTCTAGAGCTCAGAACGAAAAACTTATCGCATTACAGATGCTGGTTTATTATTTTGGTACGGCTTTTGCTGTGTTGGTTACGATTGGATTTGGGGGTGCTAGTGATCCTGGAGTTGCAAATTGGATTCTTGGAGGAGCAGTTGGGATGTTTCTTTGGTGGTTTGAGAGGATGTTGGTTGGAGGAGGCAGGGGGATTTCGAGCATTTAGTACTAATTGAGAAACATGGTAACAAATCCATTTAATTTCGTAGAAAACCAAGACGCTACTATTAATGATTGAATTTCGAATCTTCTATACGTAGAAAACCAAGACAATGGTGATGTAATATTACTCACTTATTATTTTTTCAAGGGCCCAAAATCAGTTAGCTCGCGTCGATCTATTCGTCGCCGCGCGACTGTACGCCCTCCCTCTTTCTATTTTGCAGGGATATTTCTGCGCAACACAATGCGTTGGATTAATTTCTGCGATAAACTTATGATTCTAAAAATGAACAACGTTGTTCTTCGGATTTTTTTTTTTAACTAATATTATTATTTTTTTTCTGGTTCCTCTTTGGTTTTCTTGGGGCTGTGAAAGCAATTTCTTTTTTTTTAGATTTTTCAGTGCCTTTCTTTGAGTTTAATTTT
>Ga0099798_10459_pt1 | contig 13692 bp, 13 predicted proteins | sample Uncmet_Sort29A_1_FD_89870 | JGI IMG/M metagenome (GOLD analysis project Ga0099798, IMG submission 89870) | Marine eukaryotic communities from CALCOFI LINE 67, Pacific Ocean - CN13ID_Sort29A_1 | ecosystem: Environmental > Aquatic > Marine > Oceanic | place: Pacific Ocean: Monterey Bay | collected... | reverse complement strand
ATGGTTATGATGAACATGTTAACGATGCTTACAACAAAAATCATTCGTTCAACAGCACGTTTCAAGATATAAATTCGCTCTCACCATTTTCGTTTCACAATCGCTTTCTTGGAGTTTATAATAAGCGGTTCGGAGAAATAAAGTTGACAGAGATGGATAATTTAATCGATTCTAACATTTACACAAGCGAAGGCGGAACAAGTGGCATTAGTGATGATAGAATGGAGGAAGCGCTAAAAGCACGGCATACAACCTTCAATAACATTTCTGGTCTGGATGAAAAATGTATGCTGGTGCACATGGCTATGAGAGATGTTATCGGCATCGCTTCTGGTAATTTTGATTTTGAAAATTGTCAAATGGAAACGAATTCTTTTATACCGAAAAAACGATTTGTTTACTATATTGTGGTGGTGGATTCTGGGCCAACAACTGCCCCGCGTTTTGGCCACGCCTCTTTTTTACATTTTGTCATTTTGTATAAAACAAAAATAGAACGAGATGGTTTCGGTGAGCCGGACGACCCGTCGTGGTTCGCAGGATGGAAATTTAGTTCGCCGTTACATTTTTACTACCGCGCCATTGCTTATGCTTTTATTTTCCACGAAAATTTCGAAGCTGATCCATTTAGAAATATTGCGGATATGACGAATGAATTTAAAAAAAGTCAGAATGGCGGTTGAAGAAATAAAAAACAAAATTGAAATATGAATCGAAAATCGCACTCAACGCGTGAATTTCGTCGTTCAAAACACAATTTTCGTCATTTTCTTTCTCCCATTATTAAAACTTTTAAATTTAGGTTGCCCAACTTTTGGTGGAACGAGGATTGAAGACGAAGAATGTTTGCTGGAAGAAAAAATGAATTCTGGAAATGACTGGCATGTAGTCGAAGATTATAACACCATCCACAATGCGAATGTTACAGATAACAAAACAATAAAATTAAACGTCCCGCCAGAATCTAACCCACCATTAGTAAACGCAGAACTACTAGCAAGACGTCTCCACGGTGGAAGTGAATATACATTTCATAATCCAGGATTTCCATTTCTACTATTCGTCTGTCCGGATCCGGATTTTATTATTAAAGAACATACAGGAGGTTTCTTGTTTAATGGAGATTCATCGCAATTAAATTAAATCTAACAGTTTAACATAATAATTTTGTTTGAAAATTTAAATGTGCATATGTCATAGATCGTTCATCTGTAAGTTGTAAGTGTTCATCTGTAAGTTGTTTTGTTGATAATCCAGATTCCATCTGTTAACTGTTTAGATCGTAATAATAGCTGTTATGCCGGTAATAAATAAGTATTAGTAACACAAAACTACATAATAGTTTTGTGTTGCTAATATATATTTATTACCGGCATTGACATCGTTTTTAATTTAACAAAATAAAAATATTAAATTAACAAAATAAAAATAAAATTCTAGCCATTTTTATACAGGCTTGAGCCAGGCAATGCGGTTTTGATTTTATTGGGCACCCATCACATTTTCTTTCTTTGCATTGGGGTGCTACATATTTGATTGCAGTTTTTATTCAGGATTGTTGCACATTTGATTTTTGATTCAGGACTCAGGATTGTCATACATTTGATTTCAGTTTTGATATTGGCAGCATACATACACATTGGAACGTTGGATTGCAGTTTTGATTCAGGATTGTCATACATTTGATTTTTGATTGAGGATTGTTACACATTGGATTTCAGTTTTGATATTGGCAGCATATTTTCAGTTTGACAGTGTTGGTTGCAGGTTTGAATCTTTGATTGAGGCAGCATACATACGACACATTATTTGCCATTCGGATACAGCTCATTACACGGCAGTTTCTTTCAGTTTTGATTTCAGGCGGCATATCATTCATATTTCTTGCATTTGTTGATTTGGATACCATTGCATCATGTCGGGTCGCAGTATGTTTCAGCAAACGCTCATCTGGGTGGCGGTCTTTGTGAACGTTTGTGTTTTTGGCATTGTTGAGGATGGGCATCATTCTCGTGCGCACTCGCGGGTTGTTGGGTCTGCGGCTTTGGAGGTTGGTGGTGCTAAATATGATATTGTTTTTGATCCCCAAGGGGGTATCAATATCGGAAAAATATCTTTATCGCGTGAGCAAGCAGCGCAATTGACGAACCCGGATTTGAGTGGCAAACCACTGGAATTTTATGTCAAGAAAAAGAAGCAACCTAACGAAGGTTGGACGTTCCATCATGCCCTTGACTTTGCAGAGGGTGCGACGGATTTCTGTACGGCGCCCGGTAATTGTAAAGTGGAACTCACTACAAAGCAATTGGAGGAAATAAATCAGGTTACGACGCCGGCATTGGATGAAATAAATCAGGTTACGACGCCGGCTTGGTTTTGGTTAATTTACGAGGAGGAGACGGAGAGCCGCCCAAAGCCCCAATTTCCTAGATTCGCTTTGTATGATGCAAACCACAAGTTGAAATCTGAATTACCCGCGAGCGCCAAATTAAAGATTCGCGACGATTTGAAGAATATCGATGTCTGGGACAAACATGGCAAGACACATGAAGGTGTCTTGTCAAATGTTATCAAACGGGAATCTGGTACCTTTTTGTTATCACTTTACCCAACGCATGCAGACGATATTATTAGTGCTTTCGAACAGGCAAAGAAGACGGGCCAAACAAGGCAGAGAAAGTCATCGAAAGCTGCCAAATCGAAACCGAAAGCTGCCAACCCGAAACCGGCTTGGTTTAGGTTAAGTTACGAGGAGGTGGCGGATGGCAGCCCAGCGGCCCAACTTCCTAGATTCGTTTTGTATGAACATGCAAGCGGTGAGTTGAAATCTCAATTACCCGAGAGCGCCACATTTCAGATCACCGACGATTGGATTCCCGGCGATTGGAAGAATATCCATGTCTACCAGGAAGACCAGGAATATGCAGGTGTCTTGTCAGATGTTTTCAAGACACATGAAGGTGTCGTGTCGAGCAAACGGAAATCTTTTACCTTTATGTTATGGCTCTCCCCAACGCAGGCAGACGATATTATTAGTGCTTTCGAACAGGCAAAGAAGACGGGCCAAACAAGGCAGAGAAAGTCATCGAAAGCTGCCAAATCGAAACCGAAAGCTGCCAAAGCGAAGAAGGCCACTGTTTCTTCCGCGAGTCCTCCGAAGTATGAGTATGGTGACTGGCTTGAAAATATGAAGTACATGGTTATTTACAACCGCAAAGAAGAAACATATGTTGTGACGGGATTCGGGGCGCACGCGAATACCGACTATGTTATTCAACCTCAGAAGGTTGCTACAATGAAAAAGTTGTTGAAAGACAACTTTAACGTAGATCTATCCGAAGATCCACAAAAACCGAGTATGTTTGGTAACATCGATCCGAACCAGAAAGATGAAAAACTTATGAACACCTTCAAAACGATCAAGGAATGGAGTACAGAAAATAAGCAGGTGATGCACGAGGATCCAACACTATTGTCCAAAAACAAGGAAGAAAGGCGACTTGCCATTGAACGCAAGCATCGAAACGAGCAGTTGAAAGCTGCCGCCAAAGATGCCGAAGACACCGAAGCACGTAGGAAAAGGGCGCGCAAAACATCCCGGCAGACGGGGAAGGCGTACCATAATCATAATGCTATGTTTCAAATGTATTACGTTGCATAATGATGTGAGTATAATGATAATTACATTGTATTTTTGTGATAATCTTTCGCATCATTGCCATCAATTTTAAAATTTTTAAATGTTGAAATGGTCAATTTGGATTTTTGAATTTTCACAAATCTTCAGGACTGAGATCGCGGGTAAGAATGCCGAGGCACATGGTGCTGGAACAGCGGCTCGAATGTACGGTGCCAAGAGGAAGGGTAAGAAGAAGGGTAATTAAGAAGAGTAGTAATTAAATAATTACGAACATACTTAGTTTTCATCACCACCAATGACAATGACAATGAAATTTTCAATATTATCACACACGATAAAATTACAGTACTCATAATTCTCTCTAATAAAATTTAAAAATTCTAAATGATATCAAACACATATTTTTCAAATGTACATAAAGTGAAACATCCATTTTTCAAGATAAAACAAAATCATCTGTAAGTTGTAAAATTTGGTTTTGACGTAGACTGTATGTAATTATGTGAAATTGTTATTTTGTAATTTTCGTTTGTCATGTTGTAACCAGAATTTAAATTTTGTTAATTTGTAATTTCAGTTTTAAGCAACATCCTAAAAATTAATACAGTAATAAAAATTTACATACGAACTAATTAATTAATTTTAAAGTTTAAACAAAAAATAAAAAGTAAAACAATGCAAGGACATCATTCTGACCATCATTTCGGTGGCAAAAAAGCAGCTTCGAGTGCTCATACATCGTCGCCAACTTCCTCACAAAATGTGCCCAAGAAAACTTCTAAGAAAAATTCTCCTCGTGAACACAACCCGCCAACCGCCTCCAGCGGCCTTCATCATGCCAACCCACTCCACCAACATCCTGGGTCCCCCCCTGGGTTGGAGAAATTTAAAGTCAAAATCGAAATTTCGGTAATTTTGGAGCCCTGAGGGCGTCTGCGAGACGAAAAATGAGTCCTAACTACATGTCTATCGAAATTCGGACCCCCAATTTTGTTCCAGGTTTTTTTTTTTGGCACGCGAAAATTTTTCAAAAAAAGTGGTGTGGGATTCTTTTGGGATTTGAAAATCTTTGACCGCAGGAAATTTGAAAATTTTGTTCAGAAATCGACGTCAGAAAAATTAAAAGCTTCCAAAAATCGACGCTGGCACCTCGAAATCGGTGTCCGAAAACCCTAAATTCGCCATTTCAATTTCTCCCACATTTTTTTTCACAAATCTACTAGGTTGCAAACAGCCGGCGGTTATTCTAGTTCCGCCGCAAGTAAGCAAAATCAAATTGACAAATCAAAACGAAATTGGGGGCGTGATCAGAAGATTGAAACGGCGGCGGACAGAAAAGAGTGGAAGCCGGGATTAGGATCAGCGAACATGAAAGAAATCAGAAATTCTCCTCGTGATAAATTGCAGAAACAGCAACACGGGGCGGATGCTAGTCGTCCTACTACCACGCCTGGTCAAAAGAAATCTCCACGCTCGCATAAAAAGTTAGAAAAATCAGAAGACTCGATCAACGCGCATTACTGGGGTACGCACGACGCCAACGAAGTTGTCAAGCCAGGAAAAGTGCATCCAAAAACACCGCATCATGCCCATGGGAAGATGTTTCACCGCCAAGGTGATGATGAGGCGGATTTTGTGCACCGACATGTCGATCAGGGACAACTGGATTTTGCAAATGCGTTGAAGCACGCAGCAGAAAAGGATGCTGAAGAACGAGCTCAAGGTTTGACAAATTAAAAAAGACTAGTTAAATCGAAATGGTTGAAATCGATTCAAAAATGTAATTTTTCTTCTCTTTTAAATAATAAATTATTTTTTAGGTCAACACCAGTTCGTTGGTATACATGAAAAACGCCGTGAGCATGGGTCGTTTAGTCAAGACCCAAAAGAATCAGCTCGTCGGTCTAGCGCTGCGTCAAGCCTTGGACCGTTACATAGTTCTAATCAAAATCAGCGTGAATACGCACATCAGTATAACGAAGAGCGAGAAAAACAATACCCAGGTGTGGCAGGCCACCACATAGATTCTGACCTAGACTCAGAAGAAAGAGAGCGTGAAAGAAAAAACAAAAAGCATCTATTCAAGCAAAACACAGCTCTTGTTAGTGAAAGTTCATCAGACCACTCTGTCGATATTTACAAAAGAGAAAGTAAAGAAAGTTTGAATGAATATTATCAAAATTTTAAACACCAACGCACAGCAGGCCAGCTAAAATTTAGTAGTAATGAAAGCTCAAACACAAACGTTTCTCTCAAAGAAGATGAGATTAGGCGAAGAATAAGAGACAATGAAGAATTTCAACGACAAGAAAAAATGCGCGATTTGAACATTGGGTTGGATAAAATTATTTTTTGTTAAATCGAAATTTTGTTTCAAAAATTATTTTGTTAACACACAATTGTTTTCATACACATTTTTAGATATGGGTTAGACGAAGATTTACTCACAGAAGACAAAAGGAAAGCAGCGCAAAGGCGTGCCAGTCGTTACGAAGGCAAAACCCACCGTTCATACAAACTTGATTACAAGAAGAGAAGCGAATGGGGGAGTGTACGCTATTCTGATTGGAAACACGTTCTATTCGCACACATGTTTTATTTTTTTATTCAATTTTATGTTCAAACGAAAATAATTTTGTGTCAAAACAAAAAATAGTTAAAGCGGCAATGTCGAGAAGAGACAGGATGCGAAGCTTGCTTACCATGCGGAGAAGATGAGTCCTCGTCCAGCGAAGAGGAGGTGGAAGAATCATCGCCCTCGCCATCCCCCGAAAGAGGTCAAACAGAACGCAGTCTTCTCTCACAAGAATCCGATTTAGACCCCGAACTACGAAAACTGTTAGGCAGTAACGAACCAATCCCTCACTCTCGCGCGACGCCACCGGCGAGTGATCCAAGCGGGCCGAATCAAGAAAGTACATTAGGTATTGTATCGGCATGTGCGAGTAGTAATTTACCTCAACCAATCGCTACAGAGTACACTGGCGTAGTAAGTAGAGATGGCACAGGCCAACTTCAACCAGACCAACTCGACAGTAAATCAAATCCGCCAGCAACTGATGCGAGTAGAGATCCTAACGAACTAGCTCTAGCATTAATCGAGGAAGAAGGATTGCCCGACCTCATAGATGCGCCAGTTGAAGAAAACAACCTCCAACTAGCACTTCCTGCTGAGATCATAGATTACGAAACCCATGAAGTTCCACAAGAACGGTTAGACAATCCATTATCATTTCTTCCAGAACATTTACAAAGCGTTGTAAATAAAGCGGTCAACGAAAAGAAACGCCGGTCGACCCAAGAAAATATCACTAGCACAGAGGGAGGTGGTTGGAGAAATTTAAAATCGAATTTCGAGCATTTTGGAGCCCTGAGAGCGTCTGCGAGACGAAAAAGAGGCCTCAACTACATGTCTATCGAAATTCGGACCCCCGATTTTGTTCCAGATTTTTTTTTATTTTTTTGGGACGCAAGAATTTTTCAAAAAAAGTGGTGTGGGATTCTTTTGGGATTTGAAAATCTTTGACCGCAGGAAATTTGAAAATTTTGTTCAAAAATCGACGTCAGAAAAATCAAAAGCTTCCAAAAATCGACGCTGGCACCTCGAAATCGGCCTCTGAAAACCCTAAATTCGTCTTTTAATTTCTCCCACATTTTTTTCAAAAATCTACTAGGTTGGAATGCAAGAGAAGGTCATCAAATGGTCGTCCTTCAACAACCCACCGACGTCCAGGCCAAATTGGCAGAATGGCGAAAACATAAACCATGGGCGTATCGTCGCTTCCGCGCAATCGAACATTTAGACACAATGTTAGTAATGGGCGGTCGTACTGAAGAAGGTCGTCTAAATGATGTATGGAAAGGGCAGTGGAAAAATCATTTTCGCGGTGGAACGTTTTTAGAGTGGGAGTGTATCAACGAAGAGGCGAAGTGGTCGAAGAGATGCGATTTTGCTACTATCGTTTTTAAAGATAAAGGTAAAAACGGCGTTGGTAGAGTTATTATTTTCGGCGGTGATAGTGGTTTGACAGATGCAGATAGTAGCGATATGGGCGACGTCTGGCGAAGCGACGATGGCGGCGTAAGCTGGAAGTGTAGTATTTCATGCGCACTTTGGGATGCGCGCAGCGGTCACCAGGCATGCTTAGTGCCATCTAAAGGTGTGAGAGGTGGGTTTCATAGAATTGTTATGACAGGTGGGTGGACGGCCGGTAGTGATAACGGCGTGCAAGTGGAACCAGGTCGATTTGCAGATGTTTGGCAGTGTGAAGATTCTATCGGCAAAACATGGAGTATGTTACCACCCCCGCCATGGAATGCGCGCAGCGAACATACGATGGTATGTAATGAAGCGGGAGTTGTCGTTTTATGCGGCGGTATGCGGAGTATGCTAGGCAGTGGTCTTCTGGATGACATCTGGACGTCGACCGATGGTGGGTATACCTGGCAAGAAGTTCAACAAACTGGCAGTAGGTTTAACTGCAGAAGAAGTTGGAGAAAAATTAAAAATAAACGTAAAATCGGTATCAAAACGTAAATTTTGTCGTTCAAAACGTCTTTTTATTTAATTTTCTCCCATATTTTTTAAAAACAATTTACTAGGTTTCTCAATGCACATAATCGAACCCGATCCTGATGCTTTCCTCCAACAATCCCACGGCGAACAACTATTAGCTAAGTTAGAAAAATTAAAATGTAATTAAAAGAAAATCGGTCTTAAAATAATAAAATTGTTATGCGAAACGTTAATTTCGTCGTCCAAACCACTAAATTTTTATCATTTTATTATTTAAAATTTTTCTAGGCTTGGCGACAAAAACGATCCACGAAAAGAACTCGAAGCCAAGATGAAGGCGGCCAAAGGAGAACCAGGTCGGAGAATTTAATTTTTTAAAAAATGAAAATCGAAAATCGGCCCTTCAAACGCCAAAATTCGTCCTCAAACTTTCATTTCCAAATATTATAACATTTTAATTTTCTACTAGGCCCGGCACCGAGACAACTTCGAAGAAGTACTATGGTGGTGTTTGGTGGTTGGACAGAACGCGGGAGAGTTACAAACGATTGTTGGGTCAGCACAAACGGCGGAGAGCATTGGAAGCCAGCCAGTAGTTCTGCCGCATGGGCACCGCGTGAATTATTTCAATCGATCCAATTCGAAGGAACTGATGGACGGCCAGAATTATTTATTTCCGGTGGACGTGATGAGCGTGGATCTCAGTTAGCGGATTGTTTTAAGAGTGATGAGAAGTGCGGCAGTTGGCATGGGGTTGCGGCGCATGGTTGGAAACAAAACAAATTTTAAAATTAATGGCAGGGAGACAATTTTCAGACTGCCCAAATTGGATGCGATCTCTGTTTCGTAATTTTATTTTTAAAATTATTTTAATTTTTCTAGGTGTAACTAACGGACAGCCGCGCATTTGTGTTGTCGAGGAGCCGCCCTCCCCCACCTCCCCCACCACCTCCAAAGGGCTGAAAGAGGGAAAACGTCACAGTCACCACCATACCCGAAAGACCCTCAATGCCGCGAAGAAAAAATCCATGTCGTATCCGGAAGAAGCAAAGTCTAGGAGGCAATCCGTCCGTACATCTATGGCTTTGGCTACCGGAAGCGGTGCTGGTCAAAAGATAAAGAAATCACCAAGAAATCTTACGATAGACACGTCCCCTGAGGTAAGATATCATTTTGGAAAAGAATTGAAAAAGTAGAAAACAAATCGAAATTTTGGTCCCCAGCGTCGATTTTGGAACGCTTTTTATTTTTCTAGCGTCGATTTTTGGAAGCTATTTTTCTTTTTTCCAAAATCGGTTTTTGAATTGTTTTCCAAAATTCGGTTTTGGAATTGTTTTCGACAATTTTTTGTCAATTCTTTTCCAAAATTTGCATTCTTTTTCAAATTTTTAATTGTTTTCCATCAATTTTTGTCAATTCTTTTCCAAAAAACTAATTTTCCGTCCCCCGAGATGAGTGAGATGTCCTCCCCGTTTGCGTCGCCACGGCCTGGTTGGAGAAATTTAAAATCGCAGGAAATTTGAAAATTTTGATTAAAAATTCCTAAACGCCAAAATCGGTCCCAAAAACCAAAATTCGATGCCAAAATCGTAAAAATCGTCGTTCAAATCGCCAAAAATCGTCATTAAATTAATTTCTCCCACTTTTTTTTAAAAAAAATTACTAGGTTCCGAAGCAGGCAAGTCAGGCGCTTCAGAAGTTGGGGAAATTTAAAATCAAAATCGAAATTTCGGTCATATTTGGGCCGTGAAGGCGTCTGCGAGACGAAAAATGAGTCCTAACTACATGTCTATCGAAATTCGGACCCCCGATTTTGTTCCAGAGTTTTTTTTTTGCGACGCAAGAATTTTTCCACAAAAGTGGTGTGGACTTCTTTTTTTTTGAAAATTTTGGGTAAAAATTCATAAACGCCAAAATCGTTCCAAAAACGTTAAAATCGACTCCAAAATCGTCAAAATCGTCGTTCAAATCGCCATTTTAATTAAATTTCTCCACTTTTTTTTTAAAAAAATACTAGGTCAGTCACGTGTTAGGAGATCAACATGCCACTGCAATTTCCCCACACACCGCCAGCAATGCCACCGGGAAGATGAAAAACGCTATCAACAAAATCATGGCAGTACTTTTTTTTCTCAAACGATGTTTAAAAATAAAAGCGTTTTACACGTGTTTGAACACTCATTTCACGTATTTTGCGTCTCAAAATAAATTTTTTCAAAAAGGTGAATAGAATGGCAAGCCCAACCGCAAAGGATCCCACCATGACCGCCAAAAAGCTAGCAAAACTGCGCATGAAAGCGTATTCATTTTTTAATTAAATTTTACGCTTTCAGCCGCCAAAATCACGAGATCCTATTTTCAAAACGTCTTCCAGCGTCTAATTTCGAAAACGAAATATTTTTTTAAAAAATAGACTCGAAGCGCATGCGGTGGTGCTGCATGAGGATGAGCTCGAAAAAGAATTCTCGAAGATGAACCCGGGTAATTTTTTCGTTAAAAAATAAATTAAAATTAACGGTTTTAGACGTATAAATGCCATTATTTTAATTATTTTCATTCAAATTGTCATAAAAATGTTAAAACAAAAAAAAGCGACCACGCCCAGGCAGGCGTCCATGTATACGTTCACGCATAAAGACACTGCCACAAAAAGTTTCCCGTTCGAGAAAAAATAAAATAAAAATTAAATTACAAACCGATTTGAATAATAATAAAACGTTTTTTGCATGAAATATGTCGTTAAACCATCATTTTCACGTATTTTTGAATTTTCATCAAAATAAATCTAGGGCTTTTGACGACTATGCTCATCCTGGATCTCCTCGGGCGGGCGCTAGTAGTAACGAATTCAGTAGTATCTTATATTTGAAAATTAAATTTTATTGGACTCGAACATTAAATTTTAATGTGTTTACAGTGTTTTACGTCTCAAAAAATAACATTTTGACCAAATTATTAATATGTTTTGCATTAATTAATAAATAAAAAAAGGTATCGCACTCGGTCAGGCAGGCAGGCCGGGTTCCCCCAGGCAGGCGACTGGTTGGAGAAATTAAAAAAAGCTTAAAAGAGAAATTCATAAACGCCAAAATCGGTCTCAAAAATTAAAAATCGATGCCAAAATCGTCAAAACCGTCGTTCAAATCGCCATTTTCATTAAATTTCGCCCATTTTGTTTGTAAAAAAAATACTATGTCTTGTAGTCTATAATCCGGGTTCCCCCAGACAGGCGACTGGTCCGGTAGTCTATTTGTTTCAATAAAAAAATGTTTTTATATAATTAAATTCAAAACACAAAATCATTGCTTGTTGCGCTCATATTTAAATACATTTTCTTTTAAATTTTAAAAATAGGCAATAAACCCCGACGGTGAGGACGCCACGCAGCTGCTGTCCTTCCGACAAATGAAACCCGGTATGACACTACTCGTAAATGTCTGTTGAAAATTACCAATTGTAAATTTGGTGTTGTAACAACAAATATTTCGCACGAAAAAACATTTTGAAGTCGTTTCGACCATTCATTTTATATTTATTTATTTAAATTTAAAATTAAAACATTTTAAAACAAAAATAGGGTCAAGGAAACAGGGCAGAAGGGTAAGTGCATTTACGCGAGAGGAAATTAACCGGCAGCTGGCGACAAAGTTTAACGTTAATTTATAACGCATTTTCTAGTAAATAATTACTTTAATTTTTTAAAAATAAACATTACAACGGGTACATTATTAGTTAATTACAATTTTACTTCCAAAATTATTATTTTATATTACACTACTATTTTTAAGTAATTAAGACAGAATCTTGTATTATAGATTCATGAAAATATTTCGTTTTTTAAATTGATCTAGTGAGCAGAAATTATTTCAACGATATTACAGATGATGTCATTACCATTGTCGTGTTTATGTTAATTATCAAAAACAGAGAGAAGTGTGCTGTGTTAACATGTTTTCATCCTGTCAAAATTTTGTTCACGTAACTTTAAATTTAAATTTCATCCTTAAAAATCACAGTTTGTTCACTTGGCCCACCCCACCACATCACCATCTTCACACCTTCACAAATCACAATTAAGGTAATTTAGTAAAACATTTTTTTGTACAGTAAAATAATATGAGCGATAGTGAAAGCTCAGACGAATCGGTGGAGGCACTGCCCAGCGTCCCTATAAAAAATCCAAAACCATTCATAGAAGATGTAGAACGAAATACCGGCAGGGCGTATAAGCGTTGTGGCAAAACCGGTCAAAGTTTTGCCGTCACCTTCGCGGATGGGAAGTACATACCAAAACAAGCGACATCGTTAGTATGCTGTCCTATTTGTTATGAATATATAGCAGTTCGCCCATTATATGATCAGTGCCAAGAAACAGACGAAACTTACCATAACAGAGAAGATAAGGATGTATGGAGGAATAGCGATCCGTTAGATATTTTATCCCGCGTGCCAATAGAATATGTTTCTACTATAACGTTTTTAGAAAAAAAGGAGGTAGAGAAACATTTATGCGCTGCTGTTAGCCGCGGTGGACATGGTTTAACGAAAAAAGAATTAAAAGTTGATGAGAGTACGGCGAAGGATGTTACAGAGTTTATTGGAAATTACAAATTGAAAGATACTGATGGGTTAGTGCATAAATGGTTATCGGAGGAGAAAAATGATTTAGCAAAACAATATTTTGTTAAAATGGAATACGATTCAAATAAATTATCAGAGGTGGTGATTGAAAATGATGATTTGGAAACGAGCACGCAGTTAGTGCATAAAGGTACTGTCGCGCGTATCATTCAACGAAAAAATTCTGGTGAGGGGGTTATTGATCCACAGGACCAAAAAAGCGAGGATAGCGGATACGACAGTGAAGGCGCGATTGAAGCGGATGAAAATAGAAAGCATTTCGAAGCAAGCGATATTATGATGCCTCGCTACTGGCATGACAACGACCACAAAAACGCAGAACGTTTACGAGAAATTTATAAATTTGTTTTGTCAACTACACCTATTAGTAAAAGACCAAAATCAAAAATGGATAAGTTAGTCGTTCAAAATGCATCCGCAATTCATGAGGACGACGAACATGAGGATATGTTAACGCTCACGACAAAAGATACGGGCGCGGTTATGCCAAATTCTGCCGACGCATCAAAATTTATGCCAAAACGGTTAGAGGACGGTTTAGAATGTTGGAAAAATATCACAGGGTGGGGGGCGGATATGAGTAACTTTCTTGCCAAAAGCGATGATGAAAGTGCTGAAAAAGATAGTAATGCGAGTTCATCTGAGGAAGAGGAGGAGGTGGAAACAGATGAGGAGACAGACGAAAGTGAGGAAGATGATGAAAGTGTAGAGCTCGAAAGCGACAGTGAGGAAGGAGATGATAGTGATCTCGACAATGGAGAGGGGGATGTAGATGACGACGACGAAGAGGAGGAAGAAGATGAAAGCGACGCCGACTTCATAGATGACGACGAATCTGACGTACCACGTAGAAAGAGAAAGCGTAAGAAAAAAGTCCAAGAAGAAAAAAATGAAT
>Ga0099798_10458_pt1 | contig 13703 bp, 8 predicted proteins | sample Uncmet_Sort29A_1_FD_89870 | JGI IMG/M metagenome (GOLD analysis project Ga0099798, IMG submission 89870) | Marine eukaryotic communities from CALCOFI LINE 67, Pacific Ocean - CN13ID_Sort29A_1 | ecosystem: Environmental > Aquatic > Marine > Oceanic | place: Pacific Ocean: Monterey Bay | collected... | reverse complement strand
ACGCTCCCCTCGTACTCTGCCCATTGCTGCAGGACATCCGGAGTTTGCCTCGCGAAGATTCTCATAATACCGTCGATTTTTTGCTTCGAGCGCAGTTCCTTTGGAGTCTCCCCACTGGGCGGCGGATCGTAGTTATTTGCCATGATCTTCACCAAAAATTTAGCGGCTTTTTGTGTGCCCTCCAGGTCCGGGAATGCTTCCCCCCAGTGTCTCACAACAATGTCGACAATCGGGCGAATCCAATCTTTCCATTTGCCTGCTTCCCCCGCTGTCGCTTTCACTAGCGCATCCTCGATGTTTAGCAGACGTACCTTGATTTAAGTTGGATGCACAACTGATTTATTAAGGAGATACTTAGTATAGTAGAGAATCTTCATAAGGAGGTACTATAGTAGATACTGGTTATAATCTTCATAAGGGGGTACTATAGTAGAGGAAATTTTGATTTTCAATTTTAACTAAAAAGAAAAAAGAGAAAAACAAGAAGCTACCCAGTACCACCACTACTTCAAAGCGACTAGTTTGCATTTTCAGTATATAGGAATTTTGATTTGAATTTGTGTTCATAAGATTTGTTAATATTCGGATCCTCCCATTGTCGGGTTCTCTTTTCAAGCTGCCGCAAGTTCCTCTGGATAGTCGCGATGACTCGCATCCTTACGACGTCCGCCGTAAGTTCTTCTGGCGAAAGGTTAGCATCCAAGTCGTCGAGAGTTTCCACGTTCTCAGGCTGCCTTCCCAGGATGTTAAGGCCTCGCGTCCTCTGCTCCTCTGTCAACGGAGTTATAATCGTACCTTGGAAGTGATGCACTACAATAATACTGACGCCCCGAATCGTGTCCGAATCCAGTCCGAATCCGCGTGAAGATGGATTACGAATTTGGATTTCAAGGTGGATACTTGGTATATTGTGTTAATAATAATGATACATGGAAATTTAATATGAAATTGAAATTAAGTACGACACGGAATATATTCGGAGAGGATTCAAAATCGACTAGGGCTGTGTATTTTGAGGCCGTACTCGTTGGGGAAGGATCCATTTTGGGTTTGTAGTCCTCCATTTTCCGCTGCAGCCGGACTAGAATTCTGAGGCTGAACGCAAAAACCATATACTTTTTCTGTCTCAGAGCATCCCATGCACGGCGGGTGGTCTCGTCTTTTCTCAGATTCCCCAGGATAGTGAGTCCTCGGATCTTCTCGTCCGCAGTCAGTTCGCTCTCTTCCGTCGAGCGCTTCTCCCCCATACTTCCAGCCTCCATTTGCAATGCAGTTTCGCCTGCTTTCACTACCTCGTCTTGCGACACTTTCAGTAGTAAACGCTCTGCCTCCGCCTCTCCGTTGCTTTCCCTCAATAGTTTGAGACCCTCGGCATACTTCCCCGTTGCTAAACCCTTCTCCTCATCGGCGTACGCCTTCGCGTCGCTTGCCACTGCTGCAAAAGTTTCTGCATCTCCGATTCTTATTCGCGCTTCAGAAGCGCTAAGTTTCACAGCCACAACAGCACTTGCGACCTTTTCGCCCCTTTCCGCGAAGGGCTTAGCTTGCTTCTCGATGTGATTCATGAGGGCTCCAGCCGTCCCAGCGGACACGCGCGCAGTGCTCTGGGACTCCGCGGCATTGGCAGGGATCTCCGCCTGCAGTTGAGCATGAAGCCAGTTTTTCCACAAGGCTTTCATCGCCTCAGGCATTTTCTCCTCAAAAGTTTGCTTCGCCTTTTTCGAACCGGCCAGACTCTCCTCTATCCAGAATAAGAAGCGCAGAATCTCCAGCTGGCGGTTGCGTTTCTTGCCCGCATGCACGGTCGCGTCCACGGCGTCGGGAGCAAGTCCCTCCTTCAGCCGCGTCTCCAGCGATTCGCGGATCTTGCTTAGCCCCCGCGGCTTCCTCAGCAAAATCGGAAGTGCTTCGGAGAACTTTCTTTGATCGATGACAGGGCACTCCGCCTCCCCAAGCTTGTCAGTGAAGGCCTTGTTCGCGGTTTCCAGCGCCTCGACGAACTGGGGTAACGTCTCCTGGGCCACCTCGGTAGCTTTCTCACTACTGGACGCCAGAGCCATCTGCCTCAGCGTGTCGAATTTTTTAAACTGATCCATTTGGTCGGGATTCGCGTCGTCTTCTTCGTTGGGCACTTGGGCCGACTTTGCTACAAGGGAGTACCTGGCCGCTCGCTTCACTGTCTCTTCAGTCAACATCCGCGTGTCATCCAGTATTACCACCGAATGGTGCGCATCGCGGAGCTTCCAGCGCAAGTCTTCGGTCGCTCCCCCTCGACGCAAAATCTGTGGAGACGGAGATTCCCGCTATGTTTCTACAAATTAGGACTTTGTTACCGTCGATTTGCGATCAAAAATACACGGACCCTATTTAGAACTTCATCTTAGACTTCATGTTTAATACCATTTGACAAATATTATAGGTGGAATCTCCGTCCATACCTTCGTCTGTTCGTCCAGGGCAGCCGCAACGCGGTCGTGCCTATGGTCGCGGATCCACGTCAGAAATGCGGTCAACCCGTGCTCCCTTGTCTCCTTTGCCGCCTTGACGGCTGCTCGTATTGCGTTCACTTGCTCCGTGTCCGGATTTTCAATCGGAGACGCGAATAAACGTGTCTGAATAAGTTGCTTCTGAGACGCCACCAGAGTCTGCCTTAGTTTAGCGAATTCTTGAGAGACCTTTCTGAGGATGCTCTTCGTCGCTGGGTGACTCTTGTCCACCCCCCTCTGTCCCGACTTCCTTGCTTCCAGCTCATTTCGCCCGATCGCCGATTCCCTCTTCGCCTGTTTCTCTTGGATCCGCTGCAAAATCGGCTGCGTATTGACGGCGGCGCGGGCCACCAGCTCGTCCACAAGCGCGGTGCCCGCTTTGCACACGAGGACAGCAGCCCGATACGCCTCGTCACCCGACGCGTTGAAATCCTGCTCGGCTGCTGCGAGGAGATCCAGCGCGCGCACTGCCAGCTCCCCGCTAAACGCATCCACGTCCAGCTCTCGCCCCTCTCGGAGCGCTTGCGTGCGTTCCTCTTCTTGTAAGACCTCGATGTCGCAATTGGAGTCGTCATCCGGGACGTTGTCCGTATTCCGATTCGCCTCCTTGGCCTTGTTCGCCGCATCCCTCACCGCCTTCGCGGAGACATGCGTGATCGCGTCGAAGCGGTTCAGTGCCAGCACTCGCGTCAGATGACGCGAAATTTTTTTCACGTCGCGTTGAAAGGCGAGAGCGTCCGCGAGACCTTCTGCCTGTTGTGCTTTCTCCAGCGCACCCGTTTCCAACATTTTCGATACTTCCCAGTCGGAACAAAGTTCGTCTTTTCCTTTCCCGCATTGCCAGATCTTAGTCTTGGCCGCCGGACAGAGTCCAACCGATACCTGCTCGCCGCCGTCATCATCCTCAACGTTGGTAATCTCCTGGTCGTACGCTTCCTTGCAAATCTGACTCTCCCGGCTTTGCTCGACGTTCTCGCGCGCGTTTTCGAGCTGTGTTATCGTCTGCAAGAGGAGCTTCATGTAGCCATTTCCGAATATTTCCTCGGAACGTCGCAGCTTCGGGCACACCAAGTCCTTCGCCTTCTCAAAACTGTTCAGAACTCGCTCCGGCGCGTGTCCACTGGCACCAGGCACCAGCGCGCCCTGGGTCTCGTCGCCTTTGCTACCGCCGCCCTGGCTTCCTGCTTCCCTTAAATCGAGTTTTTCTCCGGATTTTTCTGGCTGCTCGTTCTTGGCTAACTCGTCAGTTTTTGGTTTGGCGTTGCCTTTTGAATCTGGTTGGTCTTTGGATCCACGACCTCCGGATTTTGCTTCATCGAGGTCCGCGTACGACCGACCTGATAGAAGCCTGAGCTCCCCATCATAGATCGATTCTGTGGCTCCAATCAGCTGCTTCGTGAACCAACTCACTCTGACAGAGGCGTGGGCCGAAGGAGTGCGGAAAAAATCCTCTAGCGTGCGCGGCACCAAGTTCTGCCCACTTGAGCGACCTTCGTTGCTTTCCTCAATCAAGTTGGAGTGGGTCTCCGGGGCCTCGTCGATGCGCTTGAGCTCCCACTTTTTGCGACCGGTGTTGTACCTTAAATACCCAAATAAAAGATAAGAGTTTAAACTCACTGAAAAACTGCTGGAAATAACGTTCAGAGGTGTCTCGATATACAGAGATTATATCTACACCGTGATTCATGCATTGTTGCAGCCCTCCCAAAATCATGTATGTGATTTGAACTCTTATCTCTCATTATGAGTTTGGATTACTCGAAAACTTGGTGACCGGCCTGCAAACTGTCTTCGACAAATCTGGAATTACCCGAAAGAGTGATGCCCAGGAAGAACGAAATTCTTGGCAGCCAATGATTGGCGGGACTCAGCCGATCGCCGGGACTGCTGGGTCCGCTAACGGTAGTAGTGAGGAAGAGCCCCTCAGAAACGGTATAATCACCATCCTGACTGGCACCTTGAGATTCAGAAGTACCAGCAAGCTCACCATCATAATCTCCGTCACTTGCCCGGGTTCCAATCATCACATTCATACCAGGAAGGCCCTCCTCCGAGACGGTCAGGGCTGAAACCACCTTGCCTCGAATTTCCTGCGCAACCCCGCCTGAACCAAACAAGTAGTTCCGGAGTGTGATCATCGACCGGCAGTCGTCCCCAGAACGGAAACACCGTTCGTGCAGGACTGGTGGAGAATAAAAGTCTGGCCGTGGCGAATTCTGATTGGACGATTTCAGGGTGTCCTTATGAGACTCGGTCTTTTTTGCGGAAACAAAACCGAGCACATGCTCTAACGCGCCGCCTATTTGCGGAAGCTCGGAAAGACGCGCCCGCAGCAGATCCATAGCTTCTTTGGACGTATATTGCTTACTCGGGTGTGCCGCATAATCCGCCGATGCCAAATTTGCAAAATCAAGCAATTCTCCCCTCAAAGTCAGAAGTAAGAGAGGTTGCTCGAGATAAGGCTTCCAAGAGTCCCAGTTTTGCCCCAATTGGAAATCCGAAACGTCATTCGCCGATTTCCGTTCGAGCTCCCGCGTTCTCGCTGCCGCGAAATGCCGCATAAACTGAGATTGTTCCTCGAGAGTGACCAATACAATCTTTGGTGTCATTAGCAGCTCGGGTGGTTTCGCTTGCTGCTCGACTGACATAGCTCGATGGTCCGGTACCACAGGCGGTATTAAGACCAGACACGCGTGCGGTAAATATCCTCCGGGTTTCAGAAACGTCTTCGCTGAGTGCTCATCTCTCGGGTGAAGGAAACTTTTCGTGACCGCGTAAAGGTCGTCCCACTCATTTGGCGCAGTATTCTCCCCGGAAGGCTTTTCGTGTCCTACAACGCCCGTGTCATGGAGTCTCTGGAATGCCTTTAAGTTTTGGCTACTCCACGGCGTCGCACCCACAGCGTCTCCGAGACCAGATAACTCATACTCCAAATTGGGACTCGTACTACTCGTAGTTTCACGCCGATCACTACTACCACGATCAACCAGGTGTTTCAACCCGGACAACCACGTCACCGCTGATTTCTGACTCTCGAATCTGGCCTCCCACCTTCAGTTCAAAAAATTAAGCGACGTGACTCCAAAGTCATCTTCGAATGCGATTCCATTGTCAGTCATATGAAATTCGTCCTTTCTGATGATTAATAAGTAATAAATACATCATATCTGATCATTGATCAATGAGATTCCCGTTGGTTCAGGTTTGAAATAGATTGATTTTTTTTCTTTCAAATGTCAAAGAGAGAATCCGAGATTATCATTTATGTACTTATTTTGAGTCAGGTCTAAAGTTGGGAAATTCAAATATTATTAGGTCAGTTCGGTGGTCACGTCGCCATAGACTGAGTACTTAACGTTGGATTTTAGAACACTTTTCCGGCCATTCACTGGCTGCGGATTCCCGCCCCTCCCAAGCGTAATCGTTCTTCATCTCTGGCCGGTGCTCGGGTTGCACCCAGCGATCCACCTGTTGCTGCTGCTCCTGCTCCTCCTCCTGCTCCAGCTGACTCTCCCCGCTCAAATCATGGTCCCCGATTTGACTCAATTGCACGGTGCGCACCAGTGTCGGCAGGGCTCCCTTCTTCACCCACTCCAATGTGTCTTTTTCGATACCCTGCAAATTCTTCTCTGCTTGAGCGAAATTTTGGAATTCCAAAACGTCCTGTAGAATCTTGAACTTGTCGTCCATCAAATTCTTTCTTTCGTTTCTCAAATTCTTTTTTTCATCCATCGATTTCGCTTTTTTGTCCAATAAATTCTTTGTTTTTACGACCGGTTTCTGTTCTCCATCCAGTAATTTCTTTTTATCCTGCAGCAATTTCTTTTTATCATCCAGCAAACTACTTTTTTTCTCCCGCGATGTCTTTGCCGTCTCCATTGCTTGCTTTTTACCGGACCACATATAGTCATTTTCTGCTCCCCACTCCTCATATTGTTGTACGTAAACCTCATTTTTCCGTTCGAACTCCTTCTCTGCCGCTTCATACTCCACCTCTGCCGTTTTGACCTCCTTCTCTGCCGCTTTCACCTCCTTCTTTGCTGCTTTGAACTCTTTCTGTGCCGCTTTGAACTCTTTCTGTGCCGCTTTGAACTCTTTCTGTGCCGCTTCATACTCAATCTTTACGCCGTCGTGCAGCTTCTTCGCCGCTTCGTACCCCTCCCGTGCCAGCTCGTACTCCTCCTTTTTCGCGTCGTGCATCACCTCCTTTTCTTCTTCGGTCATTTTCGAGTAGTCTGGGTGCTTCTTGTTTACGTCAATGTACTCCTTGGATTGCCTGACGGCTTCGGTCAACCGCTTCAGCACTTTCAGTGGTTGCTCGCGGCCACCAACTGCCCCGAACTGCCTAAATTCCTTGCCAAATGGGCGGACCCCGACCAGCACGTGGCGTTTGGCAGAATACTCGTTCTCGTCGAACTCGAAGGCGAACGCGCCTGTACGCCATCCACGCACGAGGGCCCGTCGCACCCGCTTCACGCGCTGCTGCAACGCCCGCCACAAATCCTGCTTCTCCTCCTGGAGTTGCACCCAGTTGGCGTGGCCGAACAAATCCAGGGAAGACAGCCTGCGTCTTTCTTTCTTCTGAATCTCTTGGTAAGGATCATTTGTTGGTTCTTCAAAATTACAGGCGTCGGATGGCTCGCTGATATTTCTGTTTTTCGGGTCTCTTGTATTTTCTTTCCCGTTTACATCGATGCCCTCGCAATCTCGCCGTTGCGCGATTACATCGTGCTCCTGAGTGGTGACAACAAAATCCACAATCTGGGTTCCGGATTCGCCGGGACTGAACTCACGCATCCTCAACGCGGACTGGATCATCGAAAACCCCATCGTGCCTCCGGCCACCGACACGAGTGCTGACCCTCTGCCGGCGTTTGGGAGGTCAGAACCAATGCGGTAAGCCTGCGGATAGAACGTCACGATCTGTTCAGATAGTTCCTTGACCCAGGACGAGCGAGGCCGAGACGACGTGACGACGCCCAGCGCCTCCGCTATATCTTTGTGATCAGATCCTTCGATGAACGAGGGCTGGAGCTTTCCCGAGCCGAAACCGAGCTTCTGCACGTTACACGAGTAACTGCGCGCTAGAAAATCCTCGGCCGAAACTGTCCCCTGGAGCGGGACTTCGACTTGATAGTCCCTGCTGATGTCAATACGGTCTCTGACTGGCTCCTTCGCGCCCGCGGTTCCAGCTGTCTCCACGACCCCCTTTTCTAAAAGCTTGTCCAACTCGAAAAATGCGAGCTGCCCCTCCGCGGAACCCTCCTTTTTGTCGTAATACAGCACCGTCTTTTTTTTGGATTCCTTTCCCATGAGCTGGGCCACTGCGATTACCTTGCGTTATAAAATAAACGCCATGAGTATTACAGAACCACCTTCATGCCTTTTTGACTTAAGACCCTTCATTCATTCATGAGAAAATACACCATGATTCACATTTCCAATTCATTTATCCACATTCATACGGCCTATTTGCCATTAAATTTGGTAGTATTACTATTTATTTTTTTTGAGTCAGATGGCTACTATTTTGCACAATAGATTCATTACTAACTGAGGAACTAACTTTACATTTGCTAGCAGCTCGCAAGCAACCTGAACCGCTGGCGCATTCTCGAAAAAAGGCGCATTGTCTATGAAGCTAGCAAAAGACAACACTCGGTCTCCCGCGAGACAAGAGTGTAGGGTCTGTTTCGCGCACTCAGTCGTGGTTGCCGCGCTTATTTTAGCGGACTCAACGTACGCTTTATGGAAGCTGTTCATCAAGATCTCATGCGGCTCGAACTCTGGGGGAACTGCAAGCACAATACTTCTCTGGTCGAGCGACCGGATCATGTTCTTCACGACAACGGGATTCTCGGTGAACGTCAGCTTAGGGTGCAAAGAATTACGCTTGAAAGTGGTGCCACTGGCACCCTGCCTGTGTCCGAGGAGACCCGATGGGAATTGAATCGAAATTTGGAAGACATTTCGAAATTGAGAAACTGAATAATCTCAACAACAGAATCTGAAAGGCAAGCCAATACGTATCGGTATCAACTTGGCTTCGTCCAATTTCGAAATTTCTTCCAAGTTTCCAGATTGATTTCATCGCCCTCATTCGAGCCAACCTTGCGTGTTCTTCCCCATCTCGACCATGTCATATGGGGACTTTGTAACTTCGATACAGTCGATTTTCAGCTGCTGGACCACCCGAGAGTCCAACCACCACATCAGCAATCCCATCGCGGCTTTGAACCCACCACCATCGCCTGCGCGAGACGTCCGGTGCATCTCCAGCTTCTTAGCAAACAGAAGCTTTGCAGATGGCGGGGGCTCCTCTGTCCGGAATAAATTCGCGATCAAGTGGATATTGTTGCCAAAAAAGTGCTCCACCAAATCCCGCAATGTGACAAACTCCGATAAGGGAAGAGGCGCGTCGTTGGCATTGTGATTTGATTCCGCCGGACCTTTCTTCTCGGTACTGTAACTTTCATTCTGCACGGTGCGGCCAACATCCTGACCCCTGCCATTGCCACTATGATTCTTGTCACTGGCATGCTTGCGATTCGAACTCTTTTCGCGATCTACGGCCACCAGCTCCTGGCTATCGTCATCCCACTTCAGCTCGGTCCTCATATTGCGGAGCAGGTCTGTGATCTTCTTGCCCTGCGGTAAGTCCAGCTTTTCCGCCTCCATCATTAAGGTCGCCCGACGCTTTGCCGCGTTCAGCATACTACGTTGGTTCGACTTTGACGGCGGGGAGACAGGTTTGGTTGCAGAGTTATTACCTTCGCATAATCAATAATTTGTCATTGATTTTTCTCCCAGAAGGATGTAAGTAATCCAACTGTTTTTGGGTTTTTTCGAACTTGGAAAAACATAAATTATCGATCCTGATGGATGTATTCAAGTCGCCCATCGGTGCGTGATGATGATTAAGACGGTGCCTTACATTTACACGTTGATGATGTCGTTTCGTATTGATTAATGATCTATTATTACCCTAGTAATTATCAATAATAATATTTACCGCATGATCTTGGACATTTTGAATTTAGATGACCACCTTGAACACGGTCGCCCACAACCTCCTTCGTATCCCACCATTCGGAGAATAAATGGTACATAGCCGAAAGCGCTATGGTTTGGATTTCAGACCTGTGTCCGCAGTGGGCATTGACCATTCAAATCGGTATAGAATTCCAGGAAGACAAGCAACGACTCAAGAGGACCTTCAACTGCCTACAATGTCTCTTAGAAATCCATTCACTCTTACACAAAGTTAGACCTCAGCATTCCACTATCGTCCACAAAACAAATTCTCGTGAAAATTTAATTCTGTAACGATTTTTGAATTTTTCATCGCCCACTTCGGGACACATCAGACTTGAACATCGATATGTCAGTCGTGGAAACTTCTTTTGGAGTTTTGGCCGCCGAGTAAGGAATCATCATGTCAAAATCCTTCTTTCGTAAATAGGAAGGCCCATATTCGACGTTCATGCGTTTTCCGAGTAGCTTCCGAAGGCCATCATCAGCTATCAATGCGCGAGCCACTCCCACCTTACTGATCCAATTAGACATGCCGTCGAGAACTTGAAGATGCATGGCTCGGCTCTCCTCGCTTACTTCTTCCGTATCTTGCGTCAGGATTTCCGTGAGTCTTTCAATCTGCTGATGAACTTCCTCTAGCTTTGAATAGAAATTGGTGCCCTCGCCGACAATTGAAATTCGTCCGGCTTGATTCTGGCCTGCCTTCGCGGGAAAAGTGCACTCCTCGTCCGGGTCACCGCAACGAGTATCGGTGAGGTACTCCGTGCAGTCCCGGATGATGTGAGTCTCGTCTTCATTCGCATAATCGCTCAAGCGCCTCCAGCCAGGCTCGTTTCGGAAATCAACAGGTGGTATTGATGCATATATACCATTCAGTTCCTGTAAGATACCCATGTTGTCATCCTCGCGAACCTCCTCGCACGCGGTAACATCGGTGTCACCACCGGCGTCGATATCGCTGGAAAAGTCCTCCCTGGTCTCATTGCCGCACTCCTCTCCCCTCTCACCCCTTGAATTCGTAAACCGCTGGAACACTCGCAGAGATCTACAGACATTCTTCCCAAGCTCAAGCAGCGGCGCTGTCCGTGGCGACAGAACTGCCAGAAGCTGTGACTGCGCCGCAATGAATTTTTTGGACAGGACCGAATCGGCGCTGTCTTTACCTAAAGAAGCCACACAAGCAAATGGTACCGGCGTAGAACACGATGATGATGATTTGCAGCTTCGAATACATTAATGATTACGTGAGAATAGTACTAGCCTGAGGTGTGCACATAGACGAGTACTCATTTGGAAAGAGATTGAATAGACAAGTTACCGTAGTTTGATTAAAAGGCGATGTATTTACAAGTTATAATACTCGAAATCCATTCAACAGGCGCACGCCGTCATACCATATGATTGCACCTCGTCATCTTTATACTCACTCGTCACGATTATCGAGCTCAAATGGATTTATGATCTTATAAATTAACATTGACAATATTAATTATCTCAACTTCATACACTAATAGCGAGACTAGTACGAAGTCGCCTCACTGACACTGGCAGCGTATCAGTTCAAACGATCAAGGTCAAATTAGCTCACCTGCGACCGGCACTGCAGCTATCACCTCTCGCACGACTAGGTAAATCGCTTGCCGAATAGGCTGACTGGGAGATCGCGAATCACGACTGCTGATAGGAAAACTCAGCTCCTGCCTGTTGTCATGTAAAGCCAAGATTTAGAACAAGTTTCGAAATCGAGATATTCTACATTTCCCAGAAATACATCGGATGTCACATCATTCAATTTCGAATTTTCTTCCAAACTTTCAGAGGTTTTTCATCATCCACATTGGGACCACGCCTGCGTTAAATCCATCTGGGAGTCGCTCTCATCTACGACTATTGCACCGAAGTCCTTGATGACTTGCTCCATACCGATGATGCTATTTTCTCTTGACTGGAGGTCCGTGCCCCAAATCTCAGTCTTCTCCAGCTGCTGTTCCGCGCGGAGAAGGTGACGCTCCAGCTCAACGACCTTCGTCTCCAGATCGCGGAAGTGTGGGTCCTGCTGCTTTTGCGCCTTTTCCAGCTGCTTTTCCGCCTCCTCCAGCTGCTGTTTCGCCCTCTCCATTTCCCGTTTCATCTTCTTCAACTCCTGTGCCACCTCGGTGTGCTCCTCAACAAGCATATCCCGGATATTCAAAATGCAGAGAAGAGAATTCGCGGTCGTGACGACGACCTCGCCCTTCACCCGGGCGTCCTCGAGCAGTTGACGCGCGTGTAACAGCAGAGAAGAAGATTTCCCCGCCCTTCGACCCAGCTCCAGAATACGCGTACGCCTACCGAGCAACCCTATCGACCGTCGCAGATCGACACGATTAGTGGGGAACAACGGTCGGGTAAAGACGACGATCGACAACAGCGTAACTGAGTTGAAAGCAGCAACCAAAGGAAAGATAACTTTCGTCTTCCCACCGCCTGCTTGCACCTCCTGGATCGAATTATTGGGCGCGAACCGCTTCTGAAACCCCGAGATCTTTTCCGTCCCCACAAATTTTTCGATCGTCTCCACTTGGAGCTTCCGCAGAAAAAAATTTCCCGCCATCAACTCGAACACTAGTAGCTCGGGCCATCCATGATCGGAGAAAACCGGGAACTGCCGCCTCTGTTCTAGCGTTTCCAGCGCCTGCTCTGCGGTGAGGTCCTTGGACTCTACTTGCGTCAATGCATCGTCCACGCGAGAGAGGAACTGCAATCTCGTCATCAGCTCCAGCGAAACGACGAGGCACTCGTGCAGATCTGCGTAACGGTGTCCGCTGTTTTCGCTAGGAGTGCCGCTACGAGGGATTTCTTCCTTTTCCTCTACGTCCTCTGCGCGTCCAAAGACCGCTTTGCGGAACTCTGAGCTGTCTTGCGAGGCAGTGAAGATCTCTTTTACCAAATGCGAAAGCGACGACATTCTTCGTCTCCCGGAAGTATATTCCAGTAGATTGGAGGCTCCCACTACTCCCTCTTCCCCGAACGCCAGCTTTGGGATCTGGCGGAAAATATGCTCCCGCAGTTGCTCAAGACTTTTGCCGACATCCTTGACGTAACAGTCGCGCACCTCTTCACGTATCTTGCTAACCTCCGCAGCCTGTGCAGCCTGTGTCAACTTCTCAATCCGCACGATCCAGTCATGATCCTTTCCACCCTTCGCTTCTTTCGCACCCGCAACACATTTGTCCAACGCCGCTCTTGCCCGCTTCAGGACATCGTTGTCCCCGTCTGTCGTCCCGTGACCTTAAGGTTTATTGATTTAAAGATTTTTTCGCAGAGGAAATAGAATCTTATGGACTACGAGCAACGAAATGAACTTTTTCCTTTGCTAACATAGTGACATTCAAATCTGTTCGGAGATCGCCCCTCTGCGAAGCATTAGTAGTGTTGTAATAATGACTAATAAATGCTAGAATCAGATATCGTATTCGGATTACTCTCGTTTCCTATTCCAGATTGCACTGGGGATTGTTCGGTGAGCTGCTTATTATCGTCGTCGCCGTCATCGATCACCAGGTCCACGGGAAAGGCGGCATTTTTGAACTCAAATACTTCGGAAGCAGAGTTCACGAGCGAATTGGAACGGGAACGTGCCAAGTTCGCACGGTAATCGAATTCCCTCCCCCAGTCGGACTCAGACCGTGACACCTTCGTCCATCGCATCTTCCACGTTCCTTGCTGGTCAAGCGTCTGCAGGCCTAGTTCAGCGGGCTCCCCGCCCACTTTCAATGCGGCCGTGGTTTCCTCATCGACCGACACGAGCAGCGGCAGATCCACATTCGTTTGAAACGGGCACTTTGATTTTGAGGAACTCCCACTCTGGTGCTCAATATCAACGATCTTGAAAGACAAATTCAACACCAACCTCGTTACACTGTGGCAGGGGTATTCCAATACGTCAGAACCTTCCGCCGGCGTCAACACATATTCCCAATCGAGCGCGTTACCCGCGAACAGAGGCAAGAGCGTCCCACCGAAATACAGCACTTCCATATCTTTTCTATCCTCCTCTGTCTCTTTTTCTGGGTAGTTCATGGTAGCCTCGGCTAGTTCAAAGTCTTTCTCCACGCCTTCTTTTTTCCATTGCCAATTGCGCTCGCTTTCGTTCCCGATATTGGCGCTGACGGAATAGTGGTTGAATTTCTGGTCCAACTC
>Ga0099798_10456_pt1 | contig 13739 bp, 11 predicted proteins | sample Uncmet_Sort29A_1_FD_89870 | JGI IMG/M metagenome (GOLD analysis project Ga0099798, IMG submission 89870) | Marine eukaryotic communities from CALCOFI LINE 67, Pacific Ocean - CN13ID_Sort29A_1 | ecosystem: Environmental > Aquatic > Marine > Oceanic | place: Pacific Ocean: Monterey Bay | collected... | reverse complement strand
CAAAGGCTCAGACAAAAAAGCATGCAGATACAAAAACTGTTCAAAAGAACAAACACAAAGATCAGGTATTGAACAGATTATGCATCTGATTTTGATAACTTATATTGTGTGTACATGTTTAGTGGTGGGAAGAATCTTTCCCCGGTACTACATGGATTCGCGCACGAGATGCATCTGGAAACAGGTGTTTGTAAATTTTAGTCCGCGTCTGCATAGTCCAATATGTCTTGTGCAAAAACCACATTTTATCAAATTTCTATCATGTTTGTATCATTAGTTATTATGCGAATACTAAAACATTGCAATCTGTGTATGAAATTCCCAATGAAGTAAAATTACTGCAAGAAAAAAAACAGTTGCAAGTAAAAGAAGAAAAACAGTTGCAAGAAGAAGAGAAAAGAAAAAAGAGAAGGAGATACTCAATCGAAATTCAGACATGCAGATTTGAAGGTTGTAAAAAGAAGGGTGTTTGGGCCGAGCAAAAAGGGGGGTATGTCAAGGGTGGCAAGCAAGTGTTCTGTTCAGATCACAAACGACCAACTGACATACATATTAAAAAGGAGCCTGTACGCTGCCGTGCTGAGGGTTGTGAAAAAACTCCTAGTTTTGGGAAGTTATCTAATGGGACGAGGATGTTTTGCTCCAAACACAAGCGAGAAGGTGACATAGACCTCACTGTCAGATTTAGATGCACGGCTGAAGGGTGCAACAAAAAGGCGATGTATGGGAGTATGATGGATTGCAAAAAAATCTTTTGCTTTGCACACAAAGGACCCCGTGATACAAATCTGACAACTGTTACAAAGAAGCGGAAGAAATTTAATCCTAATGAGAACCCCCCCCCACACACTTCATTTTCGATCCTCCAACATAAATGCGGCTATTCGACATGTTCAGCAGTTAGTTGCTGACAACCTCTTAATGGATGCTGCCGAGGTCGTGGTCGAGGTAAATCTGAAACCCAAACAAGAAAGTTAGCACCGTCCGGGTTGTCATATAATAGTATACTGATAAGGGAAGGTTTTGTTGAATTGCTGAAGGCCTAAAAGTTTGTGATATTTTGATATGAGATACTAAAATATCAAAATTTGATATTATTTAGAACCCCAGACATTGATGATGCACAGATAGATAGATAGACTGATGCTAGCGTGGATAAAACAGTCTGAGTCTGGACGAAGCTAAAACCAATTAATATCCGTTAATATTCGTCGGCTTCGGATCAGCATTTCTAAAGTATGCATCTCAAATCTTCAATCCTAATCATCATATGCATAACTAAATTGCATAGAATAAACTATAAAAAATTATTGGATCGATAAATCCAAATTATCCAATAGAAGCATAAGCATAAGCTTAGTAGGCTTGTATTAAAGAAAATAGTTATCGATATCTGATTATATATTTGAATTCGTTGAATTTCGTTCTATTAATATTGCCGAGCTTTCTGCTTTTGTTTATCGTATATAAAACTATGCCAAAACTTGTACTATTATTTCCCTTGTACACAAGTACACAGGGACGACTACTCATAAATATTATAACGTTCTTTTAGAATTGATAATATTTCTAAATGTTTTCCGACGAAATTTCCGTGTACCGACGGTCACGTTTTTCAAAACAATCATAATTTATTATTCTCATATATATAAATTGAGTCCACGTTTAAATTATCAGGATCTTGCACTTAAAAAGGCTCAAATTCAATCTCTAGATTGTTTTACCGAGTCTGTTTCTCGGGGTAGACAGTAAAGAAGTGTTAGCAACAACATAATATGTAGAAAAAACGCAATAAATGAGAGGAAAAGGGACGATTTAGAATTCCCTAACAAGAATCCAACAATTAAACAGTACCCATGTATCGCAAAGATCAGCACGATTCCAATCTGAGCAAGGGTTTTGTCCTGCGTTCGAAATTCAAGTTTCCGACAAGATATATTACTAAATTTATGCAAAATATAATGTTTAGAGACAATGAGAAAAAGTGGCGTACAAAACGCCATATCGCCGAAATATTGAAAGGTGTAAGATGCACTAGCTAACAACAAATATCCAAATGGAAGAGAAGTTAAAGCGGATATTATTGGAAACAATGTGCTGTTTCTCCACTCGTAGGTCTGACACAAGATAAAAAAGTGCAGCTTTTCTTCATTACATTCAAGTAGAATGCATAATTGGTAAAACCTGACAACCAAGACTAAAAAATGCTGAAAAGTATGCTAAACAGATCCTAAAATTGAGCAGATAGTCGTTTTTTTCTTACACAAGGAACAATATTTTGTAATTTACTAACAATAGAATATCTTGTTTCTCATCTTGCAGTTCAATGCGATATCTCCACCATCCAGCTTCTACGGCAAGTGGCTCTAGACTCATGGCAAGGAAAACAGTGGATAACGCATCGACGCTGCTACGAATTACAGAAGAAGACCGCTGAAATGGGAACGAGACTCCAGCACTAAATTCCGAAAATAACATGTGCCAAATTCCCCACATTCCGCCAACAACCTTTCAAATTCGTACTGTCAAATTTATACGGTCAGCATGATAACATGTCCTGTCTAATAGTTCTCACAATGATCTTTGTGTTACAATGTCAAACTAAGTTTATTCTGTCACTCTATCTTGATGATGCTAACCGAGGGAGGGAATACGAAATAAGTGAACCTACAAAGGCAGTGCCGGTATTTAGTAATTTCAGACGCAAGAACAGTCTGTAAGTTTCAGTTTTATTTACCATCCCTCATAAATCCATGTTAAATGTATAGATTCGCTTCTTGCCACAGCTAATTCCCCAAACGGCCCTGTGCAATTATGTAGTTAATACCCGTGTATAATAGAAAGTAATATTACATAAATTGTAATTATAATTATGTTTATATTTTTTTCTCTTTTGTTCAATAATAATACATAAAAAAAAGGAGAAAAATATAATACTATAACCGCAGAAAAATCCCAAAAGGAAGCATTGCAAGCTGTACCAACGTTTGGTCTTGATCGAAAATGCTAGCACAGCAAAGACAAATGATGCTGAAAGAATTTCCAGAAGTTGTTGGTGCCAGGGTGTTTCAAAAAAAGAAGGTTCGTAGAAGCTTAACCGAAATTCTGCTCTATTGCCATGTCCCATCGCTTAATTCAGATCAGTAAAGAGTTCCGTCATGAAGAGTGCTGGACAGTGATTAGTGTTGGCAATTAATCTCAAATGAACAATAATTATTTTACAGTTCGTATTAGTCCAACTGTAATTTATTGCAAACTGTTGTTTTATTTTTTATCGCATAACACTCAAATCTTAATTTAACATCCACAATGATTCCGCCCACAAAGTTGCATGACGACTGATACCTCAAGCTTTGACTGGCAGACAAACACAGAGTCTCTGGATCACTCTAATCATGCCGCGCCTCGCCAAAGTTGGTATATATATATATATATGCATAATAAGTTTAATTGGTATTATTGGTCTATATACATAGTATTAATTACATACATGCGATTATAATTATATATATCCTGCCAGCCTGCTCCAGCCTGGTTGGCCCTGGTATGCATATTTATTAATATATCTACATACAAATGGTACGACGTAAGCTTATATAGACTATATATCATATATATATATATTGCATATATACCTGCAGCTGCATGCGCATGCAGGTATATATACCGGCGGGTATATAATATTATATATATATAATTATAATTACCACGGTATGTACAATATATGCATAATTAATAATTATTAATTTAATTTTTATGCATAATTTATGCATAAAATTAAAATTAATAAATTTAAAATAAAATTTAATAATACGAGAAATTCTAGTCTAAGATCTGACAGAATTATCTGACTTGGTTTGTCAGTCTCAACCCGCACGCGATTTTTTAGTCTTGTTGTCGACGTCGGGCTTTTCTACCTTCATATTACCACCTGGTACCTTGTCCAAATCGTGTTTTCACTGTCGAGTGGGGGGTGATTCAACAACTTGATTGAAAACCAAAATTCCGCTGAAAAAATAATCTTCAACTTTTTTCGCCATTTCTTTTGCGCCTTGAGTCAAGGCCACGAAGATGAAATTTTTTGTTTGCCTACTTCTGTAGATTGTTGTCTGCTTACCTCTGAAAGCACGGACCGAGAGACAATGATGACGATCTCCTCTTTGTTTATACTTCTACGGATGTAAGACTGATTGGAATGAAGACAAGTCTGCAGTGCCAGATTGAGGAACTGGGTGACAACGTAAGAAGATACTCGTTCTCCTGCAATGTAGGGATTCTGTCCATTCAAATTTGACCTATTCTTTTGTCATACGATATAATTAGGACCGACTTTTTAGTCAATTTGACATTTTTTCTCTGCTACTCACAAGCATTGCATTGCTTTTTATGGTTTCGTATTGTGTTTTCTCTTTATAGCTTCACATAATTTCAAACTCGTAGATGTTGGAAAGAACAGGATTTCGACATCTGATTGTGACCTTCCTTATAACTGTGGACGTCGCGATTTTGGCTTCAAAGCTGTGGAAGGTACAAAAAGGTTAGCCCAGAATTGATTCTGAAGATCATAATTTGCCAACTCTTCGATCTTTCGGGTAGAAAGCATGACAGTATTTGGCAAGCTTGGCGTCCAATTCACCATTCAATTTTACGGAGGACGGGAGCTTTATCGTTTCATTGATCGATCGAATATTAAGGATGTGATTCTGAACGAAGGTGTTTCGGTATTTCGGGTCGTTTATTATATGGCTTTTATCGTGGACGGAAGAGATAAACTTGATGTAGCTTTCCAGGTGAACAAAGAATCAGATACACAAACATTCTGTTCACTGTCATACTTGGTTCCAAACAATGAATATTTTATCCCTCCCGTATATTATGTCAAGCATTTTTTACCAAGATTGAATGAACTGCTTCCGGTATTATCAACTTCATATTCCTGTGTTGGTACTTCCAAATGCAATAATTTTTTATCTCGTGTTTTCTTTAGGTGTACCATGGGACTCGGGATTTACTTTTCGGCGATAGTGAAAGCAGCGATGACGCGCACCATGCGTCATGATTTGCAAGGAATCTGCAATGCTGTTTTCAATATTCATAAACTTTAAATTGAATACAGTTTTCTCATTTTGTGACTGATCAAGACACTTGAAGACAGTAGTTGTATATTATGAGTGTACAGATTTTGAAAAAGACTCCAAACTTCAGAACTTGAACAAATCTTTTTTAATTAAATTTAATTGGATGAATGACAAAAAAGTTCTGATAAAAATTATTAAAAATTAATTAAAAAGATTTTACTAAAAAAAAATTATAATAAATTATCGATATAATATTATTATAATTATATTAAAATTTTAAATAATATTATAATAAAATTACTATATATAATTAATAATTTATTATTATTGAATGTTATAATTAGTACGCGATCGAGCGAGTGAAATTTTGAATTATCGCAACTCGTTCTCTATCTAGGGAATCTCGTACATAAATTTGTGATCATCATCAGTGAACATGCTAGCTTGGAAATTATAATTTAGTGTGTTAATAATAATTTTTATTATTATATAATATTATAATATTATATTGGACCTTGCAAATTGCATTGCCTTTTTAAATTTAAATTTCAGAAATATTTACAAATTACAATCGACATTCTATTTCATTAAATTTTTAAATTTCAAATTTGTGTCTCTAGAGCTCAGATATGCATAATATCGATAATAATTATTATAATAATATTATTATATTTTAAATTTTAATTAAAAATTTTATATAATATTATGCATTGCATGTTATCGATCTTTGTTATTTTTTTATAGCCCTGATCGAGAATTTACCTAGTATGTCATATTATATAATATTATGTTACTACTAAACTTAGGTGCATGACATTGTATTAAAATAATTTTCAAATTCATCATCATCATCGACATGCTAGCTTGGATTATATAATATTATATTCCCTTGCATTGCATTGCCTTTTTAATAATTAACAATATCTAATAAGAAAGTTTGAGAAAGTTAATAGAAATACATCTCGATAGCCGAGGTTCACGAAGACAAAAAAAATCCCCGCGTCCATCGATCGCAGTTGAAAAAAACTCCGTCAAACTTCGTTATATCAGCTTTACAATTGTTTAGCTTCATGAATCATGTTGTATCGTTCAGGTTCCATTGTTCTTTCATCTCACATTGATCATTCAGGTTAAAGGCACGCACAGCTGGTGAGAATCCAAATTTATGAAACTATTTAGTATGTGTGTCTCAATGTTGTGGCAAAGCTAGGCGCCACCAAAGCTTTCCTCAGAATTTAAAAATTCCTCTGAAATTAAATGGTCGAGTCCACAAACGTCTCACGGTTTAATAGTCCCAATAGTCCACTAAGAATTACAAATAACTAGAAACAACAATTCCTTTAATAATCCACAATCGCGGTCGAAGTTGCAAAAATTTAAAGCAAAATTGCAAATTCAATAATTTTTTTCACATAGAGATCTTATTTAGTATTTAGACTAACTTCTGACTAAGCTTATAATAATAAATAATTAATTATTGAATTGTAATATTTCTGATATATAATATATTATGGCCTAATTTTCATGTGTAATTACAATGTCGTGGTAATTTATTTATCAAGAATCATTGTACATGTTCTTTTAATAATTAATATTTAATTTATTATCGATATATAAGACTTTTACAAGACTTAGTTTTATTAAGACAAAAATAAATTAAATTTTTAATGTTTTATTAATAAGTTAAACTTGTTAACTAAAAAAATATTATCGATAACATACTAGTTGAGACTGTTGATGAACTGTTGCCAAATCTAAGGAGTTTAGATCCAGCTTAGCTATATTTTAAATTATTATAACTTATTATTCTCTTATATAATTAGCTAAGCTTAGATCTCTAGCCGTTTTATATACCCATGGTAATTATAAAGACTTAGTAGCATAGAATATTAATCTAGATCTTGTCCGGCCGGGTAGCTAATGTGATACAGAGTCCCGGGTTGATCGATCTACGTATCCCTGGTATGCATATGACATACGTATATATACATAGATTTTAATTCTGCCCCTTAAGCTTAACTTGGCCATGGTAGATCTCTTCGCGATCGGTATAAATTATGCATACTAGATCTATCATTGGATATCGCCATAAATTTACTATGCTATCCTGATACTGTAGATCTACATGCGCCCCCGCGCATTTGCAATGTAGGATACGTCTGGAGATAATAATCCGAGATCCGAGATATGATGGGAAATGGTGATACGAAATTTGGAGCAATTTATGATTTATCGATTTTTATTATAATACAAATTGAATAAGCCCACAGTGTTTTATGATTTTAGGTATATTTTAGAAACATATGCATACCGATATATAAAGTAGACCAAAAATTACAAAATATATAGAATCGATATTCGCTTGCCCTTACCTTTGTTCCCAACACAGCATTCTGAAACAATTGTGCTGTTTCTGGGCATAAAATTATGGCGCCGCTCCACGTCTTCACTTTTCTTCTTCTGCAAGGGCAAAGGATTTTTTTTTCATTTTTTTTCATTTTTTTCGTGGAAAGTGTAGTTACTGCTTTCGCAGGAAGCATCGTTGTCGTTGAGCCGATTCATTTAGCGAATGATTTTGGCTTTGTCAATGTGGTGGACGATTTCAATGCTGGTACCAACAATGTTCCACTGACGTAATAATTTGAATTTCGATGTTGTAAATATATCGAAAACTTTTAGACAACAGTGGTAGAAATGACACTTGGTCAGCTGTACAATCTGCCATTGACAAATGTCGAGAGGCCAGACTCGGTTTATACTTTCCCACAGGCAGTTATCTCTTAAAGAAACCTCTAGATTTCGGTGCATGGAGAGGTAAATATAGTTCACATTTATATCCAGTAACATCAGCACAAGATATGTATGCATATGTTTTGGTCAGTTATTATGTATAAGGAATCGAAGTGATCGGCGGAGAAGCTAGCGACGAAGCCATTTCTGGAGATCACGCAACAGTCAGGCTCATTGCAAATCTTGACAAGGCACACGACGTCTGTTTCGATTTTTCGGGGTCGAGTTACGGATCGATCAAAGGCTTGGCCTTTGAAGGAGCAAAATGCAAAATCACTGTTCTGAATGCCAGAACAAGTAACTCAAATCCATATCAGACTGGAGAAGTTTATGGTTCTGATCTGGTATACGAACAATGTAATTTTGCTCGTGGGCCAGTCGCTGCATTTGCAAATCATATGGGCGAGGTGATCACTTGGCGAGATTGTAAATTTCATGGTGGGGGTGGGAGTCCTGGACTGTTAAACACTTGGCGACTTGACCAAAAACCATATAATTGTTCATCAAATTCGCGCAACTTGACAACAGGGATAACACTAACAGAATTTCGAATGTTCGGAGGAGAATTCACCGGCGACAACTCAGCCAATATAATACTGGGTTCAATATTATTCAGATATTCATTATTTAATTTAAAAAGAATCAAATAATAGTAAATACAAGATTAATATTAACTTACCTATTTTACGAGATAGAATAATTTGTGATATGGATGAAAATTTGCGTAGATATGGAAGATACCCCCGATCCATTGATGAATGGAGCAACATTTGGTAAACTGTAGAAAGTCAAAATATGTAAGAATTCAACACAAGTTCTTTCACGCTCAAATCTTATTAACCCTTAGGCATCTGGGGAACGTATTTTGCGCAGGCAGGTGATTTCCAGGCCGCGGTACAAATCAGGGGTCGATGGAGAAATATTCATATCGAAGGCAACAGAGCGGAATTCATACCCAATCCGGGCACACGTGGCAAAGATATTCGATTTGTTGATCTTGCGGGAAACAATACTCATCTGTCGAATTTTCATGTGTATTCATATGGAGACGGAGATGCATCTCACCCTATCATCAAAGGTAAAACTTAGAAAGTCAAAATAAGTAACAATTTAACACAAGTTCTTTCATGCTGAAATCTTATTATCGGTAGGAGATGGTATCATTGAAGGTGGGCAAGTCATCGGGTCCGGCATTGTGCAGATCAATGGTATGATAACAGCGACAACGTTTCATACATCAGAAGCATTTGTCATGGATGTTGATGGCGACGTTATATCTACTGATATCAGAGCTGGTGGTGGAATTAGTACTCTGAATGTAAGTGGCAAAATTGATATCGATGATGGTCGAGGTGGTAGGCTGGTGTATTATGGTGTCAGCACTCATGACTCTTACTTTCTTATTGAGTCAGCTGGACTTTATCGAGCCACGTTTCAAAATAATTCATTATTAGTGCACTGTGCAGACCCAGCATTATGTAGCGTCTTGTCAAAGTTACCTGCGAACTCTGAAGATTATCTGCATCTCAATTGTCCTTCGAAGATGGTCTGCAACATTGGTCTTGCGGATTATGCATATCGGAACACGGAACCTTACTTAAGTTACTTTTCAGTTAGAATTCTTGGATAATAAATTGAATTAACTGATTAAATTTAAATGGTCTTTAGACTGGCATATATATTATATAATAATATTTAAAAATTATATATGTATATGGGAATTTAACTGTGTTACATTTAAGTCTTTTTGTTGAAATCACACATGTAAAATTATTAAAAAAATTTTATTATAATATTTCGAAACATTTAAATTTTTATATCAGATATGCATACGTGCATGCGCACAAAGTGCATCATTGCTATGCATCACATAAATATTTACATATAAATTAATTATTATTACTACCCGTGGGTAAGCTTAAATATTAATAATAATTATAATAAATTATTCAAGTTCAAGCAAGAAGCACTCAGGCTTGACAGGAAGCATGCGGAGAAGTAGATAATTTAGTTCAAATATAATATTGTATTATTGTTCATAAACTAATTTGAAAACTTCTGACTCAATTGAAACAATACACACAAAAACGTCGATACTTGACCAATATAATTATTAATTAAGGCAATCCGGAAATATTGCCCATTACATTATTGCAAACATATTACATAATAGTATATAATAATATTATGCTTTTATCAAATAACGTACCTGGCCTGTATGAGGATGTATCATGGCTGTATGTGTACACATAAAACATACTATGCCTTCAAGAACTGCAGTGCATCATCATCATCATCGACATGCTAGCTTGGATTATATAATTTATATTCCCTTGCATGCATTGCCTTTTTAAATTAACAATTTAACAAATTATTAATAAAGAGAGTTTGCGAAAGTTAATAGAAATACAGATCTCAATAGCCGAGGTTCACGAAGACAAAAAAAATTCCCCACGTCCATTGATCGCAGTTCAAAAAAAGTTCCGTCAAACTTCGACGTTACTTCGTCATATCAGCTATCTCCGTTGATAAAATTGTTTAGCTTCATGTTGTATCGTTCAGGTTCCATTGTTCTTTCATCTCACATTGATCATTCAACTTGAAGTTAAAGGCACGCACATCTAGTGAGAATCCAAATTTATGAAGCTATCTAGTACCAAGGATATGTGTGTCTCAAAAATTTATAATTATTAATACTCTCAATGTTATGGCAAAGCTCTAGGCACCACCCAAGCTTTCCTTTTAAATTTAAATGGCCGGGTCCACAAAGGACTTGAACGGTTAGTCCCGATATATATAATATAATATTATTATATTCCAGTAAGAATTACAAGTAACTCTAGAAATAACAATTATTGTTTTATTAATTCCTTTAATAATAAATCCACAATCGCGGTCAAAGTTGCAGTCTGAGATGGTGCCTTTTAATGTCATGCCCAGGACATAAGAACTGGCAACTTGGCATTTATGTCAATTTTATGAACTTATATCAGTGGATAATTTGAATTTAATTTTAATAACAATAAAATTAAATTTTAATTTATCCGATAAAAAAAGTTATGTATTACAATAATATTATTATATAAAATAATATATCTGATATCTTGATAATATTATAATAATTATTAAAATTTTTTTAAATAATTTTAAATATTAATAAATATGTGTGCCAGGTTGTGCCTGAATCAGCAGCCTGATTCATAATTTTTTTATAATTTTTTTTTTAATTTTTGGAAATTAAATTGGAATATGTCATACCTTCTAGAAATCGCCTTTTAAATTAAATTCAATCAGTTGGTCAAATCAGTTTATTATAATATTATATAAATATAATATACACGTCCATAATAAGCCTCCATAATATTATTATGTAGTTAATTTTTATCTACATATGGACATGCATAAACTTGTTATAAATTAAAATTTAATAATATTTAATTTTAATATCATTGATATTAATTATATATTATACAATTTATCAAATTAGGCCCTGTAAATTAAAATTAATAAATAATAGACATGTGCTGATAATTAATCAATATGATATTGTCGCTGCCTTGCCTATAAAGTTGGCATAAACACTTATCACTTTTCTAATCTTATCAGAAATTCTATCTCCTTCTCGTTCCACCAAACCCTAAAATTATTATTTTTTAGTTGCACAAAACATTGGAAACAAACATTAAAATTCACATCCTTCAATTCTGAAAATTAGACCACAATCATTATCATTTTTAAAAAATTGTACCTGCTGCGGTGCGAGGAGTCGATCTATTATTGGATTGTGAACTCCTCGTTGTGGTCGTTGATCTATATCCAGATTGAGGCGCTGATCTATTGAAATGCGATATCACACGATATGCTTGCAAAAGGGGGGAAAGTGAACTCTACCTTGTGTATGTTCTTGTTGGCTCTCTCCATGCAGATTCTCTATTATAACCTCTATTATATCCACTGTAATTATTGTATCCTCGATTTCTGTTGCCAAATAAGTAGCCCAGCATTCCACCTGTTGCAGCACCGGTCCAGAAATTTGATCCTCCAAAGCCACGTTGCCGACGCCCCCCTCCAAAGAAATTATTGACATTGGGATAGGCATTCCCGTTATTACATTGGTCAGGATTGCCTCTGTATCCACCACTACCACCTCCATAGTTGTTGCCGATTCCACCATCAGATCCTCCCCGGTACCCTCCACTTTGGCTGTATTTTTACATATGTATGAAATCATGCGAATAGTTTTTTTCGTAGGAGCGGACTATACAATTGAATCAGACACGACTAATTATTATCATTCTGCTGTACCTCGGAGAAAGAATTTGAGCCATTAGGTATACAATTGCAACAATGCAAGCTATGATCTGCAGTGAAAATAAATTGTCAAAAGATCACGGACGGCAATTTATTTGAAGAAGTGAATTTTAATAAGATTATTAATAACCGCAATGTTTTTCAGGGATGAGTTGCTGTTTTGAGTTTGATAATTTCTACCACCGCTGCCATCATATCGATTGTTAGATCGGTCTTCGTCCCGGTGATCATTGTAATCTAAAGAAAGGCAATTAGTAGGGTAAAGAACTGATCTGTACACAAGGACTGATCTGTTAAATATATTGTTGGTTACTTACCGTTTTCATAGCGTGCAGAATCTCTTTGTCGGCCGGATGAAGTCAAATCCAAATGATATTCCAGCCCACAGCTACCCCGCAGAACATACTTATCGTTTGGACTTGAATAGCCCTCACAAACAACCTTTTGAAAGCGCGAAATATCAATTATTTTAAGAACTAGAAAGGCTTCTGTAGTTGTTTCGCTGATTATTATCACCTCGACAGGTCCAAATCGAACATCAGACTCCATCTAGTGTTCACAAAATGTTTCACGTGTCACTTAGAAATAAGTTATGTATAACATGAAATAAAGTAACGAACATCAGCTTCGCATCGCCACTGAGGATCCCAGCTATCCCCACCAACCATCACACATTGAACAACATCTGTTTTGGTAGATTTTCAGAAATTAATTAAACACAAAATATTCAAATTTCTCACACCTGGTCGGAATTCTTCATATTTGTATGAAGATGCGCTACCTGATCAAAACGTAATGTATTTTAGACGCACACAGCTGCCGTATTGTCTTAAAAACAGTTGGCGTGAATTGATAATTTTTTACACCTCCCACGCATGTCAGTTGGGGTATACCACTAGATCGCCTACCAGCATGAACTTAGAGACTACCATGTCATACTTTTTTTTACTTCATACCTTCCAGCGGTATATCTTCCTTTATAGAATGTAAGTGCACTTGTATCCTTTCCCAACAAAATTTTTTCATTGTCTCCAAAAAGGGATGCATTCACCAGCGACAAAGAAATCAACCAACATAAAACAGAAGACGCTTTCGAAATTCCAGATTTCATTTCTAACCAAGTCTCTTCCAGCTACCGCGGTACTTCTATATCGATGCGCGCAGGATCGGTGCTTCTCTTCTCTCTTTGATTGTTCAAGTCTTGGTCTCGTTAAACAATCCTATTGCTTTTTTTTTCCATTTTTTTTTTCTTGCACTCTCAGTGCGGGGGACGAGGTCTTTAAATCGGACGCTGCATAGCACCCCGCCCGCCCCCCGTGTGCAGCGGGAGACCGCAACGGGTTGTGTGTGTCACACACGCACACTCACAGGCACACGAGAGGTAACCATATAGGTTATCCAGTCCAAGCAATTGCAAGAGACGACGGAGACATGGGGTGGGCCAGCAGGCGTTTGCGGGTAGACTATGATCGTTGTTGATTGATTCGTCATCATTTGTCCACTCGAGCTCCAACACTGCCCCATGGAACTTTCCAGCCGTTCCAATTTTCCCTCGAGCTC
>Ga0099798_10455_pt1 | contig 13816 bp, 13 predicted proteins | sample Uncmet_Sort29A_1_FD_89870 | JGI IMG/M metagenome (GOLD analysis project Ga0099798, IMG submission 89870) | Marine eukaryotic communities from CALCOFI LINE 67, Pacific Ocean - CN13ID_Sort29A_1 | ecosystem: Environmental > Aquatic > Marine > Oceanic | place: Pacific Ocean: Monterey Bay | collected... | reverse complement strand
AACCCGGATGCGTAGTTGCCCACGACCATCTCGGGCCTCCCCCTAAACCCTAAACCCGGACACCTAACCTTGAGCTGTTGCTTCTGTTGTCTCAACGCCCCCGCGGGCCGACTTCCGTCATTGCCGGGGCGCCGCAGGCGCCAGCCAATGTCAGAATGTCAGCGCCCGGGAGGGCGGTGCCAAAGAATGTCAGAATGTCACCACTGTCAGCCTGCCTGCCCCGGGCGCGGGGGGCCCTGTCTTCTCAATTGACGCTGGGTGATTTTTTCATATTGTGGCTATTTTGGGTTACATTTATATTTGCAATAATTCCATATTGTGGGTTACTTGAGTAGTTGCCCACGGCTGCCTGACTGTATCGGCAACCTGCTTACAACGTCGGAAGGGCTTCGTTGAAAGCATTGCTGCTTTGATAAGTTAAGTTAATTACAATTTGCTCGGGGTTTGTTCATTTGGCGTTTGCTTCCTTCATTGCTTTATTTTATCGATTGGGGTATTCATTAGTCAATTCAATAATTGATTTTTTTGGGGGTATTATTAATTGTTTGGTAGTTAATTGATTGTTTGGTGGTAATTATTATATTTATTAATTGTTTGGGGTACAGTGCTTGAGGGTATTACTGGTTTACATTGGTTCGGGGATACTCTTGCATTTGTTTGGTTTGTGTGCTTGAGCTGCTGGGGTGCGATGCCGCATTTGCCCCCCGCACTGCTTGGGGAGCTTGAAACCCTGGCGTGCGAAATATTGACGCCGGGCCAAGGCACTGGTCCACCTCCGGATGTCAGCCTGGACACGCTCGTGGACATGTTTAGGGTCCTTCGTACATTGCGTCAGTCAGTGCCTGGCTATTCGGGGGCTTGGTGGTTCGCGGCGCAACATCCCTGCTTCGCGTGGGTGAGGGACGATCCGGTCCCAGCAACAACGCAACCTGGCAGGCCGAAGCCGAAGACGCGACAGGACAAAATCGAGGCGATGGTGAAGAACATGGCGGGCAAAGGGGCGCCGGAGGCATCCTATCAGGGCATGAGCTTCGCGGTGACCGATTTGCCGGTGGTTCCTTTGGCAACGGAACTGTGCCACTGCTTGTTCTGCGGCAAGGATTCCACAGAGCATGCGACCAAGCGTCGCAGATGCTCTGCGGCCCCGCCGGGAACATTGGTGTGGATTGATTGCAATTCGCAAGGTTTTTTAGTAGTTTCCCCGTAACAAAAAACTAGGTTTGTTTGCCAGTGACCTCGGCTAGATTGTAAAATTAAGACAACGGTCTTAATATTAGTTTACATTAGATTGTAATATTAGATGGAGGTCGCCCCGTAGTATAATTGTAACATTAGTATAAATTGAAGAGGCTTGTTTGCCAAATAACAGAGGCTTGCCTGCCGCCCAAAAGAGGCTTGCCTGCCAAATAAAAGAGGCTCTTTTGCCGTTAGAATACAATAGTGCACTAATACCATAAGACGCTCGTTTGCGCACTAGATTTGTAACATTAGTGTGATGACTAATTTATTTAAGTACTCTCTTCTCTCATATTGGTTCATATGCGTTCGTTGTCGTTTGCTTCAATGTTTTGGAATCAGTTTATGCTCAAGGGGGGTGGGTTCTGGCGGTGTTACGCAATATCAACGTTGAAAATTACAAATAGGGGGGTGGGGTTCTGGCGGTGTTACAAAGCATCAAAATATAAAAAATTAATAATCAGACAACCGTTTAATTAACTTAAATTAATTATGGAATACTTCGTTAATAATCAAACAGCATTGACCAAATGAATTAATCATCAATTCGTGCGGTGTTCGTGCAATCGTTCTCATCAATCTAACACGTAAGTAATGGGAGTGACCATTCATAATTAATAAGCAATAATTATCACTTATGCACCGTCATTATTGAATGAACCAACACTAATTGCTCAATTACCTGTCCAAATCATTCCAAATCGAATTTTCCGGGCTTTATAGTCGTGCTCAGCATTATCACCTCAATACCATTCACGTTCGTAAAGTCAATTCATTTCAACCAGCAATTAGTGCGCACCAATTCAACCCAAGAGCAGTAAAACAAAAACAAAGACCGTCAATCCAACCAACCCGCAACATTATAATTTCAAATTTATCATCTCAGAGTCCGGGCTGTCAAATTTGTGTTGTCACATGTGAATTTGGCAACCCGGACTCTTTCTGTTCGCACTACTCTAAACGATTCGTCTGCATTATAATTTATTTCACGGTCTATCTCGTTTTGCACGATCTAATTCCATCCTTATTCGTAGCATTAATTGCTATACTCCCAATCGAGCACATGGCGCCACACCAATTCTGGAAATAGTAGTAAACGACATACAGTTATGAACGAAGATTGATGACGATAATTGATGGATAGATGCAGAACGATTATTGCGGCTTGATGATACAAAAGTGTGGCGGAAATACTGATTTAGCAAGACCAACCATCAGTACGACGATTATGATTCAGCACCAACACCACGGCACCGCGTGAAAGTTTTATTTAGAAACAAGCGATTTAGAACGTTTGATTTAGGACCACCACCAACAAAAAAAAGGCGCACATGCCTCCTTTACCAACAGGCGATTCAGCACGTCTGATTTAGTAATGCCAACAACAACACGCTCGAGGGTGAATATAGTACAAAACATCTCAGCTGAGCGCGCGGTGCCCCGTTTACCATTTGTGGCGGATACCCCAGGGTGAGAACCTGAATAATTAACATAATTTGTTAGGTGGAGTTGATGTATGGTTGGCTTAAATTGACAAGCCTTGAAAGTGCTTACGATTCACCTACAATTATTTAGTGCAAAATCAAAATACGTTTGGAATTACAGGGCGCGTGCCTGAACAATTACTACAGGATGAGAATACGTTTGAAATTATTATCGAACGGGCTGGTTCATAGTGCAAACAAAAAGTGGGCAGGATGGGATTTTGATAGTTGTTGAGCGAGCGGACAATTGTTGCGGGCAAATTGCGGGAGCACTGAAATAGTCACCAAGCCGCCGTGGGGGCGGATGAGTAAATTAACCCCGATGTAAGGATGTACATGAGTACAGCGACAGAACAGATGAGATCCTGAACAAAATTTTGAATTTGAGTTTCGGCACCATGCAGATGTGAGTTCGAGTTGCTGGACGAGCGTTCTACAGATCTTGAGGAGTTCTAACAGCGGCGATTTGCTGCCAGCTGTACACGGTGCTTGTCACCGACGTCGCTTACGTCACTAATAAACATCTTGAGGAAATTACTGCCAAATACATGAGTTCATCGGCCTCTGTACAGGGTGTTCAGGCCGAGTTACGGTACTTCACCTCGATTAGCTTCGGCTCTTCGGTAATGATTCATTTCGGTGAGACGAGTAACACAAGGCCGCCCACGCAGGAGAACCAAGCTGGTGACTGGTCCAGTGGCGTCGATTAATTTCCGCCCCGGGGACCATAAAATATTTCGAGTGGATTGATTGCAATTCGGACCCGCGCGGAAAAAAGAGGCAGGATGGCCAGACAGTAGTCCAGTCTTTACACACCGGTCGCCTGTTTCTGGACAGTGACGAAACCAAGCTTTGCAAAATCATCAACAAGGTCTGTGTAACTTGCGGGGCATGTTACAGTTTGTCGTGGGCAACGCGTTTGACGGGCAAGGAATCTGGGGGCTGGCAGGACGAGAGATTGGCGCTGCCGCTGCCCGGGCCTTACTTCAACCACACCCTGGCTTACGTCTACAGTACCGGAACTTTCGATAAGTTTCTGATACGTCTAGCCCATGACCACGCCACGTTCAAGGGGACACTCTTCTTTTTGCAATACTGGCAGAAGTCCAGCCAAGACAAAGCTGGTGGCAGTGGCGCGTCATCCAGCGAAACCTTGTCACCAATGTCACCGCCTTCCCAGCCAGGCGGTATCAGGGAATGTCATCAATGTCAGAATGTCACCGCCTAGGAAGGCGGCGTGAGGGAATGTCAGAATATCACCAATGTCAATGTCACCGCCTTCCCAGGCGGTGTCAGGGAATGTCAAAATGTCAGAATGTCACCGCCTAGGAAGGCGGCGTGAGGGAATGTCAGAATGTCACCAATGTCACGGGTGTCACCGGTCTCCGGGAGTGTCAGAATGTCCGAATGTCACCAATGTCAATGTCACCGCCTTCCCAGGCGGAGAATGTCAAAATGTCAGAATGTCACCGGTGTCCGTGAGTGTCACAATGTCAGAATGTCACCGGTGTCACCGCGTCGACATTGGTGACAATGTCACCAATGTCAGAGAATGTCAGAATGCCACAGAATGTCACTTGGACGTGACACGCGCCAGCCCCCAAATTATTGTATCTGAAAAATGATAAATCGAAAAAATATTTTTGGTCGGATGGGGGTCAGAAAATGCACTATATATATAGCATTATGATACTTTTTTTTGTCAAAACGTAATTTTAGGTGCTAAAAAATGCACTATATATAGAATTCTGGAACCTTTTTTGGGACCATTTTCGCCCAAAATTTTTTTTGGCCTGCGGCGGGCCGAGGGGGGGTAACTAATACACCCCCAAAAAAACATTGGTGCCCTTTCGCCCTTAAATTCTGCAGCCCTTTCACCCTTACGTAACATTCCCCAAAACAAATTTAATGATTGGAAATCGAAAACCAAAAATCGATGTCAAAACATTAAAATCGGTATGTCAAAACATAATTTTGAATTTTGTCACGCAAAACGTCAACAATCTCTTTAATTTCGCCAAGCATTTATTTTTTATTTTCTACTAGGTTGGTCCTGCTGTGCCTATTTCGCAATTAAAAATGACGCCGGAAGAGATTTTATTACAGGAGGAGCCGTGGCGTAGACGTATTATCGGTGGTGTTAGAAAGGAGAAGCCATTTGGTTACGATCAGTTATGTCAGAAAAAACATGAGCGGAAGAAGAATTTCATGAAAAGCCCGGATGACAAAAAGAATGGCATGTAGTTAAATTTTTTCTATTACAAAATCAAACAAAAAACTGTAAACATCACTTTCACGAAACAAAATTAATTAATCAAATAATTTTAGTTTACGAAAATAGAACAGTTAAAAATTTAAAATACAAAACGTAAAATGTAAAATATTTTACATCAATAATCTTCCTGATTCAAAAATACAAAAATCAAAATTACAAACATAATCAGTTACACAAAATTCAATTTTAAGAAAATTTGATGAAGCTACTCAAAAATTATGAAAACGTTTTTTTCGAGTCAACAATATTATTCTCATGACGAAGTTTTGATGAGTTGTGATGGAAATTGTTGTGCATTTTGAAATGTACGTGTGTAATTTGTAAACATTTTGTAATTATCAACCAACCAATTTTGTCCCTCTTCTCTCTCATTTGTGAACCACCCCTTCTTTCCCTTTACTCACCAATAATTTATCCACCCACCAAATGGCAAATTATGAAAATGTAGTTAGTTATCCCATTCCAACCAACGTCTATTTACAAATCCATTAGTCTACTTCTAGTTCGAACCAAAAACATTGTACCAATATAGTTACCGAAGCTCATTACATTAGCATACTAATCAATTTACAAGCCAAACTGTTACAAGAAGACAGTAAAAACACAAAATCATGAAGTCGTTCGCCCTCCTCATCGCCGGCGTGGACGCCGTACGCAGCCAGGTCAAGAGTGAGGCGAACCCCCATGCAAGTGTTGTCGCGAAATACAACGTATATTTTTTTTGAAACCGAATATTTTGGTGTCTGGAAGACGATTTCAGATTTAATTTCGATCAAAAAATCGCGTTCTAACTCCATTTGTACCAAAAAAAGGCGTGGAGCACGAATCACCAAAACGACAACTACATGCCTTTGGACATGCTTTCTCGCTTCACCACTGTCAACTCTGATCCCTTTGGCGTACATATTTTTATGTTTTAACTTTTGATACGAATTTGACGTTATTTTGCATGTTTTCATTGCGGCGCTGTTCCAAAAATGTGTCCAAAATACAAAAATGTGTGTGTATGTATGTAATTATGTATGTCACGAAAGTGTAAATTTTTGCACGCTCAAAAAGACAAGTATATATTGCATTCTGAGCACCTTTTTGGACCAAAAAGGGAAAAAAGATGTCCATTTAGACGAGTATATATGCATTCTGAGCTTTAAAGGATTGAAACGAACAAAAACAACATCTTTGCATCATCAAAAAAAAAAAATGCATTCTGAGCACCTTCTTGGTCCAAATGTTGGATTTTGGTCAATTTGGAGGCCATTTAGAACAGTATATATAGCATTCTGAGCACCTATTGAGCGTCCCTTCGAACGAGCGAAGCGAGTGAGCGGCGAGCGCTCACTCGCTTCTGGAGGAAATGCAGCCATTTGTTCGCGGGTAAATTTGTTTTGTGTGTTGATGCAAGTAGTTGCGTGGAGTACGTTTGAAAGTTCGTGTTGTGCTCGGTTTCGTGTTCGTAAATCCTAAATGTCATTTAATTAAGCAGACTAAAACCTAAACACCTTAAAACTAAAACAGTTTCTAAAAGCAGGCACTGGGATGTGCGTCATGTGGCGCGAATCGATTTCCAGCGCCGAAGGCGATATGGAAGGCTTCGCGCCGCATGACGCACATCCCAGTGTGCCAACACTGGTACTAAAAACATCATTTATTTTTATTTTGTAAAAAACAAAAATAGATGCTTCTCGAGCCGACCGGCACATCGGACATGGGAGAAAACCTCAAGCACGAATCGATGAGCATGGAACAGTACAACGACATGAAGAAAACGCACGCCAGCAAGTACTTACAAGCCCCCGCTCGTAGCCAAGGTGAAATCGATGAGGCATTCAACGAAGCCAAGCACCACATCTCTCTCCGCTCGTCTCGTGCTGTGAGTCAACGTCTTACCGGCCGTCCTGAGATGCCGTCGACTCTGGAGAAAGACGCCTTGAATGACCGTGTCAATATCCAAGAGAAACCCAAGCGTAAAACGTACTTGCAATGGTTGGGTGAACGTGAAATCGTCTCTCCTTCTGAAAATATCATTCCGCAGACTGAAGAAGTCGTCCTTAAGCCTGCCCAGGAAGAAGTTACACAAGAAGAAGCGGAACAATCTTATAAAATTTCTTACGCATTCTACATCCGTTCCTTCTTCGATCATAACGCCGTTGTCTTCTGGACCATCATCTTCAACGTCGCCACCGTCGTTCTCTTTATGAGCATTGTCTTGTTATTTGGCTGTCAGGGACAAAATATTATTGAGATGTGGTCTCCTTCTCCCAACAAGAATGATCTTCAGACGCTCTGCTTGGATGGAAGCGGTCGCCCGTTAATGCGCGAGAATACTTCTTCTTCTGCTTCGTACAATTTTACAAACATTTTTTTAATTAAAATTTTCTTTAAATAATTAAATTATTAATTTACACGTTTGGTATAATAATCCAAATCGTAATTTTCAAATTTTGTGTACCGAAAAAATAGGGTGTCGAGTTCTATCTTGGACGAGTACCGTGAGGCTAAGGCAATCGCCCAGAATATTGTCGACAAAAAGAAGGAGCTCCTTGTCCAAGCTGACGTTACGCGGGACGTCACGCAAGAAGCCGAAGTTGCATAAACGCAAACATAAAATCGATTCACCAACCAATAAAAACAAACCAATATCGATTTACAATAAGTTCAATTTACAAACCACCAACTTCCAAACCCATAATATACAGATATCACGAAGTGCCCAAAATCGACTTTTTCAGATTTTACGATTGACCGAAATTCCACATCATGTTAATGATAAGTGGTAGTAGTATGCTTTAACAGTAGCTTAAAGCTATAGTCCAAAAACAAGTAAAAGGTAGATAGGGGGGTCGAAAAGGATGGTTTGGTGCTCATTTCACTAATCGCGATCTGCAGCAGCCAGCACGCCGCTGGTGAGCCAACCAGGGGGCGTGTGCAGTCAACGCAAGGGTCCGGAATGTGCCCCGCCAACCGCAGGGGCGTCGCAGCGCAACTAGTGTGCGCGCGGGGGGCGAACTTTTGCGCAAAAAAGACACTTTTTCAAATTTTCACCATTTTTTCGAAAAAAAAAAACGAATGGTAGGTGCGAATTTTATTGCTTCAAATGGTTTTTTTGGGCCCCCCGAGTGATATATTGCGTTTTTAGCTATTGTTTTCAGTAAATGTTTCGAGAAAATGCGTGTTTTCTGCCGAAAACCATACTTTTTCAAAAAAACAATCATAACAACAACGTAAAAGAGGGTGTAAAAACTAGTTCAAAAGTGCGTAAAGTAGCGAGAAAATAAGAAAAGTGTTGAGTTGCGTGCAAAAGAAATACAAAATCGCGTTCAAAAATTCGTTTTTGCCGTTTTAATGTATCAATATCAAAAAATCGTAACAAATGGTTTCACAATCAAATCACGCAGAGTAAAAAAACCGCTTTCGCAATCAAATCACGCAGAGTAAAAAAAATCGTTATCATGTAAGTGCTACCGTATCTTGTCACGTTGTATAAAAGTCAGAATCGTTTAAGTTTTGAAAATGTAATAAAAGTTGAATATTACGAAGCGAAAACAGTGCCCCGTATTCCACATCATGTTAATGTCAAATCACGCAGAGTAAAAAAATACTTATTGTCTTTTGAATGTAAGTATCAAAATTTTCGTTCTATCACCAAAAAATCATAACCACCAAATTTTCGTTGAGTCAACACCATCACGCACATAACCATCAAATTTTCGTTTTATCACCCAAAAATCATTTTTCACGTTTTCCAAATCACCAATATACATTTTACCTCATCAACATTTCAATTTGCGTAATTTAAATACTTTTTTGAGCCCCTAAACTGCCTTTTGCTTGTCCCAAAAAGTGCCTCAGCACATTTTTGGTCAGCCAGGCTACGCCCATACCAGAGAAAGCCCCAGCGGCAGAACCCCAACCAGAGAAGCTAAAACAGAAAGAAATAGAAAGGAAAAGAAGTTAGGTAAAAAGAAACAAGAAAGAAAAAGCTCCCCAGTGGCCTTTTTCGCGAGATCGGGTTCGGTGCCGTTTTCGTCCCCAGTTCCGCCGCACACGCGCTGGGACCGTTGCGCACCCCACGCAATTTGGTCTGGCTACCGTGCAAAAATACACACAAGGCAGGCACAGGACATGTGCGGGCGTGCGGGGGCGCACACAGGGCGATTCGAGCCCCGAATTGCAATCCAATTCCGAAAAAAATCATTTACAAAGCGTACACGCCGAAATAAATCCCAAAAAAATTTCTGCCCCCCCCGCACCAGGCCGGGGAATCCCCCCCAAAAGTTTCAAAAAAAAAGGGTGACTGAAAAAGCGGCACAAAAAATCGCTCAAAATGTTACACGGCGAATTCTCAAAAATCGTTTTCTTTTTCGCGAGTGAGTGTCCAAAATCAACGTCCACAAAACGCAAGCCACGGTCCAAAAATTGGTTTTCTGGGTGGTTTGAGAGAGTTTCGTCGCATTATTTATTTTTACGCGGAGTCGTCGCGTTGAAAACCAGGATGTAATAAAGTTAAATATGTAAATTATTGTTTAATTAATTAAAAAGATATGTGTTTGAAAATGATAATTGAAAATGTAATATGTTTTTCGTAATAACTCGCACCAGTTTGAGAGAGTGTTGTCGCATAAACAGAGAATCGCTTACACGTCGTTCCAAAATCCGTGCAGTTGCCCGTCATCAATGCAAATTTCGTCGCATAAAAAGAGAAACGCATAAGTACACGTGGTTCCAAAATCGTTTGAGAGAGTGTCGTCGCGCAAAAGAAAAAAAAAACAGAAAAAACAATCCCCATCCCAAGGGAACCCAAAATTCCAAAAATACGTAGAGAGAATACAGTCCCAAACGGTCCAAAACACTGCTCAAAACAGTATCCCAGCACGCCAATGAAATTTCGTTCCACAAATGTTCCAAGAAGCAAAAACAATTTAACCGCGCCAATTTCGTTCCGCAACGTTTTTTTACGTCGGATTTGAGTCTTGAGGTATCGAATAATTTCCCGCAACCAAATCCAATTTCGAGTTTTTTTATGCATAATTAAAAATGTTCAAAAATGCAAAAAAATGATGGTATTTACCCACGCCAATTTCGTTCCACGGAGTTTTTGCGTTTCGAAAACTCGTATCAAAATTGCGCGTCGCATAACTCCCCAAAATTTCGCTCCACTGAGTTTGTGTACCAAAATTTCTAAAAATACGTAAAGAGAATACAGTCCCAAATGGTCCAAAACATTCGACAAAACAATATCCCAGCACGCTAGTGAAATTTCGTTCCACAACCGTTCCCCCCAATTTTTTAACAGCCCATTCTCCCAAAAATCTTCCAAAACGCGCGGCGCTCCCCCCCACTTTTTTAACAGCTCATCCTCACAAAAATCTTCGAAAACGCGCGGCCGTTCCCCCCAAAAAATATGCAATTCAATTTGTTTTCAAATGATGACGTGTTTACGTTCAGAAAAAATATTTTTCACACGGAGAACGTCGCAAATTATATAGTTGCAATGGGTGCGAGTTGTGTGTACCGTCTCGATTGCGCAATCAAAATAAGTAATGCCAAAAAAAACGCCCTTGTCCAATTTCTCGTTCCTCGCATTATTTCGCACGTAATTGTTTGTTCTTTCTCTGTGGTTCTTTTCATGTGACAAGCGTATTTGAAAACGACGAAACTCAACAAATTGACACAAGAACGATGCGAAAAAAGGAAAAAATAACGTTGCAAGGTTTTAAATCTTCTGTTAATTGATCCCTTCACTGATGAATCTTGTTCCTTTCTATTTCTTTCTGTTTTAGCTTCTCTGGTTGGGGTTCTGCCGCTGGGGCTTTCTCTGGTATGGGCGTAGCCTGGCTGTTTATTGCGGGGCGGACAAGAATTGTATTGGGGGGCTCTAGTAGCTGACAACAACACGGTGAACTCCAATTGGGCGAGTGGTCTAGTTGGTCAAGGCCGTGGACTCGATATCCACCCATCCAGGTTCAAACCCCACTGGGGTCCACAATTAAATAAAATAAGGACAGGCATAAAACAGAAAGAAATGCTGGTGAAATTTGAACAGACTGACCAGGACACATAAACAAACACACTGAGAATTGAAGGTAACGTAGCAAAATGACTAGGAAACTAAATGGAGGGAATGGCCAATTCACATGAATAGGCAAAGTAGGAGACAAGTTGGCGCAGGAAAAAGTGAGAAACCGTCAGTCACCGGTTCACATGAACAGGCAAAATAGGAACGAAGTTGGCGTAGGAAAAAGTCACAAACCGTCACTCCCTCGTGTTCTCCCTGCGCGCGTCGTCGGCAGTTGGAAAAACATGTACAAACGTTACGCCGCAAACACCGTCACGGTTCTCGTGCGAGGTTCGTTGGCAAACAACGTTTGGATCAAACACCCTGGGTAGGACCCGGGCTGTACTCAACTATGCAGGTGCCTAGCAGCACCGCATTCTACCGCCGATGCCCCCTACCCCTACACGGGGGGAATCGGCCTCCCCCGGGAGATACCTAGGGTGTTTGATCCAGTGGGGGGGCGGGGCTTTTTGCCAAAATGCACATGGGTCGCAGCAACCTACATTCGGACCTATACATTGGCGCAGTTCGTCAGTTTCAAGGATCGAACTTGTGAACGAGACTGCAGCGCATAGAAAAAGTACTACACAGGATTCGGGTGCAGCGTGAATGGAAGTGCACGCGATACTGTAGTGCGTTGGCCAGGAGCCTTCACTGAGCTGTGTCGGCAATTCATCCCGTCGTGCACAACACGTGTAACACTAATACGTGTTCATGCCATTCCAACCCAACATTCCACATCATGTTAATGATAAGTGGTAGTAGTATGTTCCACATCATGTTAATGATAAGTGGTAGTAGTGTGTTTAAAACAGTAGCTTAAAGCTATAGTCCCAAAACAAGCAAAAGGTGGATAGGGGGGTCGAAAAGGATGGTTTGGTGCTCATTTCACTAATCGCGATCTGCAGCAGCCAGCACGCCGTCCCGGAGGCAACCAGGGGGCGTGTGCAAGTAACGCAAGGGTCCGGAGTGTGCCCCGCCAACCGCAGGGGCGTCGCAGCGCAGCGCGTGTGCACGCGGGGGGCGAACTTTTGCGCAAAAAAGACATTTTTTCAAATTTTCACCAATTTTTCGAAAAAAAAAAATCCACGGGCAAGTGCGAATTTTATTGCTTCAAATGGTTTTTTTGGGCCCCCCGAGTGATATATTGCGTTTTTAGCTATTGTTTTCTCGTAGGATTTCGAGAAAATGCGTGTTTTCTGCCGAAAACCGTACTTTTTCAAAAAAATGACAAAATCAAAAATCATGACAAAACGTGAATCTAAATGCAAGTGTTGAGCAAAAAATGAGAGTGGGGCGTAATTCAACATAATTTTAAAACAAAATGACAAAAAATAATGTTTTTATACGTAAATTTGTTGTGTCGCGTTCAAATTCAGACAAGTGAGAGTAAATATACCAATTTGAGATAGTGTGTGAATAAGTTCTAGATCCACTCTCACATTCACAATCAAATATTTTTCCACACATACAGTCCAAAAGAGAAAGAGTTTGTTATCCAAATTGAGATACGCCTAAAAGTCGAAAAGAGTTCAAAATCTTAGAAGAAAAAGAGTTATTATCTTCGAAAATCGATAGTTCAAAAATAAGAGATAGTTCTGAGCAAAAAAAGTAAAACACAATCTTCTTCGCTGAATAAATAGCCAAATGAGAGGTGAGTAAACACACATTAATTTTCGTTTATGCGTGCTGATTAACTACATTACATACCACAAATCCCTCTTCACATACCACCATCCAAATTACCACAACCACCGCCATTTTTTCTCCAAACCAAACCGGCCGGTCGGTAAATACAAATTTTAACTTCTTCACTTGTACAAAATAAAAATTAATTACTGACCTGATTTGCTTTACTCACCCCCCGTGCGTGGCACAAAACTTGGAATCTCTTTTCGCACATGATGTGGTTCGGTTTCTGGTCACGGTTTAAAACAGTAGCTTAAAGCTATAGTCCCAAAACAAGCAAAAGGTGGATAGGGGGGTCGAAAAGGATGGTTTGGTGCTCATTTCACTAATCGCGATCTGCAGCAGCCAGCACGCCGTCCCGGAGGCAACCAGGGGGCGTGTGCAAGTAACGCAAGGGTCCGGAATGTGCCCCGCCAACCGCAGGGGCGTCGCAGCGCAGCGCGTGTGCGCGCGGGGGGCGAACTTTTGCGCAAAAAAGACATTTTTTCAAATTTTCACCAATTTTTCGAAAAAAAAATTCCACGGGCAAGTGCGAGTTTTATTGCTTCAAATGTTTTTTTTGGGCCCCCCGAGTGATATATTGCGTTTTTAGCTATTGTTTTCCCGTAGGGTTTCGAGAAAATGCGGGTTTTCTGTCGAAAGCCATACTTTTACAAAAAAATGACAAAATAAAAAATCATGACAAAACGTGAATCTAAATGCAAAAATCTAAATGCAAAAATTTAAATTTTAAACGTGAATCTAAATGTAAAAAAATTAAAATCGTATCAAATATGTGAAACGTCGATCATTTATTCTTCTCAAGAGTGTAAAAAATAAAAAATGGGTAGAGTCAGTGTGTGTAAAAAAATTAAAATCGTAATATGTGAAACGTCGATCATTTATTCTTCTCAAGAGTGTAAAAAATAAAAAATGGGTAGAGTCAGTGTGTGTAAAAAAATTAAAATCGTAATATGTGAAACGTCGATCATTTATTCTTCTCAAGAGTGTACAGTCTGTATGGATGTAGTAAATTGACAAGAGTCATGTGAGTGAGAGTATTTAAAAAAGTTGAACCAAAAGCGTACAACAAATGAG
>Ga0099798_10454_pt1 | contig 13834 bp, 7 predicted proteins | sample Uncmet_Sort29A_1_FD_89870 | JGI IMG/M metagenome (GOLD analysis project Ga0099798, IMG submission 89870) | Marine eukaryotic communities from CALCOFI LINE 67, Pacific Ocean - CN13ID_Sort29A_1 | ecosystem: Environmental > Aquatic > Marine > Oceanic | place: Pacific Ocean: Monterey Bay | collected... | reverse complement strand
CCAGCTGCGAAAATAGTTGTAGTAAGTTGTAACAGCAATAAGCCAACAGTTCATTGCAAGCACTACAATAATTAATTTTAGAATTCGTAAAATAACAACCACATCCAGTCATCAGAAGCGTTCAGATGTATGTATGTATGTTCCATTCGAGAAGGTCGGATGTTTCATGGAGTTGTAATTAATTAATAAATTATTTACCATGAAGACTTGGTGCGTTCAATAATTTTACAGAGTTCAATAATTTTAAGCTCGTCTTGCTGCAAATAATCATGGATTTCTGCGCGTGGAGATCGTTATTTGCTCTTTTGTTCTGATTATATTTTAATTTTTTATGTTTTCCACCATAATTAATTCATAAAAATTTATTAAAAACGTTTCAATATTTGTTCACGCTGTCTTTCTTGCTACTGTTGTACTAGTATAGAAAGATTTCTCATTCCATTTTACAAATTTCAACAACTAAATCAAAAAATCAGATTTTGATTTGAAATAATTAATTAATAAAGATGCTTAAATTGTTAGCAACTACTTCTATTTGCAGCGTGGCCGCGTTGCAACCGTCCAGGCCGACGGAACACAATGCGAAACACCAAGCTGAGGAGGTTGACGATCTTGCAAAACTTGTCCCACATTCGCCTTCGTACTTCCACGCCAGAAATTTTGATGCTGAGAAACGCAATGCTGAAAAGCAAGCTCAAATTAATTTGATGGCTCAAATGGAAATGCAAAATGCAAAAGGCCCAGAACGAATTGAACGCGCTGAAATGATAGCGCTCCGCACATGGAACGTCATGGAACAAGCAAAATATGGCATTACGATGGAAGAAGTCGAGCAACTCGTTGGCGAGGGGTGGCAGAATTTGGACGGATACGAAATTGCGGTACAACTTTAATTAATTATGATCAATTTTAAATACTTACAAACAAACTCCATTAAAGTATTTTTTCTTTATTTTGGAACTATGTAATTACCACAGGAACGAATGATCGAGCGCAAGCACTTTGACGTGGACAAGTTGTACAAGGTATACGCAGCGCGGCTTGGTCGCCACGAGCATCTGGTACGCCGCGAGCCCAATGTAGAACAGATGTTGAGACATGCTGAAGCCATGGAAATCTTCGGCAGGGATTGCTTCCACAAGGATCTGAGCCCACGAGATGTTGCGGTACTACTTTAATTAATAGTTGTTTATAATTAATTAATTACTAATGTTAAAAGCTACAATAATTGACTACGGAATTAACTTTTTGGCGATGCTCGCGCCAAGAAAAATGTCGAAACAGTTGTCGGCGCCCCTAATATCGTTTTCACTACTCTGTAGTGGCAACAAAATTTTCGGCGCCGACAACTGTTTCGACATTTTTCTTGGTGCGAGCATCGCCAAAAAGTTAATTCCGTAGTCAATTATTGTAGCTTTTAAGATTAATTTTATTCATTTTTTTCTTCATTTTGCAACAAATAACCTCAGTGGGTGCAGATCCGTCGTGGTGAATTTGACGTCAAAGAGTTTTACCGTGTTGGAGAAATTTAAAATCAAAAGTGCTTTACTTTGTGACAAGTTAAAGGCGGTATTTTGGAATTAACGATATAATGATTGTTTCAAAATGAATTATGTTGATTTTATAACGCAAGATTTACACTTAATACTGGAACACAAGATTTACACCCGTACTTGTATTAATAACAACGACTTACAATTATGTTTGTGACTTATGGAAGATGTGATTATGATTTTAGAAAAATGGAGAGAGTTGGAAAGATTTTGATGTCTATGATTGACACTCGCTTATGACTAATTTACATTAAAACATTACGGTTACATTTAGGTGTTGTTTTGGTTGCAGCGAGAGTCAATGGATGGATGTTAATGAAGATGAAGGTACATTTTGGGTTGAGCGTTGTTGTTTTGATGTTATTGTTTCGTGTTGGTGTGTGTTTTGTACGATGGACCAATTTGCAATACGCATAACAACAACATTTCTGCTTATTTTTCATTAACATGAGCATTGACACACTGTTCTGTTAGTTTACAAGACATTACGCTCTTTTGTTGTCTTTTACACTTGTTTAACTGAACATTCGACAAAGATTTGATGACATTACACTTTTTATACTGTCATTTTATCATACTGTACACGAATTCTGAAGCCACACTTACTGATATTCCCGCATATCGCGCATGTACTACAGTAACTCTATTCGTTACTTGTTCCATGTGATCATTACGTGAAGATGAAACGGGCGTGCGTTAAACAGCATTCTTATCGCTTCAAAATTCGTTCAAAACATTGTTTCATATAGATTTTGAACTCAATATATACACAAACTCACGATTTTTAGTACTTGTACTACACTACGCACTACTAACATAGTGCTTGCGTTGCATCTGCATCATTTTGGTGAGCGCACTGATTGCAGACTTAAGATTGTACGAGAGAATTGAGACAACATCTGTATTATTGAACTGATTCACACGTGAGCACATAACGATGTTGATTACACGTCGAGTCACGACCACCAACTCAGGTCACGACTTGTGGTTACACACACACTCTCACATTCACTTAATCTTGCGTTATATTAGTGTACATTTAGGCTCCCCCTGTTTCCGCAGTGAAACAAGGAAACACTCCAAATGTACATTTCACAAAACAAGGACATAATGAATATGACATTGAACAAAATTTTTTTTTTTTTTTTTAAAGACAACTTGAACATTTATTTATCAATATATAGAGGTTAACCCCAACACTGCATTAGAGACTAATGACATTGTGTTTGGATTAATTGTAATACATTTATAACAATTATTTAACGGATCATTTAATCGATTTCGAAACAAATCAATTTTGTTTTGTAACAAATCATTTCTGTTTTGTATTCAAACTAATAATGCTTTGCATTCTAATCAATTGTGTATTCGAAACAAACCAATTCTGTTTTGAATTCAAATACGTTAATACGAATAACGATTATTACTTAGACGATTACTGGCGCTTGTTGGCATACCACTTTTTGTTGCCGTACCACTTGTCGTTACCATTCTTGGACGAATTTTCATCGTACCACGAACCGCTGGACTGGTCGGAGTGCTTGGTGGCGGCGGCAGACGCCTCCTCGCGTCTGGACACAGAACTGAGGATATCCAGGCCCGTTTTCAACAAAGACTTAAGACTGATGTCGTCCTTGTTCTCATGACCTTTCTTACGATTGTCGTAATCCCATTTCTGATACTTACGGACACCACGATCTTGGTTTTTACGACCACCACCCTCCTTGTGCTTCTTGGCATCATCCTTGGGCTTCTTGGGGTGAGGAGCATTGACCGGAACATCCTCACCTTCGAACCAGGAACGGGACAAGAAGATTCTGCGATGTTTGACGTTGCGGCCCTTCTGACGGACGGTGCGGACCTTGATGCTCCAGTAGATTCCCTTGGGAAGAAACATTCTGCCAGGGTCATCACGATCCTTGCGCAAGGCGAAAGCCTTCGGATAGCAACCTCCAGCCGTTTCGGGCGTCAACACGAAGCGAGTCGCGTCCACTCTACGATGCTGCATGAGATCCTTGAAGAGCCCCTCGCCATCCACGTGGTTAACGTTTAACACAAGGCGAGCCGAAGCCTCGGCGGCACGACGGGTGGAGAAGGTAAACTCGGACGGCGGTGGGTCACCAGCTCGAGGTTCACCGATGGTGAAATAGGTCGACATCGAAAGGGTCTTGTTGTCCTCTTGATGGATCGATAACCACTTAGGCACGGGGGAGACATAGTTCCAATCTGCCGGGGAGGACTCGACATCATCATCATTAACGACGACATCATTGTTACCCTTCTTGATGGACTTGATGGAATCAACGCTTTTCGTACTGGCGAAGTCATCCGCATCCTCACGCTCGACATCCTGCGTCAACTCCAACACCGGAGACGGGGGAGACGGACCAACTTGATTGGACGAACGCGCGTCAGACGCCGAAGTGTCAAAACCGTCACCAAGTTTGAACAAACCTAGTTTTTTTTTTTTTTACAGAAATTGCATGACGAATCTATGTGTACATCATGAACCAAAACAAGAAAACAAAATCGTACTAGGAAGTTCGGTGTTTCCCTTGGCCTTGTTGATGCACTTATCAATTTCCTTGGACTTGGAATCTATTTTATTACAACATTGATTATCAAACTTTGTTGCCAAGGTCAAATAATAATTCATTGTATATATAAAAAAAATTACCACGCTGGTCAGCCGGTTTAGACTCCATCTTGGCATCCGGAGTTTGGTCGAACACGGTGGTGGCATCATCACCTGATTTTGTCAACAACAAAATGTGATAATGAAGATGTAAGAACGTTGAAGTCAAAATTACTGATTTATGTTATTTTGAAATTATGGTTTACCAAAGAGAGTAGCGGCACTACCAGGAGTATCGGTACTTCCAGACGCAGCCACGGAACCGGGCGTTTTGATGGCCGCCTTCTTTCTGGCCGCCGCCTTTTTCGCCTCGAGGCGTTCTGCCAACATAAGCTTCTGTTCCTCGGTGAGTTTGGTCTGCATTCTGCCAACCTTCCTCAACGTCTCCTTATCAATTTTTTTAACTTTCTTACCATCCTTACTCATGTTTGAAAATTAATATTTTTTTTGTGATACTTTATATAGTGATAAAAAATGTGTTGTCTGAACGTGAGGGGGTGAACCAATTATGAACCAATAGCAACAAACGAACACGTATGCATTAGTTAAACATTAATTAAAGACACCACGTGGTTACTACAGACTCTGACTTTGTTGACTCATTCGGTACTCTGATCACTCAAAATCTTTCCAGAACAGATACAACGATAATTTACACAGAGATGACGAATGACTTGAACAAAATGAAAATGAAACGTAGCATTTGCTTGTCAAGATACATTAATCGAATAAAACATTAACTATTTGAGACCTTTAGGACTCAACGACCAAGAGATTGAAATAATAATGATGATCAACAATTGTTGTCACACCATATGAATTGATTGGAGTAATTCTCTCAATTGATCTTCAGGTAGAATTTTTGTGAGCAGGTCGGAAGCGTTGTCACTCGTATTGATGTACGATACGTGACACTTCGGAATGCCCCATCTGCTAGGAGAATTGCAAATTTGTCTGATCAAAAGATCCGATAAAATCAAATGTCGAACCTTCCTCAAACCACTAGCTCCACTGCCAATTGACAAGGACGCCTTGTTGTCACCTCTGATATGAATTCCACGGAATTCACATGAAGATGGTAACCACTCTTGGATCATCCTTGCAACGCTGAGGGAATTCTTTGCTGCCAGACTTAACTCGCACAGTTCGGCCTCACACGTTGACAAGGTGATTCTTTTGTGACGGCTAGATTTCCACAACAGGGGTAGAAGAATCTCGTCGTCATTAATCGTGAGACAAACAATGTGACCACCACGGGCCAAATCATTTCCAAACGATGCATCGCTGAGGGTAGTTACACCAACGGATTTCCAAGGTTTACCGATAGGTACCTTGAAAATCCTGTTCTTGGTAAATTTAACATACCCAAAGACTTTGACAAGAGTATCCCAACAGTTTTGTGTGGGATTGGCCTGCATTCCTTGAAGAATGTTCGTAGCAACTAGACAGTCTAATCTGAGATGTTGACACAAATATCCCAACGCAGCACACCCACCTCGAAATTTACGGTGACGTTCTTTATCGAGTGGGGCACCTTTGGTTAGAAAATCTGATTCAAACCATGATGGTTGCAACGCTTTGTAGTCTTTGACCTGATCCATTTCGTGTCGCACCAGCATTTCCTCGATGTATGATTCCATTGACATATGAAGCATGGAGTCATGAATCCAATATCTTTTGGATAGGTAAAGAAGTCCCTCTTCTTCAGAAGTTGAATTCTTAACCGATATTGGATCACCGGATGTTTTGAACCGGTCACAAATCGCATCCATTACGGCCTTGACTTGTACACCGTGTCCAAAAACATTGAGGTCATCGACATAGCATGCCACTACACACTTGTGTCCTTCTTCGTTCTCAATGTTGACCAAGATTGAATCATCAATTTTTGTGCATTCAAAACCTAGTTCAACGAGCTTCGATTGAAGAGTTAGGGCCCAATCTTTTGGCGCAGTGCGAAGACCGTAAATGCTAGCCAGAACTTGCCAAAGACAATCCACACTTTGAAGTGGTCCCTTGGAGTTCTTAGCACACACGGCAGGTGGTCGTAGATAAACGTCTTCACGTTCATTACTTCCATCAGTGTTGGACTGCGGCTCTGATTGTAGGAAGGCAGTGGCAATGTCAACTGACATCCAATCGTAATCGGGATCAGAAAGTGACCAGAGCATTAACGCCATCGTGTCATACGATGGTGCTACACTGCTGAAAATGTCACCGGTGTTGGCGTAATCAATAAAATTGCCGCACGCCACCAATCTGCACTTTTTACGATTGTCGAGAGTTTTGATGGTGCTGACGAGCATGGAAGGTATGATGTGATGCTTAGATTCATCGACATCAGAGATAGGTACTGCTTTCAAAACTCCATTGGCCAGTAGAGCACCCAGTTCTTTGTCAAGAGCGGTTACCCAATCATGGTACTCAGAAGTTTTGTCATCAAAAACATCGCGATTTTTCACAATTAGAGATCTGGCAGAAATCCGTTTAGACTCATGTGAACCAAGCTTTGTGAACACACTAGTTTGATTCTCATTGAGGTCAGGGTTTACAATTAAAGCCTTGACATCAAACTTCTCAGGGTCGAATCCATTGGATGTGTTTACTAGATCGTCAACAGTGCAGTCAGATTTCACAGCCGCATCAGTGAGCTGTGAGACAATTTTGTCAGTTTCGATGGGTAGCAAGTTATCAACTTCGGTATTAGTTGACTTGATTTCACTGATCAGAGTGCGAATCGCAGGTTCGACTACTAGTCGTTTGACCTGAATCCATTCGTCCTCACCTCTCTCAATGGTGGTGGGTTCGTCGATTGGGTCATCAACCAAGTAGGGAACTTGAAACTTGTCTGGTCCAGAGACCCATTGCTTGTCAAAACCTTCTTTGGCAAAATGATCATACACAGACTTTTCTTGTGGGGCAGTGCAATCAGCGCATTTGAATTCTTTATCACTGGTGAGAGTATTGGTCAGTTTGTCAATCCCAGTAAATCTCCACTTCTGACAGTGAGCACATTTAGCTAGGGTTTGATTGGTTCTACGTTTACTCTTATGATGAGGGAGTTCAAGGCGCATAGACATAAGCACAGATTTGCTGATTAAAGAGATATCTTCCAGATTTTCAAGAGTTCTCGAAAACGGGTAGACACTGGGGAAAAATGTGCAATCCTTGACATTGGAGTAAGTCGAACGCAAGCACGACTTGCCATTCTTATCCTTAGATAAATAGAGTAACTTAACCGCTAACGGAGAACGATGATTGTAGCCGGCAACAATGCAATTGCTCAGAAGACTGCTTGAGGCCTTGGATTTGGCTCTAAGTTTCTGAGGTAATTTGACTTGTGCCATCGATCCCAAAGGGACAACCGGTCCAACGTAGGCTCCAGGTTGTATTCTATCTTCGGGTTCGAGTGTTGCGTTGAGGGCTGTAAGACTAAGCACAGGTAGAGCTGCACATGCAAGATGCCACCATTTGGCTGGCATGCCACTAGAGGATAGTGTTGCTCTTACAATCTCAACTGCTGACCTAATCGATCTTTCTGCTCGCGCGTTTGAGTTTGATCGATATGGTAGACTGTTACGAATCCATCCATAAGTGGCATCTGTTTTGTGATGTTTCTTAGGATCGATTGGGTACATGTAACCTACTCTTTCGTTGAACTCAGCGTCCTTGTTCGGACGACCTCGTCTACGCTTAATGATGTCGTCATCACTGGCTGGCACAAATACAAGCATTTGTTTGTCTTCGTCCCAATAAGAATTGGCGGGTGGCCTTCCTGCCGGACGAATCTTACCAGCACATGCTTTGACCACCACTGTATCCTCTGGTACCATTCTGGCTCCAGGAACACAATGAAACGTCAGTTCATCGTCATCATCGATGAAACATTTATCCAGCACTTCTGCCTCAATCGAAGAGATGTGACAAGGCTCCCCCTGTTCCTGAGACAGAGTCTCGGCTAAGGGCTGAGACTGAGCCATGACCTTCGCTTCACGGGCATGGATGTTGAGTCGGTCAGCTGGAAGCATGGCCAACGCCGCATACCGTTGAAGATATTGATCATTGAGGACACTAGCATTGTCAGCATGCAACTGAAAGGGGGAGTGCTGAATGCCCCAGAAGCAACGTGCCGCATGGAGGGCAACTGCAGAGGCACCATTACCGACACTACTCATGCTCTGAGTGAACAGCAGTGGTGTAGATTGATTGGGACGGTACCATGCAATTACAGCTACCATATTGTGACCATTCGAGGCGCGTTCCCATGGTCCACAGTAGTCCATGGTGAGGTATTTAATCTCACCAGAGGGGTCAGGTTTGCTGGCTCCCCCTGACACCGTTGAACTCATGGTTTGACGCCCGTGCTTACAACAGACACACTTGGAATCATGGGGCCAATGAGCCAATGCATGACGTTCTTCATTGTTGAGGTGAGCACTTGATGAATCCCACTCGACCTTTTGCCTGGTGCGTGTCCGCACTTGTCTGGCATGAATGCGAACAGCGTCACATAATGCACGACGACCAAAAGCTTGAACAAATTGCGCGCCTTGCAAAGAAATCAAGTCGTTGTCATCTACTGCTCCAAGGAGTGTATGAAGAGCCGACACATCTACCGAATCATGTGGATCATCATCAATTTCAACTTCAGTCGAGGAATCGTGATCAGAATCATCGTTTGATTCGTTGTCATCATCCTGACATTCAATCAGGATTTCCTCAACAGTGCCAAACGATACTGTGCGAGACGACTTCGCAGCAGTGTCGTCAGGCTGTGTCTCAGAGCCGACAGCTGTGGGTGCAATGGCATCCTGTACTTCATCAACCCAGTCACGGTATGGCAACGGAGTTGACGTGGCACAGTTGACGCAGTGATTAAAGCCATTAGCCTCGAACGACTGGGCAGTATTACATTTGGTGCACACACTTTTACCCACTGGGGCAGGCGTGTTCTGAGAAAGACACCAGAAACATTTGCCAGTACGTGAGTCAATGCCAAAGCCACAATGTTGTTTGCACGACTTGCACTCACCAAAGACTGTCTGATTACATGTTACTGTCAACGAATCTGTCTGAGAAATGGATGAAGGAGAAATGGTGGATGTCACAGATAAGTCGTTATTATTAATTTGATTTAGATTAGTTGTTGGTGATTTGGATTTACTAGCAATCAGTGTCTCAACATGTGACAAAAATTGCCACGGAGATTGGCACATTTTGTACACACGATACAGCTGAGATGCTTTCAACCTGAATAGAGATTTGAAAAGATCAACCTTACGAAACAGGGCAGGATCCCCTTTGAAGAGAATGTCTAATTCATGTGCAGAGCGCAACATGAGTTGTTCAGATGTACACAACAAGCGCCGCGCATGTACAGTTGCCCCGGAACCAAACAAAGCGCCACAAACTTTGTGTGTATGACCCTTAATGAGTTCGGTGCGGATGACGTCTGCATCACTGCTAGCAATCATGGGTGTACCTGAAGACACATCCACTTCGACGAGGTTCTTGCCAGTGTCACGTAAGATCTGAACGAGCTCTTCACTGACCGCAGGGGAGACTTGCGCAAGCACAGTTCCCGAGGGACTGTCTATGGAGGTGAAGCCACCACCACCTTCTAATTGATCGATGCAAGTTTTGTGACCAGGTAACAACTGACTACCGTCCTGTGTCCACACTGCCTCACCAGTGGCGGGAGCATAGACCGCCGAACTTTTAGACACGGATTTGTCGGCACATTGAACACACGCAGATTGTTTTGTTAGCGTGCTGTCATTGCGTTCACAGTTCCTGGTTACATGGTCAGCTCCAGTGTCAAAGACAAATGCGCCTGTTGATTCAGGAACAAACTTGATGCCATCGGCCAATGTGTTGTTAGGGGTGATCACCGATTGATTAACTGTAACGTTAATATTAGTGGAGGAATGATTGTCCGAAGAATCGGTAACTACGGACCCTCCTCCCCAGGGGGCGAAGGATTAGCAGAACGTTTCTTCCTCGGTTTCATTTTGTTTTCACTAGGCATGCTGCAGTTGCAGAACGAAATTGTATGACCAAATGCTCCTGAATTCCAGCATTGTTTGTCAGGACCATCCTTGCCATGGTTGAATCCCATATACATGGTGTGTGACTTCGGACAATTGATTCCTAAGTTACACTTACCATCTGCGAATTCGGAACAGGGCTCAGCGTGTGGGTTTTGGTTGCGGACAACTTTATGTGTGGCTCGTTCCCCTACACAGAGCTTGGCCCAAAGGGGCTGCGACTCATAGGGGTAACGAGGGAAGGATACATTAAAGGTTTTGTCCTCACCAGTACGCGCTTCGGCCTTGGCAAGTTTGAATTGTTGTGCCTTGATTTGCGGTGGACCACTAGGTCCCCCGGTTTTATCAATGGTGGTTTTCTTAGCAGCCTTGTACATATCATCAACAGTAAAACTACCGGTGGAGATTCGACAACAGACAATTTCATCAATGATATTTTTCTCGAAAAATTTGAGATCGGCGACAATATCAACTAATCCAATGGGACCAACAAATTTGCGTTCTAAATGCATCAAGTGAGGGTGGATCTTGGCACGATATTCAAAATCACTACGTGCACTAGCTAGACCTTTAATGACTTGATAAACTTCCTCGAGTTCACCATCAAGATGACCGAGCAATGAATAAATGTTGCGTACCATCAAACACCAGTTCTTGCTTTCCTCAACTAAGAGTCTGCCAATGAACTTGGGATGAATGACTAACTGATTCAAATACTCACGACTCTTGATGTTGAAGCCATTGCCATCAGTGACACGCATTTCGGGATCATACGCGCGCTCGAATAAGAACAGAAGCACACCTACGGTTCCTTGATACCAATGGTCACGGACATTGCCATGATCGTCGCTATACAACCGTGTCCACGCGTCAGTCAACGATGTGCCAAGAATATGATTGCACAAAGCAGACTTGATTTTTGCGTTCATGGCAGGTTCCAATAAACCACCATCTTTATAACACGGTGAATCACCGGTGCTACGCGGACGGTCGCAAAATGGAAGTCTCCATTTCCATTGGGCTAGTTTCAGGGCAACATCCCAAGCGGCATCAAGGTAGTGAGGTGCTTCAGCACCTAAACTTTCGGCCAACTCAGTGCGCCACTTTCTACGACATTCCCAGAGTTTAGTAATACGACCGTACACATCAGAGTTCTGAAAACTGTACTTGGTCATGCTACTGACACTGGCACTGTGCAAATGTCGAATACGATCAGTCACGTATTTGGCATTATTCATATAACGCCTCACCTCGGGATCGTAATCGACATCTCCATCGTCGATTAGGCAGTCGAGTTTGATTACCGCAAGTTTAGGGGGTTCAGCAAGACTGGAACGTCCAGGATTGAGCATAACGAGCTTTTCATTCGCACTCTCGAATTTGAGTTTGTGAATGACAGACTCAGAGTGAAACTCATCTGCAATGCGCTTTTCCTTACTCAGCGCACTCTGAAGAGTGCTCAATTGATTGCGTTGATTGGAAATGCGTTTGGACATATCGTGCCTCCCCTCATCAAGTGTACGGATTTGTTTTTCTAAACGATTGACCTTATCGACAACGATTTGCGAGCCGGGGCTCTTGAGAGCAATAACACGGAGGTTGTCTACTTCTGTTTTGAGTGACAATCGTTCAGCAGTGATCGTCTTCTCACGTTCACGAAGACGTTCAAGCTCAGCGGTGCCAGACGCAATTCGGTTTTCACGATCGCGCAATTGGGTCACATACTCCTTGTTGGCCTTTTCGAGAGCCTCAAGTCGGAATTTAGAAGCATGATTATCCTGGTTCAGTTTGGACTTCAACTCCTTATGCTCACGCTTGAGTGCTTCATACTGATCGGCCACTTCAGGTTCGACCTTGACGCGTTGTGCCTCATCTGCCAATCGCCGATTTTGTAGCTCGAGTTGATGAATTCGATCAATCAAATCAGGGTCAGCCTTGACCTTGGTATTATGCAATTTAGCAGAGGCGTGCTCGGCCTCGAATCGTTCACGCTTAGCCTTTTCAAGCTCAGACCTGACACGATCGATTTCAGCATTCGCCTGTTCTACCTCACTCCGGAGTTCAGCATTCTCTTCACTCATTTCATGAATTATACACGCATCGTCAACTTGTTGACTGTATCCATTGCTGGGATCAGTGACATGCTGCCACGTGGAAGACGTGGGTGAAGAGGAAGGCATAGTAGGTTCACGACTACTGGCAGACACTGGCATGGTATTGTTATTGTTGGACATCGTTGACGAGGTGACCGCTGAGGCACTCGTACCCAGTGTGTGTCTCGAAACGGTGTCAAAACTAATGCCAGAGCCAGATGGACTACCAGATGGAAGACCTTTCGGCGGGGTGACGGGAATAGGTGGTAACTGGTATGTAGCTAAGAATTGTTGGGCAGACAAACGCTGCTCAAGTTGCTTGGCCCTCTCACGAGACTTGATGAGTGATCTACGACGACGACGTTGGGCACGTTCACTTGGCGAATCACACCCTGCGACGTCTAGCTCACGACTAGCGAGATCTGTCACGGAAATGTCAAAGGTACGACGAAGGATATTGAGAGATCTACCTCGTTTCTTACTCATTTGAGATTGTGGTTGTAGTGGTATTGGATGACTTGTCTGTCACAGAAATGTCAACACGAATTTTGAGCCCGCTGAAAGAGTTGATAAATTCGTCGAACAAATCAACAACGGACTTGGACTTATCAGTGTTGCACCTACTCTTGGTCTTCTGGGGAGTAGACTCTACAACTTTTGATACACTCTTGGAAGACGAAACTTTGCTGCACGGAGAATGGAATGAGTTCGAGGATTTGCAATCTGAACACGAACTGCCACCACTCTTACACTGCACACGCTCGTTTCTGGGTGGATCGTTGCCAAGAGACTTAAGAGTAAGACAACGTTTGGCGATGCACTTGTGTCTAAGGGGATCAATGCAATCAACCCGGCACCAGTGATTCGGAAAGTTAGGATGACTCACGTAGCACGCGTTACAGTGTCTAACAGCGTCACGCTTAGCCTTCCACGGATTATGAACGGAGTTGTTGTACTTCAACTTGTTGATGTACTTGTAACCGCTCTGACCGTTGGTGTAACACTGGGGACACCTACAACGGATTTTGGTTTTGTTGCTATCGGATCTGTTTACCACGTCCTTTAATTTAATGGACCCAAAATGTGCCCACACTTCAGGACTAGATAGACAAGTGAAAGTTTGAAATTCTCTGCCCTCGATTGTGGTAGCACCAATATGAATAGCGTCCATCGATAGACAATTGAAAGATGAAACGTTTTGACAAAAACGTTCCAAAATAAATGACAAATAACGATACAGAAAACAGCAAAACACTGATCAGTTGCAGAACGTTTCGAACGAAACGTCTAGTAACTCACCAAAATTGAGATCCAACAAATTCACTACAGAATTCGAAAGAACGGTATCTCACAATATCACTACAGAAATTGAGAGATATAAATCACTTGTAGAAGTAAGATCACTAAAGACTTCACTTCGTTCAAGAGATCAAAATGGATTGACAATTTCACTACAGAAATAGCCAGTAGATTTAGAATAGTTATTTAGTTGTACTGGGTGGTAAA
>Ga0099798_10453_pt1 | contig 13852 bp, 10 predicted proteins | sample Uncmet_Sort29A_1_FD_89870 | JGI IMG/M metagenome (GOLD analysis project Ga0099798, IMG submission 89870) | Marine eukaryotic communities from CALCOFI LINE 67, Pacific Ocean - CN13ID_Sort29A_1 | ecosystem: Environmental > Aquatic > Marine > Oceanic | place: Pacific Ocean: Monterey Bay | collected... | reverse complement strand
TATACTGATAGGGGAGGCCCTCGTGGCCCAGCTGAACTCCAAGTCCAGGCGCAGCGTGTACGGAGTGCTGGGCGGAAACAACGAGGCGGTCACGGCGGCGCAGCTGGACTACTACCTGTGGCGCACCGCGATCGAGAAGGACGCGGCGGGGGAGCTGGCCCACCTCCAGTTCCACCGCGTGCGGACGACCGACTACTAGAGCCGACCGAGAGGCGGGCCGGCTTCCTGCGTAATGCATCAGGAGGAGAGCCGCAACCCCCGCACCGTAGTCACCTACCCAAGAGCTCGAGTCACTTCCGACCGGGATTGGAATGGGGCCAGCTCCACCACGCGAATTTAGTGCCATGCGGGGGGTGGTTCCCTGGTCGGCGTGCCATACCGGGACTGGGCGCTCCGCGAGCGAGCGGTGTCCCCTTTACAGCCGGGCGAAAGCCGAAAACAGACAAGCCACCGAAACAAGAGGTTGAAAACGCCAGGGCTTCTTCACCAGGAGCTTCTCCCGCCAAGGCAAAGGCGATCTGTAGGCGCAGTGCAGCTTAACTTAGGCCACACCGCACTAGTAGTACAGGTGCTCATATAAGCCATTTGGCGCGCTGTTCAAGACCCCGCCGTCACCTGCGCGTACCCAAAGGCCAGGGGCGATGTCAACAGTGGCCTCGACGAAATTTGACCGCTCCTCCTTCTTCTTTCCCACGCGCACTGTCGTGATCTGGACGGACACGACCCTGCCTGTGGTGTCGAGGAGCGGGGCTGTGCGCTTGCCGCCCACCTTAATGTGAACCATGAGCTACACGCCCACAGTACACAGTATGTATTACATACATACGTGGTGCGCATCATGACGACGAGGAGGAGAGCGCCAGTGAGTGGGAGTACGAGTCGTCGGACGAGGAGGGCGAGGACTGAGTAAGTGGCAAGGCCAGCGCATGAGGCGGCGGATGCAGGCCTTCAGCCTTCAGTGCCAGCGCCCAGCGCCCGTGGCTGCCACCGCGCCCTGCCTATCCCGGTGCGGCTGGGAGCAGCCGCGGCTGCTGGCGGCTATGGGGGGAAGTACTCGCCCGCATGCCCCCCTGCCCTTCGAGGCTCCCACCTCCGCAGCAGAAAATCAGGGCCGAAAATCATCGAAAAGCTCAAGAGCAAAGCTCCAAGCCGAGCACCTGGTTCCAGAGGCTAGGCCTAGGCAGGCGCGAGGTCTTGTGGCCTTCCGCAACCACGAGCATACCCGGTCTCGACCCTCTCCTCACAAATTCACCAAGGCGCCGAGGCGAGACCGCCCGATACGAACGTTCGGGCTCGGATCTCAGCGAGCACGCTGCTCCCGCACTGATGGATACGGCGACTGACACGGTGGGGCAGGAAGCGAAGGCGAATGGGGACAGGGAGATGCGACGGAAGCGAAGCAAACGACTGACGACGCCCGCGCTGGCGAATCCGGGTGGCGGCCTTCTCAAGCGTCAGCTAGCAAACCCACTCACGCCGATGAGCGATGATGACAGGATCGAGCTATTGAGCTACTGCTTGAGCAAGGGCGAAAAGAACGCCGCTGCGATGGATGGGCAGGATGTCGTCTTCGTGCTCGGAAACACTGGCGCAGGCAAGAGCACGCTGATCAACTACCTGTGTGGCTGCAGGATGGAAAGTGTGCGGCGCAAGAACATTGGTCTCAGCGGCCGGGGCTCTATCATTCGTGTGAAGGCTGGTCAAAGGGACACTGCTGTCACAGACATTGGGCATGACACACAAAAGTCGGCCACTTTCTTGCCGACTACGGCCAGGTGTACTGCGGACGGCCAGGTGTACTGCGACTGCCCTGGCTTTCTTGACAACCGCGGGCCCGAGATCAACATCGCCAATGCTGTCAACACACGGGCAATGCTATTGGCAGCACGCTCTGTGAAACTGTTGGTGCTCATCAATTACGATAGCATCAAGGCGGATCGTGGATGTGGGCTCCAGGATATGGTGCGAATCCTGCTGCAGATGTTTGCAAGTGAGCAAGCGCTACAGCAGCACCAGGATTCAATCCTCCTTGGTGTGAGCCACTACCCGCTCAAGGCTGCAGGTGATGAAGCTGGCGACCTTGCAGACTTGCGTGATGATTTCTTCCCAAGAGCACAGCGGGCATCAAACAGCAAGGAAGACAAGGCCAAGGATGGCGAGAGGAGTGAGACGGACAAGGGCAATAAGGGCGAGGCTGGCGGGGGCAGGGGCATCAGTAAGGGTGATGGCGGTGAGGACGAGGCAGCAAAAGTGCAGCAGTCGCTACCGCCAGTGTTAAGGCCATTGGTGGACCGAGTCTTTGTTTACGACCCGCTAGACCGGCCTTTTCTGGGCAACTGCGGCCTCACCCATGAAACCATTGTCAGCACACTCGCGCGCATGCCTCCAATCGGCCCCAGCAGCGGCACTGGCAGCAGCAGCAATGGCGGTAGCGCTGCTACCATTTTTCAGACAGTGCTGACACCAGAGGACACGCTCGAGCTGATGAGACTCTGTGCTGATGTGAGTGAGCGAGCACACAAGCACTTGAAGCAGAAGGAGTGGGCAGCTGCTGTCAAGTGTGTGACTAGGCTGCAGCAGCTCAAGCCAATTGCTCATCCGTGTGTCAATCAGCAGCTGCTTCACAGCAGTGCACGCTTTGAGCGCCATTTTGTGCAGCAGCGGGAGGACTGTCGCGATCTGATCTTCAGCGACAAATTTGATGAGGCTGAGCGCATGATTGGTGAGCTAGAGGAGGCTGCAGAGGCAGCCAAGGGAGCGCAGGTGTTTGCCATCACCGTAGGAAGCCTCAGCAGGGTTGACGTTGAAGCGGTGGTGGATGTGGCCAGGCTCCGGGAGCAGCTAGAACGGCGGAGGCAGGCACTGGCGTCGCAGAAAGAGCGGGAGCGAGAGCAAGGGGAGCAGCTGCAGCAAGCGCGCAATGACCTGAAGAAGATGGTGGAGCTTCGGGTGGAGGACAGGAAGAGGCAGGCAGCAGAACTGAAGGAAATGCAGGAGCGGCATCTGCAACAGCAGCAGGAGCGCGCGCAGGCGGACAAGAGACACCAGGAGCAGATTGAAGCGATACAGGCAGCAAATCAGGAGAACATCGATCGGCGGCTGCAGGAGCATATGGAAGCGATGGAAAAGCGTTCGAAGAATTGGTTCAGGCGCAGGAACGCAAAGACAAAGGAGATGGAGCAGATACGGGAGCAGCTGGAGCAGGAACGGGCGGCGCTTACGAAGCAGGCGGAGGAGGAGAAGACGGCGTATCTGAAGGAGCAGGAAGAGAAGCGGCAGGCGAGGGAACAGCAACATCGACAACAGATGGCGGCGAAGGAGGCCGAGCTGGAGCAGGCAGCAGCAAGGGTAGCAGTGGCGGTGTCGGCGGAGGCAAGGGCAAGGGAAGAGGCGGAGGAGCAGCGAAGGAGGAAGGATTCGACGATGCTGGAGGTTCATATAGAACCGGTCGAGGACCTCGAGCTGCTTGCAGTGCTGCAGAAGCTGTGTACGGCAGAGGATGCGAGCAACTTTGGCAAAGGCGCAGACTACAGAGGCGGCGCCCACGCGGGTGCACCAAGAGTGGCGAGAGCTTGGCACATTGACAACCAAGCGCTCGACACGAGCTACCATTCGGGCGTCCTGGCGGTCAAACGCACTTGCAGGGACAAACCACCGCAGCCCTTGCGGCTGAAGCACCACTTCGAGGCGGCATGCGACAAGCTATCAGCGCACGAAAAGAAGCCACTTCGGGCCGACATCAACGAAAAGTTCCTGCTCCACGCGCCTAGCCACGCTGCGATGCATTCGATCCTGCACTCCGGATTCAACGAGCATTTTGCGGGCATCAACGCCGGGGTCGCTTTTGGTGAGGGCTGCTACTTCGCGGAGGACATTGCTAAGGCCGACCAGTACGCGAAGGTTGATTCCTATTATCAAGGCAGCGAGCTACACGAGGATCTGTATCCGATCGGCGATCATCCAGGGGATGTGTACTACGTGCTGGTATCGAGGGTGGTGCTCGGTCACTCGATCGAGGCCACCAGCGCTGGCAAACGGAACAAGCCCTGGTTCGCTCTTGGCGGCACCAACACGAAGGAGCTGGCTAACATCCCCAACGTCACACCGCCAACACCGTACCACTCGCTGCTTGGCACGGCATTCCCCCGCTTCCGCGAGTTCATCGTGTTCAAGCCACGGCAGTATGTCCGTCCGCTGTACCTGATTGCCTACTGCCGCGGAGGGCCGGAGCCTCCGTGGGTGTTACTGCTGAAGGAGCAGCGAGTGAGGGAGGCAACGGCGGCGGAGGAAGCCCGGATTCGTCGGGAGGGGAGGGGCGAGACACTGGAAGCGGTAAAGGCAACAGGCTGGAGGCTGCAGGGCAGTGGCATCAGCGGCAGCGGCAGCGCCGATACGAATGGGACTGGGGCCGAGAGTGAAAGTCTCAAGATCACGTGGGTGCATGAGCCGACTGATAGGACGCAGCCGCAGATGCCATCGCTCGCGCAGCTGAAAGCTGACGCAGAGACGGCAGCAGCAGCGGCGGCGGCGGCGGATATTGGGATTTGGGCTTCGGCGGCGGCGGCAGCAGCAAGCTCGGCGGCAGGCGCAGCGGTTGCGAAGCCGCTAGCAGAGCGGGCGGCCGCCGAAGCAGCGGCGGCGAGAGTCGCCATTGCGGCGGTGGCAGCGGCAGCAAAGAACAATGCCCGAGCAGGGGTCGCTGTGGCTGAAGCAGAGGCAAGACGAGAGCAACAACTTCGGGAGGCACAGCGGCAACTTCAGGTGGCAGAGCAGCAACGGCTGGAGCAGGCGTTGGTGGCAGCACAGGCGAAGGCGAAGACTGTCAGCGCGAAAGGCGTGTTCAAGATGAAAGTGAAGGGGAGCATCTTTGGAGACAGCTGGCCTGACACAGAGTGCAGCTTTAATGGTGGCGCAGGCGGCGGCACCTTGACGTATCGCACCACAGACAGCAGCAGAAGCGGGACGCGGACGAATTGTGTGTTGATGGACGTGGCGAATCGGGAGGGGAAACAGCAGCATCGGTTTGATGTCACGGGTGGTGGGGGCGAGGCAGTGCAGCTGGCGGCGCCGAGTGATGCCAGGAAAAGGGAGTGGGTGGGGGTGGTGGATGCAGGAGGGATAGCGAGGCAAGAAGTCGCAAAGGCAGCGGAGGATTTGGGGCAAGTGAAGGAGCGATGGCAGATGGAGGATACACTGATGGCGAAATACGGTGCGAGCACAATGAAATATGATGTGGGCGTGGCGGGCACGACCGAAGTTGACTTTAGCAACACAGAGCTGGGCGAGTCTGGTGCTATTAGCGTGGCTGCGTTCCTATCAAAGTGGTGAGTTGCTTCTTTTTCTATCACCAACCTCATTGTGAAATCCCCCATCGTTGTCCCCACACACACTATAGTGGGGCATTGGTGAAGCTGACATTTGGTGGCGATGGCACATACAGGAATGCGTCGACGGAATGGGAGGATGTCGCATATGAACCTGCCACGCTTGAGATTGGGATGAAAGAGGCGGACTTCAGCAACAAGAATCTCGGTGCCGGTGGTGCTATCATTGTTGGGGCATGGATGTCTCACAAAGACAACGGGGCGATGACAAACCTGAATATCAGCGCCAACAAGCTGACTCGGGGCAAATGGACAAATGCTTTGGGCAACGGTGATCCCAATGACAACAACAATTATGAGACAGACATGTCAGGTTTGTTGCAAATGCGCCGCAGAACTGCAGCTAATACTGCTTGGTATAGGTGTTATTGCCTTAGCTGATGGCATCAAGAATAGCAGGGCGTTGACGAGCCTGAATATCAGCACCAATCAGATTATGTCCAGGGTGTCTGGCAAGGCTCTTGCTGATGCCCTCAAGCAGAACAATTCTCTCAAGGAGCTCAATCTCTCAAACAACAACATATACGGAGATCTTGATGGCCCAGGCTTCGCTGAGGAATTTGCTATTGGCGTCAGCGACAACGGGGCGTTGACGTCCCTCAACCTTGCGGACAACTATCTCTGGGCCGAGGGCGCTAAACACGTCGCAGAGGCCATCAAAGATCATGTGAGTGCGCTGCTGTTCGATTGACACCATTTTGAACGCAATCTGACTTGTGGTTCAACTGCTGTTGTTTATGGATATTCCTGTTATAACACCACCAAGGGGGCGTTGTCGAGTCTCAACATGAGCAAGAATGCAATGGCAAACAAGGAAGTAGGAAAAACTCTCGCTGATGTGTTAAAGACAAACACGGTTCTGACTCATTTGGACATCTCTGAGAATGCTCCATATACCGACAATGATGGCCCAGGCTTTGCTCAGGAGCTTGCTATTGGCGTCGCTGCCAACGGGGCATTGACGTCGCTGAATATCAGCTCAAACAAGATTGGCGAACTTGCACTCCCCAAAGGGTGGACCAAAGAAAAGAAATTTTGGTCATATGTATTCAAACACACTGATGGGAGAGAGCAACAGGACGACCCATCGCAACCTCTTGGCGCTATTGCCCTGGCAGACGCCATCAAGAATAACGGGGCGTTGACGAGTCTCGACCTCAGCAACAATAGCATTGGTGAATTGGTCAAGGGCCCACTTCCCGAAGGCTGGAAGAGCAGAGACGACAACGACAACGCACCATGGCTCCGCATCGCTGATGGCCATGAACAGCATGAATACCCCGGTGAAGAGAGGCCAGAGGGTATCATCGCTATCGCACACGCTATCCCCACCATGGGGGCGTTGGCGTCTCTCGATCTGAGTCAGAACAGCATTCCGGCCGAAGAAATGGGCCCAATCGAGCGGCTCTGCCAGTCCAAACAGATTGCGCTGCGAAAGTGACACAGAATGAAGCTCTGACTCAGATTGAAGCTCTGACTCAGATTGAAGCTCTGACTCAGATTGAAGCTCTGACTCAGATTGAAGCTCTGACCCATCAGATTGAAGCTCGGACTCAGAAGGCTGAAGCTCTGACTCAGAAGGCTGGAGCTCGGACTCAGAAGGCTGGAGCTCGGACTCAGAAGGAGGCCGGAGGAGCTAATAGCAGCCCCCCACACACACACACACCCCCACTACCACTGAAATAAAAGCCGCCACGGCCACCGCCACCGAATGGGCCGAGAGCCGCGCGCTCCATCCGCTCCTGGCGCTTGGCCTCGTGGCCGCGGCCTTGTCGGACTTCCGGCGCAGGTGGAGCAAAGCGCAATGACTCAGAGCAGCCGGTGGCCGGCCCTCGGCCCTGGGCCACACACAGCACACAGCCACAGGGAACCACAACCACAAGCCACAAGCCACAAGCCACAAGCGCGCCCTCTTATCTCTTATCACAACCACAAGGCAATAAGAGGGACCCGCTATCTATCCCCCATGGATGGAGATGGCCCATGGCCCCAGCTACCCACACACAGCAGCTATCTATAGCGACTTAGTATGCAATGTAGGTGGTCTCCTCTGGGGGTTGCCGTATAGGCCCAATGCAACGACAGCACCCACCGCGCTTTCGCTTTGGCCTTCGCCGTCGCCTTGCTCTTGAACACTCTCCATGCTCCATGCCATTTTTCTTTGCTCGCGGGGAGCACATCTCTTACACCGGGGGGAAAACATCACTTATAACCCAGGCTCCGCCCTGTGGGGCAACCAGCGTAGCGCATTTGCCTGAGCAACCACGCCAGTCACTCCTCCACGCCCCTCTTGCCCCCGCCCCCGAGGCTACCCCGTGCCTCGACAGCCCCCTCCTGGTGGCGCCTAGCGCCCCCAGCGCTGTCCCCCCCGCCGTCGTCGCCCCGTCGCTGCCGCACCTGCCGCCCCGCTCTGAGCTCGTTGCTCACGCTTGCTTCCGCCGACGCCGTCGCCCTCGTCGTCCTCGTCTTCGTCGCTGCTGCTGCTGCTGCTGCTGCTGCTATCCTCTATCACCCGCCTCTTGCGCTTCCGACCCGCCCGCTGCGCCCCGCCTCCCCGCGCCCGCACCTTCCTGCTCGTCTGCCGCCTACGCACCCCTCTGTGCCCTCTCCGTCCCCCGCCCACCCGTCGCTTCCTCGCCGCCTGCCTCTGCCTCGCTCCCCGCTCCTGCGCCAGCCGCCTCAACGCCGCCTGCCTGGCCTCCACCTGCTGCGCCAACACCACCGCCTCCTGCACCCGCTGCTCCGCCGCCGGATCCAAGTTGCTTCGCGGGCTGTAGGTGCGGCGGCGCGGCGCGGAGCTTCGAGCCGCTGGTCGGCCTTCGCGAGCAGCTCGTTGGTTGTGGGGGTCGTCGTCGTGTCGTAGTCCTTTTCGCTGGCGTAGGTACCTCCTCGCGCTCTGTTAGGTCCGTACGCCCCCATCAAACGCACCACCTCAGCGTCAACTATGGGCCGTGAGGGAGGTTTTACGGCCACAACATCCGTCTCGGTCCAGTCGGCGCCTAGTCGCTGCGTTGCTGCTTTCACCCATTCGTGCGCGTCGCGGCGATCATGTGCGAGTGCTCGAGCAAGGGCCACATCGGACTGCGTGTCGACGCCATTTACGTAGTAGTGCCAATCCGACTTTCGTCTGCCTATGCGGTGGACGAAGAGGTAGCCCACCAGCTGCTTGCTTCGATTTGGCAGCGCACCAGCCACTACAAACAGCTCCAGCTCCCCCGAAGCGGGAAGCCGGCTGGTCACACGCACCCCGAACCCCGTGCCGCGGAAGCGCTTGTACTCCTTGTACCGCGCTCGGCGATCCTCCCACGGCTCCACGTCGGCCCCCGGCACAGATTGCTTGCCCGGCGGCTGGTGACGGCGGCGGTGGTGGTAGTATCGCCCCGCTCGCATGTGGCCCTCAAGCCGAAAGTACCCGTACGCCTTCCAGTCCAAGTAGTCAGACATCTCGTAGGCACTGCGAGTTTCGCCGCTGTTGTCAAACCATGAAAAAAAGGGGGGCGGGCACCAGAAGCATGAGAGGAGCTTGGGACTTGCAAGGCTCATAAGGCACCTGTTCTAGCCAGCTGCAGCAGACCCAGCCTGAGCCCAAACGACGGCCAGGGCCGTGGGGACTACCCCACAGGCCACTGCCCGGCCGCCATGTCGCTCCAGCGGGCTGATGAGGCGCAGCAGGTGCTCATCGAGGTGCACGCGGCGAAGGGGCTCTACAACACGCAATATGTGGGCTCCATGTCACCGTACGTGGTGCTCACACCGCTTCCGAGCGAATCAAGCGTAGCACGGACCTCCAAGTGCGAGGGTGGTGGCGCGGATCCGGTGTGGACCAAGGGAATGGGTACCCAGCTGCTGCTCACGCTGTCCAAGGGCGACACCGCCATCCGGGCCCAGATCTTTAACAGCGGCATGCTGAACGACGAGTTGATCGGAAAGGTGGATATAGACATATCGGAGGTCACAGCTGTCCGCGGGTGGCACGAGGTTGACACTGGGGGCTTCTTGGAGTGCACAAAAGCCTCGTGGGCCCTCTATCAGGCAAACCCGCTTGCCACAAACCAGGAGGAGGAGGGGACGACCGAAAATGCGAAGGACAGTGGCGGTCCATCCGTTGCATACTCGGGCAGAGCAGCTGCAATCGAGATGGTTTGTGCGGACGGCCTTCCAGACTCGTGGTTTGGGCTGTTCATGATGGATCCTTTCGTCGTGATCACGGCATGGCCCAGCGGCAGCTCAATAGTTCGAACACATTACGCGCCAAAGGGTGGGCCAAGTCCCCGCTGGAACCGGAAGCAAAACAATCAGCTCTTTCTGTCGCTGGCAGCCGGTGATGTGGCCATCAAAGTGGAAGTCTTCAATGCCAATGCAGTTCTGCCAGACGATCTCTTGGGCAGTGTCGAAGTCGAGCTGCCATCACCGGTCCACCAAGGATTAGAGCTGCAGCAACAGCAGCAGACGCTCTCGTGGCATGAACTCAAAGAGGGCGGCAAAATCGAGCTCAGCTTGAGCCACCTTGACCGCACACTCAATCCGCTCTACCTGATGCGGGCGGCAAGAATAGGAATCGACCCGACCAAGCGGCTGTCCAGGAAGCTGATGGTCGTCCCGTATATGCTGATGGGTGTGAAGAAGAAGGAGCTAAGTTCGGGCGGCGGTGGGCCATACCTGATGGCGACGATGATCCCGGTGAAGGAAGGCGCAAGCGAAAACGCACGGACGCAATGCCCGGCCGCTGTCGAGGATGCGCTGAAGGAGCAGTCCAGCCTGCTGTGCTCGGCGGCAGGGGCCAATCCTCGGCCGCACGCCGCTGGGTTCATTGTCGACCACACGCCGCAGGGTTCAACCGATTTGCAGAGCAGTGAAGAAAGGAAAAAGGCGGACGCACAAAAGGTGGGTGGACAGAGTAGAGTAAAAGTGTCAGATGCATATCTATCAGAGCAAACAGCCGGCCGCGCTTATCATCACTCACGCACCACATTCACACACAAACCACAAAACAATCGCCTTTGTGCCATCACCGCACCAACGAACCATCAATAGAGACAATTATACAAAAATGAGTACGGTGTTGACAAGGTAAACACTCGCATCATTCGTCGATCGCTCCCTCCGTGATCTGTCTTCTCACGTTTGGTTTCGCTTGCTACCTGCCGTCCTCGCAGAGAAAGCTCGAGGCTAAGAGGAAACACTTCTCTGAGCCATCAAGCATGAAGGGATTAACATTCTCATGGTGCCAGTCCGCGCCCGATGTCACGACGCTCGTCACCTCGAGCGCGAATCTGAAGATAGCCGTCGCCGACCATCACACGGCTGTGCTGCTGCAGCTCAAGTCAGAGGGGCTCCTCATGGACACGCCGGTTGCATCATTCATCATCGAGCTCGACGACATCGAACAGCGCGGTCACATCCGACAATTCCACGATGAATCGAGGTCGGATGCTGAAGGGCTACCAGCAGAGGCGTATACTATCGGAGAGTATAAAACAAAGGCGGGCGCGGTCGTGCTTCTAAGCGTGTACATCGAGGAGGGCGAGGAGGAGCATATTGCTCGAGAGAAGCAAAAAGCCGATGCAGAGGAGTTGGAGCGGGCAGCTGAGGAAGCGCGGAAGTTAGGAGAGGCGAGAGCGGAAGAGAAGGTGCAGCTTGCAGAGAAGAAGGCCAGGCGGCTGGAAATTGTGGGCTCGATCAAGCACGCGGCAGCGGAGACGAAGACACGGGAGTTGGTCGAGGAGCAGCAGAAGAAGATGAGCGAAGAGAAGGCGGCGATGGAGATAGAGGTTAAAGAAACGAGGACAAAGGCGGAGCAGGAGATAGAACGGCTGAAGGCGGAGCAGGAGAAGAAGCTGAGCGAGGAGAAGGCAGCAGCTGAGCAGGAGGTCCACCAGGTGCGGACAAAGGCGGAGCAGGAGTTGGAGGAGCAGCAGGCGAAACTCGTCGCGGAGAAGCAGGCGGTCGAGGAAGAGCTGGCACAGATGCGGACTGAGGCAGAGCAGTTGCGAGACGAGGGGGAGCGGAAGGCGAGACAGGCAAAGATGCTGCTGCAGAGCGCAGCGATTGCCAAGAGTGAGGCAGAGCAGGAGCACGCAGAGCTCGAACGGCAGCGCCAGGACATCAGCGCCAAGGTCGAGGAGGAGGCAAAGGCGCAGGCGGACAAACGGGTCAAGAAGCTCATGCGCGAGGAGCGCAAGCGCAAGCAGAAGCAGAAGCTGAGGCCAATGCGGCCGCCAAAGCGGTGGACCACGGAGGAGATCAACTGGAACGAGGCTTCGCTGCAGGCCTGGCTAGGAGAGCTGCTGTGCCCAGGGCAACAGTCTACGGAGGCCAACCCGGCGGAGGATGGCAGTGGCGGTGGAGATGGCGTTGTGGCTCGGTACTTCCAATGCATTGATGAGCTCGGCTACGATGATACCAACTCGCTTCACGACCTCGTGCAAAGCGACGGGACGGAGGTACTGTGTTCGAAGCTCGGGATGACTGATAAGCACGCAAAGAAGCTAGCGAAGGCACTGGCCGCACTCGAATCGCAAGGCTACGTGGATGTGGAGGCAGCGGAGGAGATAGCAGAGGAAGACGGAGAGGACGATAGCGAGGAGGAAGAGGAGGAGCAGGAAGCGGAGGAAGAGGAGGCAGGTGTGCCGATAAACGAGATGGAGGAGTACAAGAAGTACTTCAAAATGCTCAAGATGGGGCTGCCGAAGGGGGCGGCGCAGCAGCAGATGATGAAGGACGGGGTCGACCCGGCAATACTCGACTGCGATCCAGACAAGCCGCTGCCATCGGAGTTCTGCGCAGCTGAGGAGCAGGGGCCGCCGTTAAACGAGATGGAGGAGTACAAGAAGTACTTCAAAATGCTCAAGATGGGGCTGCCGAAGGGGGCGGCGCAGCAGCAGATGATGAAGGACGGGGTCGACCCGGCAATACTCGACTGCGATCCAGACAAGCCGCTGCCGGAGAAATTTGCGCCACAAGAGGGCTGGCTGCGCAAGACACAAAATGGTGGTGGAGGCGGCGGATTTTTGAGCGAGTTGCGAGGCAAATCCGACGGAAATGACACAGCTGGAGCCAAGACGGTCAATCCGCTCTTGGCCGCACTGAATGGAGGAGGCGCAAAGCTTCGGAAGGCAGGGGGGCACGAGCGAAGTGCGAGTGCGGATGCCGACCCAAGAGAAGACATTGTATCAGTGATCAGGAACGGGGGCGTCAAGCTCAAGAAGGTGGACCCGTCGGCGAGGAATGGCAACGGCCATCAGCGGGCTGCCTCCGAGCCGCTGGACATGATGGCGGAGCTTAGGAAGAAGCTGAAGAAGCGGACGCCGGAGCACGGCGAGCGTAGCCTCATGGGGGCGGAGATGGCACGCTCGGGGGAAGAGGAGTCCGCGGAAGCAGAGCCCGAGCCGACCACCCAGCCCATCGTCGAGAGCTACAAGACGCCATCGCCGATTCACTCGTTTGCCGAGCTCACAGCCGCCACTCTCCCTGCGGGCGTCAATCCTTTGCAGAAAGAAGAGTGGCTAAACCCCACGGAATTCGAGAAAGCATTCGGCGTCAGCCGGGAGGCGTTCCTGAAGATACCAAAGTGGAAGCGGGACCAGCAGAAGAAGCAGGCCGGGCTTTGGTAGCGGCAGATGAGAGAGGAGCTTATTGGGCTCTGGGCTCTCGGGGGCTCTTCTTGTGCTGGACGTGCCACAGCCCAAAGTGAGGTAATTGTAGTTAGTACTGAAGTATATAGCACAGCCCGAAGCTCTCATCCGCGCGCGCTAGCACCGTGAGGGCCCAGGGAGCCGGGTTTAAACAACTAAATCCCGTTGTTTGCGGGATGCAGCAACGGGAGCTCGCTGGCTGTCGTTGTTCTTGTTCTGGTTGTTTGGAACCGCCTGAGTCCGTGCTGGTGATGCCTGATCGGCCTGCATCGAAACTACAGCCACTGTATTGCCGCTGGCAGCACCATTTGCTCTGGAACGGACCAGCTGCCACAGCAGCGCAGTTGCGTGCTGGGAGTTGGTGGCAGTGAATGCAGCCGACGCAGCGGACTTGCAGCTGCATTGCCAGTACGTCCGCAGGTCGCGAGTGCATGGCAACCAGCGCAGTTGCACCTGCGGCCTCTCAGCTCACAGCAGGTCGACGGCGAGCAGCAACCAGCGCAGTTGCGTCCTGGGCGTCGGTGGCAGTGAATGCAGATGGGGGGGAGGGTGGTACTGCGGGGCGCGAATTTAGGGCGCCAGGCAGTTTTGGCTTTGCACTTGCGACAAGCACACTCAAGTGCGGCCAAGTAGCTGCTAATTATGCACGTATGCGCAGCACCCGCCTGCTGCTGTAGCTCCGGTTAGCTGGTTCTCGCCCAAGTAGCTGCTAATTATGTGACCCGCCTGCTGCTGTAGCTCCAGTTAGCTGGTTCTCGCCTAGACAGGCAGCCGCGATGTCGTCCGCAGGCAAAAAGAAGCGCAAAATGGCCCACAGCGGTGCATTGCCAGTAC